>OGIG01001565.1_pt1 | contig 12785 bp, 7 predicted proteins | sample 1571601 | NCBI WGS metagenome assembly OGIG01 (sample SAMEA2581953, study PRJEB24529) | metagenome | biome: Human gut stool | place: China | collected 2011 | reverse complement strand
AGTAAAACAATTTGACTTAGAGTTAGTAAAATATATAAAAGAAATAAAAATAAAAGATGATTTAGGAGAAACTGTAACTAGTCTTGGACTAGGAAAAAAAGATCAAATATTTAAAAAAGAAATTAATAGTAAAAAAATTTCGAAAACTCAAATATATGTAACTTATGGTTTAAAGGTAAAAAATATTGGTGAAATAGCAGGATATGCAAGCGAAATAAGTGATTATATACCAAAAGACTTTGAGCTTGTAAATGATAACATTTGGGTAAACAATGGAAATGTTGTTACGACAACAAGTTTGGCTAAAAAAATTATAAATCCAGGAGAATCTAAGAATTTAGAAATTACATTTAAATGGAATTTAAATGCCAATAGCATTGGTGAAAGAAATAATAAGGCTGTTATTTCAAAATATGAAAATGATTATAATGCTAAAGATAATACAGAAGATAACAAAAATGAAGAAAGATTTATTATTTCAATAAAAACAGGTGCATTTGAAATATCAATATTTATTATATTAACAATTTTAATAATTAGTGTAGTTGTTATAAAGATAAAAATAAAAAATAAAAAGGGAGAAAGTAAATGAAAAAGAAGGTTATTGCAATAATTAGTATTTTAATATTAGCTTGTGTAACCATATTAACTTTTACAACTAAATCGGAAGGTTTTACTCAATACCAAAATGGATTAACATGGTATTATGAAGTAGTAGATGGAGAAGCGGTAAATGTTTATGTATATAGTGGAACACCAAGTACAACAGTTACAATACCAACAAAATTAGGAGGTTATCCAGTAACTAGCATAATTGGGGAAAAATTTGGATATACCCAATATAATATATTTGGTAAAAATAATAGTTCATATAATTATTCTGGGAAGGTAGAAAAAATTATTATACCAGATACAGTTAACACAATTGGAAATTATGCATTTTTAAATTGTTATTCATTAAAAGATGCCAAATTCCCACAAGAATTAGAAATAATTGGAACAGCAGCTTTTCAAAATTGTGCTATTGAAAGTGTTAGTATACCAGACAATGTTACTAAAGTTGGTGAAAGGGCATTTTATAATTGCTCAAAATTAAAAACAATTAATATAGGTGATTCTCTAATATCTATAGATTCTAGTACTTTTGCAGGCTGTATAAATGCTACAAATGTAAAAATTCCTAATACTGTTAAAACAATATATTATGACTCATTTGCTGGAGTTAAAGATGTATTTGTAGACAATACAAAGGAAAATTTAGAAATACTAAATCCAAATAATTATAATGTATCTAAAATGCCTAATATGCATTATAAAAATTGTAATCATAATATTAATTTAAATGTATTACAAGGAATAAAAATAATAAATGAAGCAAATGGAGAACAAATAACAAACAATGATTTTGAATGTGGAGAAAATATAACATTTAGATTAGAAAAAGACGCAAATTATAATTATGATAATATGGCAGTATTTATAGAATCAAAAGGAGATTATTTGGATTCTGAAAATACAGTACAAAAGATAAACTTGAATTTTGGTGATACATATACTCTTAATAATTTATTAAGAGATAAAACAATATATGTACAAGAACAAAAAGATGGGTTTGACCTATCTTTAAGACAATACATATATAGTATAAACAATAAAGAAATAAGTAATTCAAGAGAACCTAAAGTAAAAATAGTAAATGGAAAAATACAATACCAACATAGCAAAAATGTTGTATATCCTCAAAAAGGAGATAAAATAGTATACAATATAAGAGTATATAATGAAGGCACAATTGCAGGAACAGCAAATAAAATAACAGAATATTTACCAGAAGGTTTAGATTTTAATGGAAATAGTGCAATTAATATAAAATATGGTTGGAAAGTTTCAGAAGATGGAAGAAGTGTTACAACTGAATTTTTAAAACCATTATCAATAAATCCGTATACGGGAGTATATGGTTTAAGCTATCAAGAAATAAGTATAGAATGTATAGTAAATACAGATAAAACAGATGAATTAAAAAGATTTGTAAATATAGCGCAAATAGCAGAAGGATCTGGAGAGGATATTGATTCAATACCAGGAAATATTACAGGGCCAGTAGATTCAGATTATATGAAAGAAGAAAGTCAAAATTCAGACGAAAACTCATATATAGTTGGTACAGAAGATGATAATGATTTTGAAAGTATAATAGTTTCAAACAATATGCCAGTAAAATATTCTTTTAGAATAAATAAAATAGATGAAATAGATAATGAATTATTAAATGGTGCGACATTTGAATTATTAGATTCTAATAAAAAATTAATAAAAACTGGTGTTACAGCAAATGGAGGAATATTAGACTTTGGAATAATGGAAACCAAAGGAGAAAAACAAGAAACATATTATGTAAGAGAAGTACATACACCAGAAGGCTATAAAAATACAATAAAATATTTAATACAAGTAGATGTTATAAGCAAAGTTGTAGATGCAACTAAATTTACAACTAAAATAGAATGTGACGTACAAGACATAGATGTAGATACATCTAAATATAAAACAATAGAAATCAATACAAAAAATGATTTACTAAATATTCAAAATAATCAAACAAAAAAATATATATTAAAACAAGACATTGATTTACAAGGAGAAGATTGGACACCTTTAAATGTAAGCAATGTAATGATTGATGGAAACGGACATAAAATAACAAACCTAAAAATAGATACAAATGACCAAACAACAAAGAAATTTGGATTATTTGGAACTTATTCAGGTATAATAGAAAACCTAACATTAGAAAATGTAGATATTAATGTTACAAAATATGTAGATGAAAATGCAGACAATACAGATACTAAAGAAGAAACCGAAGAAGATATAGATGCAGTTGGATCTATAATTGGTTATTCAGAAAATGCAATATTAAAAAATTGTAAAGTAACAGGAAAAGTAAATTCAACACTAAGAAATGTTGGAGGTTTAGTAGGACATACAAAAAGCAAGACAATTTTAGTATTAAGAGATTGTATAAATGAATCAACAATTACAGCAACAAGCCATAATATTGGAGGCTTTTTGGGATGTGGACTTGGACCAGTAAAAGTAAATAATTGTATAAATAAAGGTTCTATTAATGCAAAAAGTTATAATGCAGCAGGAATAGTTGGGTATGCAAGACCAGAAGGATATGAAGTTCAAAGGATTTTTGCAAACTATGATAACATAAATGAGTTTGTAAGTTTAGCTATAAAAAATGAAAGAACAACAGGTGAATATAATGTCGAATTAAGTAAAACAGACTTTGAAAATAGTGGTTTATTAAATGGTGCAAGATTTAAAGTACTAAATAGAGAAAAACAAGTTATAAATGGTTATGAAAATATAGATGTACAAAATGGAAAGTTAAATTTTGGACTTACGAAAATAGATACAACAGGAACTGATATATATTATATAAAAGAGGTACAAGCACCAGTTGGTTATAAGGATATATCAAATAACTACATAAAATTAAATATAATAAAAAAATGGAATAAAGAAGAAGAAAAATATTATGTAGAAGCAACTGTTAATGTGATTTCAGAAGATGAATTTAATAGTATACAAGTTGGAAGTTTAGATACATCTTCAAGCAAAACAGGTAAAGTATATAACGAAGGAAATACTAGTAATATTACTTGGAATATAAATGAAATACAAATAGTAAAATCAGTTAATGAAGGAATCATAACAAATAATTATGAATATACAAATACAGCTGGAATTCTAGGAATGGGAAAAGGAAGAACTTTAATTTACGAATGCTCAAATACAGGAAAAATAAGTTCTCAAAGTCAAAATGTTAGAGCTTCTGGAATAGTTGCTGCAATAGATAAAAATACAGATAATGATATTGCAATAGTTGAAAAATGTAATAATTTAAATGAAATCGAGGGAACATCTCAAAATAATGAAGGATTAGTATCAGGAGTTTTATCTTATTCAAGAATTAAATTAAATTTAAATGAATGTAATAACCAATCTAGTATTACAGGAAATTATGCAACATGTTCTGGAATTTTATCAGGAGCTGTAGGTACAATTGAAATATCAAATTGTAACAATACTGGAGATATTACATCAACAATGCCAGCAGGATCTAACAGTATAGAAGCAGCGGGAATAATTGCTAAAAATTATTGGGTAGATTATATAGATGGACAGGTAATAAAATGTGGAACAACAAAAATCGATAATTGCGTAAACACTGGAAATATAAGTGGAACAAGTCACGTGTCAGGTATTATAGCTCAAACCAATGCTTATAGATTGGATATAACAAATTCAAATGCTAATAATTGTAATTTAACAATTAATGAAGGGGGAAATTATAATTCTTTAGGAGGAATTGTTGGAGATGCATGTACAGAATATGTAACATTAAAAAATTGTAAAATAGAAAATGTAAATATTAATAATTCAAGTAATAATGGTTCTAATATGCAAACCGCAGGGATAATTGCTTCAATAAATAGATATGGAACAAGAACAATAAATGAAAGTCAATATATTTATATAAATGATTGTAATGTTGTAGATTCTACTGTAAATGCAAAATATAATAATGCTGCAGGAATAATTGCATTTGGAGGCTATGGATATAGTAATGAGGTATACAATGAAATTAATAATTGTAATGTAAGTAATTCTAGTATTATTACCGAAAACTATGCAGGTAATGGAACAGCAGTAAGTGGAATATATGGACAAGGTTATGAAATTAAACAAGTATATATAACTGAATGTAATGTAACAGAATCTACAGTTGAATTTAAAAATCAATCAAGTGGGAGTTATATTAATGTAGCAGGAATATTTGGAATGGGTTATAATTCAAATGATGTAGATACTCTAATTAAAAATGTTCAAGTAATAAGTAGTAAAATATATAATAATGGTATTCAAAGTAGTTCTTACGGAATAAACACAGCAGGAATTCTTGCAGAAAATTATGTTTACAGTAAAGGAAACGTAAATATAATAAATGCTAAAGTATATGATTCTGAAATTAATGCTAACTATGGAAATGTTGGAGGAATATATAATGCAATTCAATCAAATGCTAGAGAAGAGTGTAGTTCATTAATAGATAATTGTGTAGTAGAAAAAACTACAATAAATTCTGAAAATGGATCAAGTTATAATGATTCTATGGGAGGAATTGCTGGAGCAACTAATGTAAATACTACATTTAATAATTGTAAGGTAGTTGATTCTACTATAACAAATAACAAGTCAAGAAATACAGGAGGAATAGTGCGGATTTACATTTAATCCTTCAGAATTTAAAGAATGTAATGTAATAAATACTAATATAAAATCAAAAAGCCCATATAATGAGTACAGTTCTAATGTTGCTGGAATTGTTGGAGCATCATATGAAACAATATATATTTACAAATGTAATGTTAAAGACTTGGATATGGAAGGACAAGGTTCAGAACTTGGTGGTTTGATGACAAGTGGAGTTAATGGAAGCTATACAATTGAAGAATCTAATGTAAGTAATGTTAACATTAACTTTAATACAACTAAAATGGTAAGTTACTCATCTGGAACTACAGCTGTTGGCGGAATTGTGGCAGGCGCATGTTTTAATCAATATAAAATTAAAAATTGTAATGTTACAGATTTAACTATAACATCAAATGCAACATCAACAGGAGGAATTATGGGAAGCATTGCTGGTGAAGGGTGCGAAATAAGTGGATGTAAAGTAGAAAATACAAATATAAATACAGGAAATGAATCACATACAGGTATGTATGGAAGTGCAGCAGGAATAGTAGCTGATGCAGGGGATTTACAAAATATTTCAAATTGTACAGTAAAAAATGTAGAAATAGAAACTTCATCAGATAATATGGCTGGGATTATTGGAACAACATTTGGAGCCACAATAACATTTGATAATTGTAATGTAGAAGATTTAACATGTACAGATAATAATACAGTAAGTGCTTCAACAAGATTAATAGGTGGTCTTGTTGGTAAAGCAGGAAAAATAAATGTTACAAATTCTAATTTAAGCAAAATTAATTTAAATGTTTTAAATGGTAAAAAATCAACTGTACAAATTGGTGGAATTGCAGCAAATGCAACTGACTCTACAAGTATTGATAATGTTAATCTTGAGGGAATAACAATAAACAATAACACAGGTGGAACATCAGGAGGTATGATAGCCGTACAATTAGGATCTATATTAAATGTTAGCAATGTTAAAAAGTTTAATAATATATCTATAACAACAAATGGCGAAGCAGGAGGAATTGCAGGATATTCATATGCAAGTCCAAGTATAGATAAAATTACAGGAAATAATGTATCTGTTAGTGCCAAAAGAGGAGCAGGAGGATTAATTGCAATAACAGATACAAAAGAAGAAATTCCAATTTCAAATATAACATTATCTAATTTAAAAGTTTTAGGAAATTATGGAACTGGAGGATTAATGGGGGTTGCAGTAAATCCAAAATTAAATGATATAACTTTAACAAATATTTCCGTATCAGAAGAATCTTATGGAAGTGTAGGAGGATTAGTTGGTATTGCTACAAAAACAGGTAATTTAATGTCTGACCAAACAGTAACATCGATTGCTAAATTTACAGATGTTACAATAAACAAAACATCAAATGGAACAAATAAAATAGTTGGAGGAACACAACATACAGGAATATTACTTGGATTTGGAAAAATAATAACAGATAACATAAATATTAATGATATAACAATAGATGGAACTAAGAGTCAAACGGTAGGGACTATTGGACAAGCAGATTCAGCAAGTGATGTAAAAAATATTACAGTAAATAATGTTAATGTAATTGCAAAAGAAAGAGGAGGTATAATTGCCGGAATATCACAGGCAAATATTACTGGATGTACGGTAAATAAATCAACTATAACAGGAACAGCAAGTGGTGATTTTGGTGGAATAGTTGGTAATATGCCAGTAGGAACAACAATATTAAGCAATTGTAATGTAAATGAATCAAAATTAATTGCAACAACAGGACATTTAGGTGGAATTATTGGATCTGCATCAAATACAATTTCAGGATGTACATTATTAAATACAAATATTACAGGAGAAGGAGTAAACGGAGTAGGTGGAATTGTAGGACATGGTTCAAATTTTACCGGAACTGATACATATGTAAAAAAATGTAATGTTATAGATAGTAACATATCAGGAAATTCACAAGTAGGTGGAATTTCAGGAGGAGCAACAGTAAAAATAGAAAATTGTTTTGTTGGAGGCAAAGAAAATGAAACATTTGAAGAAGGAAAATATGCGGTAACTATAACAGGAAATGATTCTGTTGGTGGAATTATAGGAGACCCAGGTGTGATTTCTTCAGCTGGACAATCAATGATTACAATGATAGGAACTAATATTAGTAATAGTTTAATTAAAGGAACAACAAATGCAGACTATTTAGTTGGTATACATGGAAGATTTAGTACAACTTACTCTGGAACACAGGTAGAAACAATAACATCAAGTAATTATACAGACTGTAAGACTGAAATAAAATAATAAAAACATAAAAAACCAGTGAATTCACTGGTTTTTTATATACCTATTTTTATTAAAATTAATTAAAGATTGATTTTACAAATTTTCCAGATTCAGTTAAGTAATCATTAAAATCATTTTTTAAGTTATCTTCATTATTAGAAGTATCATTATTATCTGGATTTTCTAAATAATCTTGTCTTATAATTGCAGAAGATTCATTTTTGTTAGAAAAAGACCAATTTATATGACTTATTTTTTTACTATTTAAATATTCTATCCATTTTTTTGATTCTTCTATGTCTACACTACCGTTACCACTTGCATCAGTTGTACCCCATTCAGAAACAATTACTGGAAGATTATTTTGTAATGCTTTATCTATTTCATCTCTTAATTCTTGTTTGTGTGTTCCAGCATAAAAATGGCATGAATACAATATATTTTCATAATTTAGTTTATTATTAGAAGGTGAAGTTAAATCTTTACACCAATTAGGAGTTCCAACAATAATTAATGATTTTGGAGCATTTTTTCGTATTATTGGTATTATTTCTTCCGCATATGGTTTTATTTGGTCATCCCATGTTACAGTATTTCCACTTGGTTCATTACATATTTCATATATAATATTTGGAGAGTCTTTATATAAAGTCGAAATTTCATCAAAAAATACTTTTGCATCTTCTTTATACTTATTAGGGTCATTGTCTTTTAATGTATGCCAATCAATTATTACATACATATCTAAGTCAATTAAATTATTTGTTATTTCTATTAATTTTTGTTTCATTTCATCTTTATTATTAATATAACCGTTTTCATCAGTATACATAGCAATTCTAAAAACATTAATTTTCCACGTATCTTTTAAAGTTTTTAAATTGTCATAAGTAAGCAATTGATTATACCATTGTAAACCATGACTACTAAGTCCCATTAATTCAAAATCATTGTTTTTATTATTTTTTATGCTTGTTCCATCTACATGTAAAAAGCCATTGTCTGATACATATTTAGTATAGAGTATATTTTCTTTTAAAGGAGCAAAAACTGGTGTAAAGTTATACAATACAAATAATAAAATTATAACTAATACTACTATAAAAATTATTTTTTTCATTCTATTTTTCCCTTCTTATTAAAGCTAATTTACTATATTTGTTAATTTTGTTTGGGACAAAATTTTTATAATCATATCTTTTATATCTAAGGTCAAAAACAATAGATATAAAAAGATAGAAAATATTAGAAAATGTCCATACAAATGATAAAATATAGTTTTCTATGCTATTGTCATAAACTCTAGCAATACACATAATAAAACCAATTATATTTAATATAAATAAGCTTAAATGCCAAGATAAAACTTTTTTATTTTCTTTTTCCATTGTATAGTTTGATGTATTTTTAGGAGTTACATTAAAATTAGTTTGCTTAAAACCTATAAACTCAGCCAGTACTTTAAAACATAAAACAGGGGTTAAAATTGTTTCATATATTTTATTCCATGTTGATGAACGTTTATTTCCTTCTATAATATCTAAGCCAAATCTTTTTAAAACATATGTAGGAAGCCATATAGAAATAAATGTTAGTAAATTACAGTCTACAACAATAATTCCAAAAATACTAAATAATAAAGGGGCAAGCAAATATATTAAACGTCGAATTCCAAAAAACCAGTAAGAAACGCAAGACATATATTCAAGTTTTTGCCTTATAGATAATCCTTTTATTGTTAAAATTTTATATTTTTTAAGCATTTGAATACAACCTCTTGCCCAACGCGTACGCTGCTTTGCAAATGCACTAAAATCATTTACACATATTCCATATGCACCTATTTTGTTAAGTGCAATACCTTTATAACCTTTAGATTCTATAATCATTCCAGTTGCAATATCTTCAGAAAGTGTTCCTGTTGCAAAACCATTTGCATCTTTTAAAGATTGTCTAGAAAATAGTGCGTTAGTGCCACAATAAACAACAGAATTTGTTTTGCTTTTTGCTATTTGTATAGAATGATAAAAATAGTCTTGTTCAAATGGTATTTTATTTTGCATTTTTAATCTATATTGAAAAATGTCTGGATTTATAAAACTTTGAGGAAGTTGAACAAATCCAACATTTTTTTCTTTATAAAAAAATGGTAATGTGGTTAATAAAAAATCTTTTGTTGGAGCCATATCACTATCAAAGGTTGCAATATAAGGAGAAGTTGTTTTTAATAATGCATTGTTGTAATTTCCTGCTTTTGCATCTTTCCTATTTGAACGAGAAATATAGTTAACATTTATTTTAATTGTTAAGTCTTTAATTTCTAATCTATCTCCATCATCACAAACATATATATGTATTTTATTTTTATCAGGGTATTCCATATTTTTACAAGCCTCAATAGTACGGGTTAAAATGTTTGGGCTTTCATTATATGTTGCAATAAATACATCAATATCTGGAATTTCTTTTATAATATTAAAGTCAGGGATTTTGGGAGATTTTTTATTTGTTAGTAAAATATTAATAAAATAAGTAAAAAAATCAATAGATTCCCATATTTCTACCAAAAGTATAATTACTGCAAATATTAAAGATAAAGTTCCTAAAGTGGTTGGGAGAGTATAAAAAATTCTGTAAATAATATATATAATAGTTAATATAAGTGATAATATGCAAATTGCAAATTTAAATAATTTTTTTAGTTTCATAAATATCTATCCTTTGTATTTTTTAACAATTTTTGGTTTATTATAACATTTAAAAAATTATATTACAATATTGCAAAAAGAAAAATGTAAGTATATAATGTGAAAAAAGGGGGAAATAAAATGTACAATTTAGTAAAAGATGAATATGATTCAAACATAGATGATATTATTGCATCCGTAAATAAAATGATTAATAAAACACCAAGCAAAATAAAAAAAGGAAAATTATTTGTAATAGATGGGACAGATGGTAGTGGAAAACAAACTCAGTTTAAAAAATTACAAGAAAGACTAGATAAAGAAAATATAGAATATAAAACAGTTAGTTTCCCAAATTATGATAGCCCAAGCTCATCACTTGTAAAAATGTATTTGTCTGGAGAATTTGGAAAAAATGCAAAAGAAATTAGCCCATATATAGCCTCAACTTTTTATGCAGCTGATAGATATGCAACTTTTAAAACAGGTTATGAAGAATATTATAAAAACGGAGGAATAATACTTGCAGATAGATATACAACAGCAAACATGGTGCATCAAGCTGGAAAAATAGATGATGAAGAAGAAAGAGAAAAATTAAAAGATGAAATAGAGTTCTATGAAAAAGAGGAAAGAGCTCTTACAATTGAAATTCAAAATCTAAAAGAAAAATTCTAAATTGGTTATGGGATTTTGAATTTAATTTATATGGTTTACCTGTTCCAACAGAAGTATTTTTCTTAAATATGCCTGTAGATAAGGCCTTAGAATTAATAAAAGATAGAGACAATAAATTTACAGGAGATAGTAAAAAAGATATACATGAAAGTGATAGAAATCACTTAATTGATGCTCATAATGCAGCATGTAGTGTTTCTAAAAAATATAATTGGTATGAAATAAAATGTGTAAATGAAAAACAAGAAGTAAGAACAATAGAAGATATACATGAGCAAATATATAATGAAATAATAAAACATATAAATGATTAATTAAAATTAAAGAAAAAAATTAAAAACAAGAGATAAAGTGAGAAAATATGAGATTATTGGCTGTAAAAATAACAGCCAATAATTTTTTATGAATAAAATTGAAAAAAAATAAATTTGGAATAAAATGTTATAAATGTTATAATATTAAAATGATGGTGCATTATTCTAGTCGTACTAAACTTTATGAGGGTGGGGCTAAAAATCCACTAAAGGGCACATCGTTGAAGTTTCTTGATTTTGCGCGAAATGCCAGTTTTGTGTGATATTAGGGAGTAAAGAAACTAGGGTAATATGTAATGGCATACATATGATTCCCTGGTTTCGCGGAGGCTTAAGTTTAAACTTAAGTTAAACCTATGTTGAGTGCCAAGACACGAAATACATAGAGTAGCCTGTCTCGAGTGAGTGTATTGGGATTAATTTATCATTATTGGTTTAATTTTGGCCGAAATTAAACTAATACAGTTATGAAATTATACTTGCAAAAAAGACTAGTAAAGTTTAAAAAGTATGTCAAGGAAAACTTCTAGAATGTTTGCAATTTTTGCATGAAAGTCTAGGGATTAAGGTACGGATTTAAGTGGTGATCTGGTGTTTACTATTTTAGTAAATTTTTCCCTTAATTGGAAACAGCTATAGCAGTAATGCTAAGCGGGAAAAAGAGAAATTCGACTAGACCTAAACCGTAAAATTTACTTAGACTTTTACCATCTAAAACAAAAATAAATATAAGGAAAATAAAAAAATGAAAAATAAAAAAGAAAAAACAAAAGATCACTCGAATACAGTATGGTTTATAAAGGTATTTATATCAACATTTATATTATCAATGATATTTTCTTATGTATCTGCAAATGGGGTATCTGGACTAGGATTAGTTCCAGCCATTTTAATTTTAGTACTTGTAATTGCAATAGGTATATTTTTTGATATAGTTGGTGTGGCTGTAACAGTTGCAAATGAACATGAATTTCATGCAAAAGCAACAAAAAAAGTAAAAGGATCAAAAGACTCAATAAAATTAATTCGAAATGCACCAAAAGTTGCCAATATTTGTGCTGATGTAATAGGAGATATATGTGGAGTATTAAGTGGTGCAATAAGTGCATTAATATCAGTTAAAATTACAGAGCAATTTGGACTAAATTTTAATTTACAATTTATATTAAGTGCAACAGTTGCAGCACTTACAGTTGGAGGAAAGGCAATAGGAAAAGGTGTTGCAAATGAAAAATCAACTAAAATAGTTCATGCTGTTGGAATTGTTATGAATAAATTTAGTAAAAACAGTAAATAACTTATATAAAAAGGAGATTTTAGTGAAAGCATTAATAACAGGTGCCTCTTCTGGAATAGGAAGAGATATGGCAAAAGAATTTGCAGAAAGAAAATACGATTTAGTAGTTGTTGCCAGAGATGAAAAAAGATTAAATGAATTAAAAACAGAACTAGAAGTGAAATATAAAATTAATGTAAAAACAGTAGTAAAAGATTTATCAGATGAAGAAAATTGTATAAGTCTTTATGAGGAAAATAAAGATA
>OGIG01001559.1_pt1 | contig 12805 bp, 10 predicted proteins | sample 1571601 | NCBI WGS metagenome assembly OGIG01 (sample SAMEA2581953, study PRJEB24529) | metagenome | biome: Human gut stool | place: China | collected 2011 | reverse complement strand
CTTCACCACCGGCGGCATGAGCGTGGACCCCGACGACCGCACCCCGCTGGCCATCCGAAACACCGGGGCTGACATCATCTGCTACGGTGCGCCGGTGCTGCCCGGTGCCATGTTCCTGGTCAGCTATCTGGACGGTGTGCCTGTCTGCGGCCTGCCGGGCTGCGTGATGTACGCCAAGCGGACCATTTTCGATCTGCTGCTGCCCCGTCTGCTGGCCGATGACCCCATCACCGCCGAGGACATCGCCCGCCTGGGGGAGGGCGGCCTCTGCCTGGGCTGCGGCACCTGCACCTGGCCCAACTGTGGGTTCGGGCACTGCTGAGCCAGCTCCGTTGTGAAAGGCTACACGAAGGATAACGTGAATTTTATGAATACAACAGAAAATAAACTGACCCATTTCGATGCCGAGGGCAATGCGGTGATGGTGGACGTGAGCGGCAAGCCTGTCACCTCCCGCGAGGCAACGGCCCACGGCATCATTACCATGAACGAAGACGCCTTTGCCGCCGTGCAGAACGGCACGGTGAAGAAAGGCGATGTGCTGGGTGTGGCCCGCGTGGCTGGCATCATGGCCACCAAGCGCACCAGCGAGCTGATCCCGCTGTGCCATCCGCTGCCGCTGACGAAAGTGAGCGTGGACTTCAGGCTTCTGCCCGAGCGGCAGGCTGTGGAGGCGCTCTGCACCGTCAAGACGGCGGGCGTCACCGGCGTGGAGATGGAGGCCCTGACCGGTGTTTCCACCGCGCTGCTGACCATCTACGATATGTGCAAGGCTGTGGATAAGGGGATGGAGCTGGGCGAGATCCATCTGGAAAAGAAGAGCGGCGGCAAGAGCGGCCTGTACATCCGGGCGGAGGGCGGCTATGTTTGATGCAAAAGGCCGCACGATCCACTATCTGCGCCTCTCGGTCACTGACCTGTGCAACCTGCGCTGCCGCTACTGTATGCCGGACGGCGTGGAAAAGCTGGAGCGGGAGGCCGTGCTGACCTACGAAGAATTTCTGCGTCTGGCCGCGCTGTTTGCCCAGTGCGGCATCGACACCGTGCGGGTGACCGGCGGCGAGCCGCTGGTGCGCAAGAACGTGGCGCAGCTGGTGGCCGGGCTGAAAGCCACCCCCGGCATCCGCCGGGTCACCCTGACCACCAACGCAGTGCTGCTGGCAGAGCAGCTGTCTGCATTGCTGGACGCCGGGCTGGACAGCGTGAACATCAGTCTGGACACCCTGCGCCCGGGGGTGTTCCGGCAGATCACCGCCCGGGACGATTTTGCCGCCGTGCAGGCGGGCTTGCAGGCGGCGCTGGAAAGCGGCCTGCCGGTCAAGCTGAACTGCGTGCCGCAGGCGGGCGTCAACGAGGGCGAGCTGGAACAGCTTGCCGCACTGGCAAAGGACAACGCCATGCAGGTGCGGTTCATCGAGATGATGCCCATCGGCTACGGCGCTGCCATGCCCTGCATCTCCGGCCCGGAGCTGCGGGCACGGTTTGCCCGGCGCTGGCCGGAGCTTGCGCCCCTTTCCCCTGCGCAGGAGCACGCCTTGGGCGACGGCCCGGCGGTGTACTACACCGTGCCGGGCTGGCAGGGCAGCATCGGCTTTATTGCAGCGGTGCACGGCAAGTTCTGTGCCTCCTGCAACCGGGTGCGGCTGACCAGTCAGGGCTTTTTACGCCCCTGCCTTGCCAGCGAGACCGGGTGCGACCTGCGCGCACTGCTGCGCAGCGGCGCGGACGATGCGCAGCTGCTGGCCGCTATCCGGGAGACCATCTGGGCAAAGCCCCGGGAACACCATTTTAACGATAGTTCCATGCCCGCTACCCGCGGGATGTATCGCATTGGAGGATAAATAACTATGGGTAAGCTTCTGGCAATCTGCACCAGCCCCAAGCGGGGCACCGTAAAAACCGAGGTGCCCCGCGCCGTCCTGACCCCGGAGTGGGGCATCGTGGAGGACGCCCACGGCGGCAACTGGCACCGTCAGGTCAGTATGCTCAGCGCCGAAAAAATCGAGGCTTTCCGCAAGAAGATCTGGGTGGACTACGGTGCCTTCGGCGAAAATCTGGTCATCGAGGGCTTCGATTTTCGCAATCTGCCGGTGACCAGCCGGTTTGCCATCGGGGATGTGGTGCTGGAAATGACCCAGATCGGCAAAGAGTGCCACAATGATTGCGTCATCAAGCAGCAGACCGGCGAGTGCATCATGCCCCACGAGGGCGTGTTCGCCCGGGTGCTCACCGGCGGCGAGATCCATGTAGGGGATGAGGTGACCCTGCTGCCCGCACTGGAAAACCCGCCCCTGCGCGCTGCCGTGATCACCCTTTCGGATAAAGGCAGCCGCGGCGAGCGGGAGGATAAAAGCGGCCCGCTGATTGTGGAAATGCTCACCGCCGCAGGCTATGTGGTGGAAGAGACGATGCTCCTGCCCGACGAGGCCAAGGCGCTGAAAGCACAGCTCATCCGTCTGGCCGATGGCCGTCAGGTGAACCTTATCCTGACCACCGGCGGCACCGGCTTCTCGCCCCGGGATATCACCCCGGAGGCTACCTGCGCCGTAGCCGACCGCAACGCCCCCGGCATTGCCGAGGCCATCCGCTACCACAGCTTGAGCATCACCCCGCGCGGGATGCTGAGCCGCGGTGTCAGCGTGCTGCGCGGCAAGACCCTGATCGTCAACCTGCCGGGCAGCCCCAAGGCGGTGCAGGAGAACTTGGAGTACATTCTGCCCAGCTTGGAGCACGGGGTACGCATCGCCGCGGGTCTGGACGGCGAGTGCGCCCGTAAGTAAGGTTTCCCGCCCTGTTTTCCTTTACGGGGCGTAGAAATATGCTATTTTTTCACTTAAAGTAAGGAGAAACAGAGATGAACGACCATCGCATTTCCCGTCGGAGGTTTCTGGCCGCTGCCGGTATGGCCGGTGCAGCCGCTGCCCTCACCGCCTGCGGCGGTGCTGCTTCCAGCGCAGCATCGTCTGTGGCTTCCTCTGCCGCCGCTTCCTCGGAAGCAGCACAGAGCGTAGAGTTGATCGTGTTTGCCGCCGCCTCCCTCACCGAGACACTGAATGCTATCGGTGAGTGCTACACGGCAGAGCACCCGGAGGTGACCTTCCGTTTCAACTTCGACTCTTCCGGCACCCTCAAGACCCAGATCCAGGAGGGCGCGGATTGCGATCTGTTCATCTCTGCCGGTCAGAAGCAGATGAACCAGCTGGACATCACCGCCTCTGCCGAGGTAAACAAGGACGGGCTGGACTTTGTGGATGCCGACAGCCGTGTGAACCTGCTGGAAAACAAGGTGGTGCTCTGCGTGCCGGAGGGCAGCGACAAGGGCATTGACAGCTTTGACGCACTGGCCGAGCACCTGAAGGCGCAGGATATCCTGTTCTGCATGGGCAACAGCGATGTGCCCGTGGGGCAGTATACCCAGAAGATCCTTGCCTACTACCAGCTGGACGAAGCTGCACTGGCTGCTGCGGGCGTGATCACCTACGGCTCCAACGTCAAGGAGGTGACCACGCAGGTCACCGAGGGCAGCGTGGATGCCGGTGTCGTTTACTGCACCGATGCGTACAGCGCCGGTCTGACCCCTGTGGATGAGGCCACCAAGGAGATGTGCGGTCAGGTCATCTATCCTGCCGCCGTGCTGAAGGCCGCCCCCAACGCCGAGGCTGCCAAGGAGTTTTTGGCTTACTTACAGACCGACAAGGCCATGACCGTATTCGAGGGTGTGGGCTTTAGCGCCGTATAAAGGAGCAGGCATGGACTGGTATCCGTTGTGGAACAGCCTGCGCATTGCCCTGATCAGCTGCGCGGCGGTGTTCTTTCTTGGCATTTTTGCCGCCTACTATATCGCCCGGCTGCCTCGGGCAGTCAAGGGCGTGCTGGATGTGCTGCTCACCCTGCCCATGGTGCTGCCGCCCACGGTGGTGGGCTACTTTCTGCTGCTGCTCTTCGGCGCAAAGCGGCCGCTGGGCATCTTCTTCATGCAGCAGTTCGGGGTAAAGCTGGTCATGAACTGGTACAGCGCCATTTTTGCTTCCATCGTGGTGGCCTTTCCGCTGATGTACCGCACCGCGCGCGGCGCGTTTGAAAGCTTTGACGAAACGCTGGCGTGGTCGGCGCAGACACTGGGACAGTCCGACACATGGATCTTCTGGCGGGTGCGGATGCCCGCCTGCCGTCAGGGCATTCTGGCGGGCACGGTGCTGGCTTTTGCCCGGGCACTGGGCGAATACGGCGCTACCAGCATGATCGCGGGCTACACCCCCGGCAAGACCGCCACCATTGCCACCACGGTCTACCAGCTGTGGCGCACCAACGATGAGCTGGGCGCTATGCGGTGGGTGCTGGTGGATATCGCCATCTCGGCGGTGGTACTGCTGGCTGTGAACCTGCTGGAGAAAAAACAGAAAGCGGGTGGCCGCAAATGAGCCTTGAAGTCAACATTGAAAAAAAGCTGGACGGCTTCACCCTCCGCGCTGCCTTTACCGCAGGCAACACCTCCACCGCGTTGCTGGGCGCTTCCGGCTGCGGCAAAAGCATGACCTTGCGGTGCATCGCGGGCATTGTAAAGCCGGACCGTGGGCGCATCGTGCTGGACGGGCGGGTGCTGTTCGACAGCACCCAGCACATCGACCTGCCGCCGCAGCAGCGGGGCGTGGGACTGCTGTTCCAGAACTATGCGTTGTTCCCTAATATGACCGTAGAACAGAATATCCTCTGCGGTCTGAAGGCAGAAAAAGACCCCGCCGCCCGCCGCGCTGCCTGCGCCGAAATGCTGCGTGCCATGCGGCTGGAGCCGCTTGCAAAGCGCTATCCCGCCCAGCTTTCCGGCGGGCAGCAGCAGCGCGCCGCGCTGGCACGCATTCTGGTGGGCAAGCCCCGCATCCTGATGCTGGACGAGCCCTTCAGCGCGCTGGACAGTTACCTGCGGGAAGAGGTAGAGGGCGAGGTAGGCAGCCTGCTGGCAAACTTTGCGGGCACCGCTCTGCTGGTGACCCACAACCGGGACGAGGCCTACCGCCTGTGCAAAGAAATGATCGTGCTGAACGATGGGCAGGTGCTGCGCGCCGGTACCACCAAGGCCGTTTTTGCCGACCCGCAGAGCGTTGCCGCCGCGCGGCTGACCGGCTGCAAGAACATTCTGCCCTGCACCCCGCTGGACAGCCACACCGTCCGGCTGGACGGCTGGGACACCACCCTGCGGCTGGCACTGCCCGTCCCGGCGGGCTGCACCGCTGTGGGCATCCGTGCCCACGACTTTACGCCCTGCGCCGCCGATATGCCCAACGCCATTCCGGTAAAGGCGGTCTCCACCAGCGAGAACCCCTTTGACTGGAACCTCATCTGCACTCCGCCGGAGGGCACGGCGCAGCTGTGGTGGAAGGTGGGCAAAAAAAGTCTTTCCTCGGCAGCACCCGCCGCGCCGCAGTACCTGTGTGCCGCACCGGAAAGCATCATGCCGCTGAGAGGTTGAGAAAACGAATGGCCTGCACTGCGTTCCGGCCATATTCAGCGGAAAGAATCATTTGAAAATAGGGGACTTCCCCACACGCAAAGCAGCCGCTGCACGGTAAGATGCAGCGGCTGCTTTGCTTATTTGTGTAAAAAGGGGAGTGCTTATGCCATATCGCGGCAGGTCACAATGTCAGCCCCGGTGCCGCAGACGTCGGTCAGCACCACATCACCCACATGGATGGGGGCGTGCAGCACCACACTGTCCAGCGCGGCGACCACCTCGGCCATCTGTCCCTTGGGCACGGGCTTGGAGGTCTTGACCGGACAGCGGGAGTGCAGGCAGCCCTCGGCGCGCACGGTGCTGGTAATGATGCGGGTGGGGTGGGTCAGCTCTTCCTTGCCGTAGGCGATGCCGTTGGGGCAGCCGTTGCCGGTCACCTTGTAGTCGTTGGCTTCATCCACCTGCAGATGGCAGCCCTGAGGGCAGCAGGTGCAAATTACTTCTTTCATATCGCTCATGCCTCCTCGATCTCAATGGTCACTTCGTCCACGGGGGCTCTGTCCAGCAACACTCTGGGCAGGGCAATGTGCTCCATCTCGCCGGGGGCAAGGCGGTCGCGCTTGAAACGTGCGATCACCGTGTCACCGCTCTTGACAAGGATGGTGCTCTTGCCGCAGATGCGGCGGACGCGGAAGGACACGTTGGTGCTCTTTTCCACGCCTTCCAGACGGATGCGCTGCGGCAGGGTGTAGCCAAGGTCTGCGCCGGGCTTCACGGTCAGCACACGCCCCTCGGCCACAGGGCCGTTCTGGACGTAGTTGGCAGCAGCTGCGCCGGCCAGCTCGCTCTCGCCGGAAACAAAGTCCACCAGATCGTGCACCTGCACCACGTTGCCGCAGGCAAACACGCCGGGAATGCTGGTCTCCATGTTTTCGTACACGATAGCACCCTTGGTGCGGGGGTCCATCTCGATTCCGGCCTGTTTGGTCAGTTCGTTCTCGGGGATCAGACCCACGCTCAGCAGAATGGTGTCCACATCGAACTCCATCTCAGTGCCGGGGATGGGCTTGCGGTCGGGGCCGATCTCGGCCACGATGGCCTTTTCTACGCGGTTCTTGCCCTGAATATCCACGATGGTGTGGGAGAGATACAGGGGAATGTCAAAGTCGTTCAGGCACTGTACGATGTTGCGGGTCAGGCCGCCGGAGTAGGGCATCACCTCTACGCAGGCCAGCACCTTTGCGCCCTCAAGGGTCATGCGGCGTGCCATGATCAGGCCGATATCGCCGCTGCCGAGGATCAGCACCCGCTTGCCCACCAGATAGCCCTCCATGTTCACATAGCGCTGTGCTGCACCGGCGGTATACACACCGGCAGGGCGGGTGCCCGGGGTACCAATGGCACCACGGGTGCGCTCGCGGCAGCCCATGCCCAGAACGATGCTCTTGGCTTCGATGATCTGGTAGCCGTACTCCTTGGAGACGCAGTGCACCTTTTTATCCGGGGTCACTTCCAGCACCATGGTGTCCAGCTGCACCTTTACGCCGGTGTTCTTGAGCATCTCAATAAAGCGTCCGGCGTACTCCGGGCCGGTCAGCTGCTCGCCAAAGCGGTGCAGACCAAAGCCATTGTGGATGCACTGGTTCAGAATGCCGCCCAGCTCCTTATCGCGTTCCAGAATGAGGATGTCGCGCAGACCGCTTTCCCATGCCTTGCAGGCAGCAGCAAGGCCCGCAGGGCCGCCGCCGATAATGACCAGATCAACCATTGCTCTTTCCTCCTACCTTTGTTTCGCTGACCAGAACGTTCGAGCCGTTCTTGTCCTGCAGGATGTCCATGGGGCTCATGCCCAGCTCGCGGCTGATAAGCTCCAGCACACGGGGGCCGCAGAAGCCGCCCTGACAGCGGCCCATGCCTGCACCGGCGCGGCGCTTCACGCCGTCGATGGTGTTGGCGGGCACCTCGCTGTGGAGGGCTGCCAGAATCTCGCCCTCGGTGATGGTCTCGCAGCGGCAGATCACCCGGCCGTAGGCGGGCTGTTCCTTGACAAGCGCTGCCTTTTCCTCTGCGGAAAGCTCCTTGAAGCGGATGTGACGGCGGCCGTCCTTGTAGTCAGCCTTTTCCGCGCCCAGAACACCGCGCTCTTTCAGGATGGCAACGGCTTCCTCAGCCACTGCCGGGGCAGCGGACAGGCCGGGGCTCTTCATGCCGGCCAAGTCGATCCAGCCGGGTGCTTCCGGCTCTTCACCAATGATAAAGTCGTCCACGTCCAGATTGGCACGCACGCCCGCAAAGCTGCGGATGGACTCGCCAAAGTTGATGCTGGGCACGCTGCGCTGGGCAGTGGCCTTGACAAATTCCAGACCGCTGCTGGTGCAGGAGGTGTCGTTGCCCTCCACAGGCTCTGCGTTGGGGCCGACGATCAGGTTGCCGTGCACGGTGGGTGCTACCAGCACGCCCTTGCCCAGCTCGTTGGGGCACTGGAAGATAACGTGGCTCACGCGGGTGCCCTCGCTCTTGTCCAGCAGGTAGTATTCGCCCCGGGTGGGAATGATGTGGAAGTTAGCGGGCTCCACCATGGAGTGTACCTTATCGGCCCAGATACCGGCAGCGTTGATGACGCAGCGGGTCTCTACCGTGCCGCCGGGCACGGTCAGGCGGTAGCCGCCCTCGATGGCTTCGGCATCGGTCACCTTGCAGTTGCGGCGCAGCTCCACGCCGTTGCGTACCGCCACCTCGGTCATGGCCAGTGCGTACTCCCACGGGTTTACGATGGCGGCGCTGGGTGCCCACAGTGCGCCGCAGACCTTTTCAGAAAGGTTGGGCTCCATGGCAAGGGTCTCTTCCCGGGAAAGGATCTTCATGCCGGGTACGCCGTTGGCGGTGCCGTTCTCAAACAGATGCTGCAGGTGGGGCAGCTCCTTTTCGTCCAGTGCCAGCACCAGAGAGCCGCACTGCTTATAGGAGACATCCAGCTTTGCGCAGATCTCCTTGGCCAGCGCCACGCCGCGCACATTCAGCCGTGCCATGCGGGTGCCGGGGGCGGGGTCGTAGCCTGCGTGGAGAATGGCGCTGTTGGCCTTGGTGGTGCAGTCTGCCACATCGTTCTCGGCCTCAAGGATGACCACCTTGTTGTCGTAGCGCGACAGTGCGTAGGCTGCGGCGGCACCGATGACACCACAGCCGATGATTGCTATATCATACATTGCTCTTTTCCTCCTGTCCGTTCTGCCTTGGCCCGTCGGGAGCCGGGCAGCTGTTGATGGTACAAAAAAGAGCGAAACAAACAAAGGCAACTGCCCTTGTCCGTTTCGCTCATATCTCTTGAAACAAACAGCACTTGTTGATTCTTATGATACCCTGTCCCTGCGAAAAAAGCAAGGTGTTTTGCACTTTTTGTGAAACCCTTACAAAAAGTGCCTGCCGCTTTTGCGCAGAATGCGGGTCACATATCCCACACGGCCTGATTGGTGGTGGAAATGGCGGTAGCACCGGCTTCCAGCGCAGCCAGCACATCCTCCTTGTCCGCGATCAGCCCGCCGGTCAGCACCGGCACCTTGGCTTTGGCGCAGACGCGGCGCAGGATCTTGGGCATGGTGCCGGGCAGAAGATCCAGACAGTCCGGCAGGTTTGCGGGGATCTTATCCAGACTTTCCAGCGCGATGGAATCCAGCAGGAATACCCGCAGGATGGCAGCCAGACCAAGCTCCTTGGCGCGGCGGATGAAGGACTGCCGGGTGGAGATGATGCCGTCCGCCTCGGTGGTATTGCGGATAAAGTCCACCGCCACCTCTTTGCCCGCCAGCCCGGCAATAAGGTCTACATGCACCACGGCAAAGCGCCCGGCTTCGTGGATGCGGCGCACAATGGAGGAGATATTACAGATATCTCCATATAATACAAATACCACCCGGATATTCTCATTGGTCAGTGCGTTGCAAAGCCCTGCATCATCTTTGACTGCCGCAATGACCGGCGTTTCCAGAATGGCATCCATCAGCTCCTGCTTCATGCTTTTCCTCCTGCCCGGCGTTCTGTGGGGCAACTTTACTGATGCTCTGCCAGCCAGCGCAGCGCCATATAGGTGTAGGCTGCCGTGCCGCGGTACAGGATGCTGTCGTCAAAGCGCACCTTGGGGTGGTGCTGGCCGTAGGTGTAGCCCTCCTTGGCGTTGCCAGCAGCTAAGAACATGCTCACGGTGGGCACTTCGTGGCTGACAAAGGCGAAGTCCTCGCTGCCGCCGCCGGGCTTGCCGCCGGTGAGCGGGGTCATATCCATCGCTTCCTTGCCCAGCAGCTCGGTCATATAGGTCAGGGCATTGCCCGCCAGCGGGGTGTCCACCACCATGCAGGGGCAGTAATCGCTGAACTCCACCTCGGCGGTGCAGCGGTAGGCGGTGGCTACGCTCTGTGCAATTTCGGTCATGCGCTGGTGGATGAGGGCACTGACCTTCTGCTCCGGGTCCACAGTGCGGATGGTGCCCCACATATCGGCAGTATCCGGGATGACGTTGGAAGCCTTGCCTGCCTCGAACCGGCCGGTGGTGAACACGCCGAAGCCTGCGGGGTCCAGCTCACGGCTGTTGATCTCCTGCAAGGCAATGTGGATGTGTGCCGCTGCGGTGATGGGGTCGATGCAGGCGTTGGGCATGGAGCCGTGGCCGCCCTTGCCGTGCACAACGATGTGGTACTGCTCGCAGCTGGCCATGGTAATGCCGCCGCCCGGCACCAGCACCATACCGGCGGGCAGGGGCATTCCGGCCAGTACATGGAACATGACCGCTGCATCTACCTTGGGATTCTCCAGCAGGCCGCTGTTGATCATATCCAGCGAGCCCTGAAAGATCTCCTCTGCGGGCTGGAACTCCAGCTTTACCGTGCCCTCGATCTCGTCCTCGTGCTCCTTGAGCAGCTTGGCTGCACCCAGAACCATGGCAGTGTGCATATCGTGGCCGCAGCCGTGCATCTTGCCGGGCAGCTCAGAGGCGAATTCCTCGCCGGATTCCTCCTGCAAGGGCAGCGCGTCCATATCGCCGCGCAGCAGGATCACCTTGCCGGGACGCTTGCCGCCTGCAAGTGCCACCACGCCGCACTTGCCGCAGTCCTGCGGGGTGTAGCCCATCTCAGTCAGCGCCTTTTTGACCAGTGCCTTGGTCTGGGGCAGGTCAAAGCCCACCTCCGGGTGACGGTGCAGTGTGCGCCGCCATTCCTGCAGCTGGGGTTCCAGCGCCTTGGCGGCTTCCAACAGTTTTTCCGGTGCGATCATTGTAAAATCAACTCCCTCTGAATTTATGAGGAAAGCCCTCTCGACCATGACGGGGAGGGCTTGTCCTTACGGTTATTCTTCCCCGCCGTTATTGCCAGTCGGGTGGTACTGGGCACAGGTGCACTTTTTGAACTTCAGGCCGCTGCCGCAGGGGCAGGGATCGTTGCGGCCAATTTTGACCACACGCACCGGCTGGCCCTTGGGGCTGCCCTTGACGCCGGGTGCGCCGTTGCCGGGCACAAAGCCCTCGCCGGTGGGCTTTGCCACCTGCTCCCGCTTGGGGGCGGAACCGGCGGCGCGCAGTTCGATGGTCAGCAGCATCTTGACGCTGGACTCCCGGATGGAATCCACCATCTGGTCGAACATATCAAAGCCCTCGATGCGGTATTCCACCACCGGGTCCTTCTGGCCGTAGCCGCGCAGCGCGATGCCCTGCCGCAGCTGGTCCATGTTGTCGATGTGGTCCATCCACTGGCGGTCTACGCACTTGAGCAGGCAGATACGCTCCAGCTCGCGCATGACGGGGGCACCGTAGCGCACCTCCTTGGCCTGCAGGATCTGCATGCCGCGGTCGTACAGCATATCGGCAATGCCCTGCTGGGAGAGGTCATCAAAGTCTGCCACGGTATAGTGGAAGTCGGCATCGGTGGTCAGCCAGCCCTGATAGTGGCGGCGCAGCGCACCAAAATCCCACTCGTCCTTTACATCGCCGGAAAGGAACTGGGCACAGCTGGAATCAATGTTCTCCCGCAGCATCTTGTGCATCTCGGTGCTGATGTCCTCGCCGTCCAGCACCTTGCGGCGCTGCCCGTAGATGATCTCACGCTGCTGGTTCATCACATCATCGTACTTCAGCACATTCTTACGGATCTCGAAGTTGCGGCCCTCCAGCTTCTTCTGGGCGCTTTCCAGCGTATTGGTGATCATGCGGTTCTCGATGGGGGTATCCTCGTCGATCTTCAGAGTGTTCATCAGGCCGGACACCCGGTCGCCGCCGAACAGGCGCATCAGGTCGTCCTCAAGGCTCAGGTAGAAGCGGGAGGCGCCCGGGTCGCCCTGACGGCCGGCACGGCCGCGCAGCTGGTTGTCGATACGGCGGGAATCGTGGCGCTCCGTGCCGATGATGAACAGGCCCCCTGCCTCGCGGACCTTGTCCGCCTCACCGCTGATCTCTTCGCGGTGCTTTTCAAGGGCCTTGGCGAACATATCGCGCGCGTCGAGGATCTCCTTGTTGTCGGTCTCGGCGTAGCCGGTCGCCTCGGCGATGAGCTCGTCGCCGAGACCCGCCTTGCGCAGATCGGTCTTTGCCATGTACTCGGCGTTGCCGCCGAGCATGATATCGGTACCACGGCCGGCCATGTTCGTCGCGACCGTGACTGCGCCGAGCTTACCGGCCTGTGCGACGATCTCGGCTTCCTTTTCGTGGTTCTTCGCGTTTAAGAGGTTGTGCTTGATGCCCTCGCGGGAGAGCAGATACGAGAGCTTTTCGTTCTTTTCGATCGACACCGTACCGACCAGCACGGGCTGGCCCTTGGCATGGCAGGCCTTGACCTGCTCGATAACAGCGCGGTATTTTGCTGCCTCGGTTTTGTAGACGACGTCGGGGTCATCGATACGGGCGATGGGGCGGTTCGTCGGAATTTCAATGATGTCGAGGTTGTAGATCGTGCCGAATTCCTCTTCCTCGGTGAGCGCCGTACCGGTCATGCCGGAGAGCTTGCCGTACAGACGGAAGTAGTTCTGGAACGTGATGGAAGCCATCGTCTGGTTTTCCTGACGGATTTCCACGCCTTCCTTGGCTTCCACGGCCTGGTGCAGTCCGTCGCTCCAGCGGCGCCCCGGCATTTCGCGGCCCGTGTTCTGGTCAATGATGATAACCTTGCCTTCCTTGACGACGTATTCCACGTCTTTTTCGTAAATGCAGTAGGCTTTCAGCAGCTGGGAGGTGGTGTGCAGGCGTGCTCCCGTTTCATCAAGCTGCTTGGTCAGTTCATTCTTGCGGCGCAGCTTGTCCTTTTCCGTCATGCGGGGGTCTTCATCCATTTCCGCAAAGGCGGTTCCCAGGTCCGGCAGCACGAAGTCCTCCGGGTG
>OGIG01001548.1_pt1 | contig 12881 bp, 8 predicted proteins | sample 1571601 | NCBI WGS metagenome assembly OGIG01 (sample SAMEA2581953, study PRJEB24529) | metagenome | biome: Human gut stool | place: China | collected 2011 | reverse complement strand
ACGACGAAGCCAACGACCTCGTCATTTTCGTAGATTTATGGGATATGAGAAGAAGTCCTAGATATCTGATTAGACAATTCAAAAGAAAACTATAAAGGAAAGAGCCCATGAAAAAGAAAAGATATACATTGCCAGAAGAGCAGCCGATTCCAGTTGGCTGGCATCCGGCCAATGAAGAAGAAGCCGTGACTAGGATTGAAGCTATTGAGGCGGAATACGAGAATGGGCTATATATTGATGCTGAAGAATTTGAAAAAGAACTAACGGCACAATACCCGTGGATAGAAAATTAGAAGCGTTCTATCAGTATAGAAGATTTCAGAAAGAACTGCAAGAATAAACTGAATAAGCTTTTTCCGTAACTTTTCTACCGTATTCCTTGCACTATTTTTGCTGCGACATAAATAACAATATAATTTATAGGAGGATAAAATTATGTCAAGACCAATAAGAGAAACGCCAATATTATATGGCAAAGACGCAGAACGCTTTGTTGAAGAAATGAAGCGTGTAGAGAATTTAACTCCTGAACAGCGCAAAGCTAATAGAGAAAAACTACAAGCTGAAATCGCTGTTCTTGACAAAGAATGGAATTTAACCTATAATGCACTTCGAGGATAAAAATTCTTTCAGTTTTTTGCAGGTGGTTCAAGAACGGGCTGAAAGCCCAAAGGCTCGTAACCCAGGGCTGCACCTGGGTATACTCGCAGTCAGCAATGCGCCCTGTAAGGGCAAAAGCGTCATATAACACTTCGGGATGCCTCCATTACGAAAGCATCCCGAAATTCTTTTTATCCTTCACTTATTTCCCATCCAAGACTTTCTACTTGATGTGAGAAATTAATAAAATTATCACCCCACTCTTTGCAGACGGCAAACTTGATACCATCGGCTGAAGTCAGGATATCTTTTGAATCAGTATAATAACGGTTGTTGTGATCAAAACCGACACTTGCCTTTTCTTCTATCCAACTCATTGGACGAATAACCCCATAACTCCCCTGCAAGTTCTTTGGGAAAACCCGCTCCAGCTGATCATAGTTCAAATCGGCATGCTCCATCACATATTGTGTAACAGCCAACAGAACCAGTTCGCGTTTACTATACGGACCATCACCATTCAGTTTATACAAGGTTCGTTTGGCTGGTTGTTTATTACCAGAACGTGATGAACTATCGGCAGAAAACGTAACATCACTACCTGTTTCATCCTTGATAACCAAACCTAATCTCATCTCATCAGATATCTGATGAAGCATTTCTATTTTGGTATCATTCGACATGTTGATATAAATATACCAACCATCTACCAATTCCTGACATCTGAAATCTACATCAGTTCTACGATTACGCCCCACCAATGGGAAACCTTTGAACAATCTACCACGGAAAGCAGCTGCTTTATGCAGTCCTAATCACTTTTAATGTAGCAATCATAGTCTCCTTGGCATTCTTACGCTGAACCACCGTACCATCCGGAAACTTTACAGTAAAGCCAATACTTTCGGAACGCTGGCTAAAGGGCTTACTTGCCGATTGAGCAGCAGGTTGATCACCGACAAAAGCTGGAGTTTCTACAACCTCAGATGTATCATCAGTATCTTTTAGGGACACCTTCACAGCGATATCACCTTTAGGTTCATAATCAATAGTAACTCTGATAGGACTACGCACTTCCGAGAACACTTGAGCCACAGATTCTCTGATAGCAGTTGCCAGCTCATCTCGCAAAAAAGTCTCCTCCTTAACCTTCCAAAGTTCTTCGTCAGCATCGTCGCTAAACATTTCTCTATACTGATCTCTAAGCTGATAAAAATCTTCTATTTTACTCATATCTCATTTTTCTTTTATTGTTCTATATTATATGACTCATACTCCTCACGAGAGATTGGAGTCTCTGGGTCAACAATCAAAACTTCATCATAGGTCAAGCCATAGAGGTGATAGACGAGGAAGTCGATTTGATTCTCCAAGGCGGAAGTGTCATTTTCCTTTTCTTGTTCTATTGCCTTTACCAAATTCTCTATTTCTAAACTACTTTTACTTAACACCATATCAGAAGGCAACGGAAATGGTTTTATATAAGCAGGTTTATAGCGATAGAATCCACCAGACATAACTGTTCCAGTATTTTGCATAAACCACCAACATAAACGAGAATTTAAAATAGCCATTAAGACCTTGTATGACACCAGTACATCGTCCTTTTTAACGTAACCATAAAGAGTAGCAGTTTGATAAAACATACCTTGTTCATCAAAGGAAAAGTTACCCCCCATAGAAATATCTGGAGCGATAAGTTTTGGTAAAGTCGCATAAGCTAACCCCTGCTTTCTACTTAATTGAAACCATTCATTATCAATATCAAAACGACCTTTTTCTCTTCTTCTAAGAATCGTTTCACATTTTTTTAAATAACTATAAGCCATAGGATACTTTTCAGATAAATCATTCTCTTTAATAAGAGTCATATTGCCACTATTTCTCTCATATGGTAAAACTACATATCTCTGAGTATCTAAACTTCCATATCGATGTACATCTTCGCCTTTTAACAAAGGTCTACAGAGTTCTTTTTCTATATTAACAACTTCATCTATGATTTTTGAATAGCCTGTAATACTCATCTCTTGCTCAACGCAGTTTCTAAGAAAATATACGTCATCTTTTCCCGTTGCCAAACCTTGATAGATTTTATCAAATATATCAGCAACTCTTCTGGGTTGCTTTTCCAATTTCGTTAGCAATGAATTAACTATACCGGAAACTAGAACCCATGAATTATCACTCAATTTAGTACTATCAATATTTGACATACTATCATCGTCTAAAGAATTCAAATACTCTCCTAATTCATTATTTGTACTAAGATTCCTATCTAATTCTTTATACAATAAAACTTTAGATGAGAATCTAAACCATTGTAAAGCTGTATAGGTAGAAGCATTAAATACTTGGTATGCTCCAAAATTAATTATTTTTGAAACTGCATTATTTAAAGATATTATCTTTCTTAATCCTTTACCAAAAGAAGCATTCGTCCATTTTACAGGCATAATATAATTTACGATACCTGTCTGTTTTATCAAAGAAAAAGCCTGTTCTACGAAACAGACATACAAATCATATGAGCCTGTGGCTGCTCTAAAATTCAGAGAATAAAGTTTTGCTAGTTCAGGAGCAGAATCCATTATTCCTTGAATACGCAAATACGGTGGATTACCAATCACAATATCAAATCCACCCTGCTCGAATACATCCGCAAAATATGTATGCCAAAGGAAGAACTGGTCGTTTGGAATCTCCAATTCATCTACAGCATCCTGCACCTCATGATTTCCCTCGGCACAAACCTTGATGTAATCCTTCACATACTTATCCATTTGCTGGCGACGCTGAGCACGCAAGGTATGGTCGGTGATACTAAAATATGATTTTACCAAATCCTGAATGGTCTTCTGAATATCAGTTTCCTCAAAACCCAACGAGAGAACACCACGAGTTTTCTTGGTATCCTTACCTGTCTTCAACTTCTTGGAAGTAACATCCAAATCCACCCCTTTATAACTCTCCAGCAACGAGTTGCCCTGCATAATCTTAAAGTCGAGATTAGGCAATGGCATCGGTTCCTTTTCATCGATGATAAGAGCAAGCCAGAAACGGAGACGGGCGATATCTACGGCTCCCTTCTCAATATCAACACCATAAATGTTGTTCTGAATAATGTGGCGCTTGATGTCGGCAGCATTATCCTCCTCGAAGATTTCAATGGACTTGCGGCATGCATAGAGTTCACGGAGTAAACCCATAGGGAAGGCTCCCGAACCGATGGCAGGGTCGCAAATCTTCACGTCTATCAACTTCTGATCGATAGACATGGCAAGTTCAGAAGAAGCTCCACCCAGCTCCTCCACATCATTCGTTTTCACATAGTTAGCAATATGTTCCTTAACCTCTGCATCATCTATGTCAGTTTGCAGATACGCCGTCAACGACTCCTGACACATGTAACGAACGATTTCCTTTGGGGTATAGAAGGCTCCCTTGTCCTTGTTATCCTCCAAAAGATTCTCGAAAATCTTGCCAAGCATCTCCGGATCAACTCCCACCTCGGCATCATTCGGATCGTTCTCATCAATCGTAAAGTTATAACTATCAAAGAAATCGAAAAGCGACTGGAACATTCCGGCAGGGAAAACTGAATCTACTTCATCGATCTTCTCCTGCTGGAAGAGACCACCATTGAGATAAGGAATTTCATCGGCATTCGGAATATACTTCACTCCCACTCCGTTAACCAAAGGCGCACTACTCCGGTCCTCTGGCTTGGTATTGAGCAAGCCAAAGAACATCGGTTCAAGAACCTTGTCCAGGAAATCTCCCTTTACTTCATCAGAGGCATCATAGAACAAATCGTGCATATAATGTAGATTGCCAGCAAGCCATCCCTTACTCTGCAGGAAATAAAGGAACACGATGCGACCCATCATTTTCTTGATATAATCGCGCACTAACTTATCATCTTCCTTAAAGGATGTAAAGTATTGAACATCTGGTTCTCCAGTTTCCTGCTCCACCCATTTGTTTCCCTTCTTCACATACTCCTTACCTGTGAGGAATTTTACAAACTCAGCATACTGCTTGCGGTAGGCTGCAAAGAAATCATCAGAAAGAGCCTCAACAGAGAAGGCTTTCTTGATTTCAAGAAACTCATTGGCTTTTGTCCGTAAGCTTTCAAAACGAAGTATAGGAGTCTTATAAAAAGCCTTCTCATCACCAAACACATAGGTGAATCGCTTGGTGCTGGTAGCATCTTCCTTCAAGTCGCAAATCAAAGACAGGCGCCAGTTGGTTCCATCATTAAATACAGCCAAGGCAGCATCAAAGCCATAGCCCAGATAAGGACGAATCAGGTTACGAAGCCCCACCTTGCGGCGCAGCACCGAACCATCCTCCATTTCATAATAGAAGAATCCTAACTCATAATTATCTTGCGTTGTCATGCTGCCCAGGAAATATCCCTTGCGGTCTTCGGCATCCTCGTCCAAAACCTCAGGACTCACACGCACCTTGTCGGCATGAAAGTAATCCTGCAGCAACATCTGCCACTTTGAAAGATTGAACTTCGACTGAAAGAGTCGCTTAAATGTTTCTTTATTATATGTTGCCATAACTATCTTTGTTTTTCTGTCCTTACACCTTAATTATATAGAGAGACTTAGATGAATGACTCAGATACCACAATCTGCGGTTCCAAGATTTCCTCGTTTCTTTCCTCGTCGGTATCCAGCGGAATATTGTAGCGATCAAAGAGTTCATCTATCTTGTCTATGATTTGCGTTATGAGTTCTTCGCTGGATGGTTTCTGCTTCTTTACCTGGCGATTGAAACTGTTGATGCTTGAATTGAGTCCGGTGAAGACGCCCAGTTCCACTATCTGCTCCAGCTTCTTGATTTGCACCACAGTCTTCTCCGCATCCACAGCATTCAAGGCTCGGTTCATCGTACGGAGAATACTTAGCACGGCATTGGTCGATTTATCTTTCTTCCTGTTCTCCATGCTTTCGGCATCCACCACTTTTCTCACCACCTTCCGGTAGGATTCCAATGCAAACTTCACCTGCTCGTAATGGAAATCCATTACCTTCGTAAAGTCACCCGGCTTCTCCTCCATCTCAGCTTTCATGATGTCCATCGCATCCAAGAATGGGATAGACAAAGCCTTGCCGTCAGCCTTAACCCAATAATACTCCACCTTCTGAGGCGAAGAAAGATAGACGATGGTGGAATGAGAATGTTTTTCGATTTCCCTCACCGTTCGGCTCTTCATCGGCAAAGCCTTGATGCGGTTGTAGAGCTTGCGATGGGTGCGATAAAGCTCACGGGCTTCTTCCAGGAACTTCAGGTTTCTATCCACAGCATCCTGAATATCAGGATTGAACATCTGGAACTCTTTCACGATTTCCTCTTTAGAGTAAATCTGTGCATCCTCGCCAAAGGCTGAATGGAAGCCCTGCAACTTGATGAGGGCGTTGCTATAGAGATGAATCTCCTGGTTGCCCTGCATCGACGGATAGAACATGTAGTTGTATATCTTGTCTGCCACCGAACCGATACGATTGACACGACCGATACGCTGCATCAATCGGGTAGCATTCCATGGCGAATCATAGTTGATGATAACATTGGCGCGATGCAGATTGACACCTTCGGCAAGCACATCAGAAGTAATCACGATGTTGAATTCATCCGATTGCTCGGCATAGTTGGCATCAAAGCACTTGCGGAGAAGTTCCTGCCTGTTGGTACGATTGCTGGCACAGACATCCAGAATGTCATGACGATGCAGACGATTCTGCAACTGCTCCGTCAGATAATTCACGGTATCTACGCTCTCTGAGAAGATGACCAGTTTGCCTGTAGGATTTATCTCCTTATCAAAGAATTCATGCTCCAGTTTATCGATAAACAGTTCCAGCTTAGGGTCTTCGCTTATCTCATCCCATTTTCTGCAAAGCTCCTTCAAATTCTCAGCATCTTCTTTCAGCATCTCCAGGAACCGCTCGCTGAAATCCTCGTCTTTAAAGACTGTATCTTCCTCTTTCAAGCCCTTTTCTACGGCATATTCTATGATGCGATCCAACTCCCATCCCTTGGCTTGCTTATCCTTCACGTTGATATCGGGAGCGATAATCACCTTGTTCTGGTCAAACATCCTGATCATATCCTCGGTAATGCGGAGGAAGGTGTGGAGCGAACGGCGGAAGGCGTAAAAACTACTCTCCAATCGCTTGACCATGTGAACACGATAGATACCTGTCAGCATGGTGGAAATATGAAGGGCAGTAGGATACTTCTTGCGCGCCTCGCCCTGCAAGAACTCCACGGCACGATAGCGGGCATAGTGCAAGCCCTTGCCTGTGGGATTATCTTCGGGATGAGGCGTATCGGTAAGAATCGCCATCGTACTATAGAAGAGATCGTTCAAACCGCCATTTAATTCATATACCAATTCGTTAGGAGGCAGAATATCCGGGAATACGATGTGCTGGTCATCCAAGTCTTTCTTGTAGGCAGGCACATTCTTGATATTATTTCGGGTTCGTCTAACCGTCACCTTATCAATCACTTGCATTCTTATCTTCTCGTAGAGGTCATCGGTACGCTTGGCAAATTCTGCATTTCTTTCGTTATGCTTGTCTAACTTACGCTCACGCATCAGTTTATCATATTCTTCTATCCATGGAGAGAAGGTTACAGGCAGATTCTGGATGCCTTCGATGGTGGAATAGCGGGCATTCTGGAAGAGAAGCAAGAGATTCAGAAGATCGGTTGGACGATTGTTGAGCGGAGTAGCCGAAAGCAGCATCACCTTCTTGTGATGGCCCTTTACCAAACCTTCGTTCATGCGAGGAGTCTTGCAGATTAACTGCAAATCATCGTATCTGCCAGCGGTGGCTCCACGGAAGTTATGCGCCTCATCTACAATCACCAGGTCATACTCTCCCTTTTCACGGTAGTTGCCTTCGCCCTCTATGATTTTATTCAGACTGCCATTGCTCACAAACTGGGCGTAGCGCTTGATGCCGAAAAGCTTGAAGGTATCAGTCCAGTTCTTTTCCAAGGCTGGCGGATAAACCACCAGGATATTGGTGTATCTTCCATTTGCTTCAACAAATCGCTTGGCAATCATCGTGGCAACAATGGTTTTACCCAAACCCACCACATCGGCAAGAAAAAAGCCATTGTGCTGCATCAGCATCTGATAACCCTGAATCACGGCATCGTGCTGATAGCGGATATTCTTCACACCCTCAGGCATTTCCATCGTAAAGTCATCCTCCACCTGCGAACCGAAAGTATCTATCAGCACCTTCATATAGAGTTCGTATGGTGTAGGCAACTGGGCAAGATGAGTCTTCGCCTTCATCTGCTCGATGTCTTGCAGATTCAAAGGAACGGCCTGCTCCCAAAGCTGCTCAAATTCCTGCTTGCAATATTCCACATCATCATAATCCTTCATCGCCACGTTCAACTCATACCGGTTGCAGGGCACGGTTCCCATTCCTGAATCGGATAGATTAGAGGACCCCATGATAACCCAGCCATCAGAGTTTGGATTATGGTTTTCCGGGAGAAGAAGATAGAATTTTGCATGGAGGTTCTTACTGCGATGGATACGCATCTCCAGTTTTTTGTCGATGATGTCCTGGCAAAACTGGAGGATGCCTCTCTCCGTCTGCTCATCATAGCCTGCATTCTTCACTTCTTCAACGAAATCGTGAGAATAGGCATCGATGACGGCTTGTTCATCAATCTGACCGAAAAAGAGTTTGGATTGCTTACGAAATATGTTGTCGATATTGATACCTACCAATATCTGTATCTTTTTGACCTGTTCAAATTCCTCACGAAGTTTAAAATAGCCCGAACTTCGGAAATATCCTACTACTGCCTGAAAGGTATGAAAATCAAGCATGTTGTGGGCTATTCCCTTGAACTTCTCGAACAGGGAATTATCTGGAGTATTATTGAAAAACTTAGTGCTCATCTGTCTGTATCTCCTTAGGCTATCGGCACTTCCGCCATTCCCCCAAGCAGAAACATTCTTGTTAGTTTGTATGGTTACTACCAAAACAGAAATGGCGTAGGGAATCTATCACTCGCATTACCCTTGCCTTTCGAGGTCCTAGGAAAACCTTATACACCAAGGATAAGAAGCAACAGAAACCTACGCCAAACTTGCATATATAATAGCACAGGATGTACCCTATCCAAACGAATGGAAAGGGCACACCTATGCCTGTGTACATACACAAATAAAGCGAAGGCGCCTACCGCTGTCTTCATCTGAGTGTAACTTTTGAAATTTCCTAGGTTTCGAAAGATCAGAAGAAAACGTAGTACACGTCTTTCTTAATTATGATAGGCCAAGCCATGGATTTTTACCTAGCCAGCGACTCATCGCCAACCATCCACAGCAAGACAACTGCAAAAGTACGAAAAAGAATTGGGATTTGCAAGAAAATCGGAAAGTTTCTTGCAAATCCCAATAAATTATAAAGAACCATTTAATTTATTCTTTCCTCTTCACCCAAACCTTGTGGCTTCCTCTTCCAATCGAGCGGATAGGTGATGTCGGGTCTTGGGTTATCTCCTTCAATTCGAGGGAAGCGGCGGTGCGGCTCATATCGTTGATGTAGGCATAATCACCGAGAGTGATAGCTGCGTTCTTTTCCAATACCGATAAGGCACGGGCAATGCGCTCTTCCTTGGAATAAAGTTGCTTGCGGATAACCTTCACACCACTCATCTCTCGTTCCAAATCACAGTCGGTCTCCATCTTTACAGCCTTCACAAACTCAGGAGATGAATTGAAGTTGACGTTCTTCACCCCTACCTTGCGATATTTCATCATGTCGTCATCTGTCTGCATCTCCGTAGGCTTGTCATCCTCAAAACCAAGGGACAAGGAGAAGGTGCCCAAGCCTTCGAGATTCACATTATAACCCATAGAGAGCATACGGACCAACACGTCTTCCACATCTGTCAGAACCGCTTCGATAGTGCCCTGAGAAAGGTCACGATGATAACTCTGCATCTGTTCGACGAATTCCTTTCTGGAAAGCGTGCGATAGGGCACCATCTTGGGATAAACTCTGCGCTTGCCTTCATCACGCATATCACTCATTTCCTGCAATTTGTACTTTGCCATTTCTTTTCCTTTCTTATTTAGATTGTTAGTTTTCTCACTCAATCGGTCCTTCTATCTCTGAGAGATATGATCTCTACTAAGTAACAGGATCTTCCTACTTAGGAATAAAAATATCTCATCCTAAGAGAAATCTCCGTTCAAAGACGTTGAACCGACATTCAAAGTCGTTGAACCGCCGTTCAGAGTCGTTGAACCGACATTCAACGTCTTTGAACGAAGATTTCTATTAGGCAAAGATACAACATTATCAGGAAGAAAACAATAGTTTACCCAAATATCTTCACGTTTCCAGTCATTTTTCTTCATTTTTAGGGTATTTTTCCTTGCTTATCCCAAAGAATTATGCTAACTTTGTGGTCAGATTGCATTTCCGAGTTCAAGGATTGCAATCTTGAAACGGAGGAAAAACGATTGTAAACTTGAAACAAAGAAAAAGACAAAGATAACACAACCCCTATGAGTATGAAGATATTAGCAACCAGCGACTGGCACTTGGGCAACTTGTTTCACGGCAACGACCGACTGCCTGAACACAAGCACTTCCTGCAATGGCTCTTAGTGCAAATCGATGAACAAAAGCCCGATGCACTCCTCGTCGCAGGAGACATCTTCGACAATGGAAATCCATCGGCAGCAGCACAGACCGTTTATTACGAGTTTCTTGCCGATGCCACCCATCTGTGCCCGAACATGCAGATTATCATCGCCGCCGGCAACCACGATTCCGCCAGCCGACTGGAGGCTCCCCGCCCACTCCTTGCCAGATACCATGTAGAAATCAGAGGAAATGTAAGGAAAATCTGGCAGCAGGGAGAAAACGAAGACGATAATAAAACCGGCGGACATTGGCTCTATTCCTACGACGATCTCATCATCCCTGTGTCCAATGAAGAAGGAGAAGAAGTCATCATCCTCGCCGTACCTTTCCTTCGGAGTGATGTGGTCCAGAGCGCCTGTTATTCGCAAGGAGTCAACACCTTCCTGAGAGAACTGACTGCTGAAGCACGAAAGAAATACCCGGGCAGAAAGTGCATCATGATGGCCCACATGTACGCCAAGGGTTCGGATATCGCCAAAAAGGATGCGAGCGAGAAAATCATCATCGGCGGACAGGAGGAAGTGGACTTGGAAGGATGGAACGATCATCCTGACTACATGACTTGCGGGCATATCCACAAGAGACAACATATCTGGAACACCGACTGGGCAAGATATACGGGTAGTATTCTTCCAATGTCGTTCGCCGAGAAAGACTACATACACGGAATCGACCTCATCACCATCGGATGTGACAAGGGAGAAAAGGAGGAAATGGAAGCGAAGAAGAAAGAGGATGAAATGAAGGAAAATAAAGATGGAATGAAGGAAGAAGAAGAAAAAGAAAAGGAAAACTGCAAAAACAAGAGCAAGGATATAAAAGTAGATTTCCTGGAATACAAGCCTCAGCACTCACTTCGCATTCTGCCTGAAAACGAGGAGGAACTCACCATCAAGAAATGGCAGAAACTCATCCATTCAGAACTTTCAGAAAGGATGAATGGCGAACTGAGCGACCATTTCGACTACGTAATGCTGAAGGTGAAACAGGAGAAGCTTTCCAACGATGACATCAAGGAACTGGAGATTCTCGTCAATGAGAAGGATGCCGTACTCTGCAAAATCCAGCGCATCATCCCGCAGTTAGACCTCTCCACCATCCAAGGTTCCCAGCAAATCACCAGCATCGAGGACATCGTCAACCGTCCTCCGCTTGATACGCTGAAGGAGGCCTTTGCCATCAAGCACAACGCTCCGATGAACGAAAGACAGGAGAAAATGTTATCCGATTTATTAACGACATCATCATTATGAAATTCCTACAACTCGAAATACTCAACCTCGCTTCGCTTGACAAACAGGGAGGCGAGGTCATCAACTTTGAAGAAGGTGCCTTAGGCGAGAGCACCATCTTCAGCATCGTAGGTCCGACGGGAAGTGGCAAATCCACCCTACTCGACGCCATCTGCCTTGCTCTCTACAACCGCGCCCCTCGCTACCCAAGAAAGAAAGGCGACAAGAATCAGAACATAGAGATTTTCGGAGAAGCTGATGCTAATGAAAACAACCGGTTAGCTCCTACCGACAGCCGAAACATACTGACCCGTGGCAAGAAAGAGGGTTACAGTAAACTCACCTTCCTTGCCAACAACGGCAGTATCTACCGCGCAGAATGGCACGTCAGATTCCAAAGAGTACGCTATGAAAATGCCAAGACTTCTCTCTATAAAATCACAAGAAACGGAGAACAACTGACAGAAGAAATAGCCGACTGGAACGAATTGCCGAACATCATCGGTCTCGACTACGACCAGTTTCTCCGCACCGTGCTCATCGCACAAGGTTCGTTTGCCAACTTCCTGACTGCAAAGGAAAACGAGCGCTACGAACTTCTGGAGAAACTCATCGGATGTGAGGAAACTTATACGAATATCGCTACAGAAATCAAGAAAGCAAAAGACCAGGCGGTGGATGCCTACAACCAGATGGCAGCATCAGTGGAAGCAGTAAAACAGAACCTGCTGAATGACGAAGAACTCGCCCAACTGCAAGAGGAAATCACCCTTTTGGAAAAGGCAGAGAAGGAACTCGACAGCCAGTTGAAGGCCATCTCAGAAAACCTACAATGGTATGAGGAAAACGATAAGCAAACGAAGCAAATAGCTATCTATCAAGCAGATATGGAGCAGGCTGCAAACGCTATCAAAGACATACAAGCCCAGATTATCCGTCTCCAGTTGCACGATGAAGTACAACCAGCCGTCAACCTGTTACAGGAAGTTGAGCGACAGATACAAAGCATCCACAATCAGGAAGAAGAAATCCTGAAATCGGAAGCTGCCATCAAAAGCAAGGAGGTTGGCATCACCGAAAGCGAGCATACTCTCTCCTACCTAAAGGAAGTAGTCAACAAGGCACAGGAGCAACTCGAAAAGGCCATGCCGGTTATCGCTGAAGCAAGGGCGCTGAAAACAAAAATAGAAGCGGCAATGCCGAATCTGAAAGAAAAGAAAGAGGCATTGGAGTTGGCACAGAAAGAGAATCTAACTGCCCAAAGAGATGTGGAGGAAAACGCCCGAAACATCCAAAAATGGGAAGCCGAAACGGAGAAAGCGAACCTTGCCCTCAA
>OGIG01001543.1_pt1 | contig 12908 bp, 16 predicted proteins | sample 1571601 | NCBI WGS metagenome assembly OGIG01 (sample SAMEA2581953, study PRJEB24529) | metagenome | biome: Human gut stool | place: China | collected 2011 | reverse complement strand
TGAAGAAATGGGATTTATTATAGCAGCACTTGTAATTGTTTTATATTTAATTTTAATAACGAAAGCAATATATGTTGCAAAAACGGCTAGAGATGATTTAGGTTCATATATTTCAGCCGGAATTGCCGGAATATTTTTATTTCATATGGTAGAAAATATCGGAATGACAATGGGATTATTACCAATTACAGGAGTTCCACTTCCTTTTGTAAGTTATGGTGGAAGTTCATTATTAACCAATTTTATTTTAATTGGTTTATTATTAAATATTAGTGGTAGAAGAAAAAAGATTATGTTTTCTGAGTAAAAAAATATATATTGATTAAAGGATGAAGAAATGTTTGTTAAAAAAATTAAAATAGGAAATGTAGAATTAAAAAATAATATATTTTTAGCACCAATGGCTGGAATTACAGATAGAGCTTTTAGAGTTGTTTGCGAAAAGTTTGAGCCAGGTCTGGTTTACACAGAAATGATAAGCAGTAAAGGATTATTTCATAATGACAGTAAAACTAAATTACTATTAAATATGGAAGACGAAAAAAGACCAATTGCAGTTCAAATATTTGGTAGTGATGCAGAATCAATGAAATATGCTGCTGAATATGTTTCAAAATATGCAGATATTATTGATATTAATATGGGATGTCCAGCACCTAAAGTTGTAAAAAATGGTGATGGAAGTAAATTATTATTGGATTTACCAAAAGCATACGAAATTATTAAAGAAGTTGTTAAAAGTGTTTCTATTCCTGTAACAGTTAAGTTTAGAAAAGGATGGGACAATGATAATATTGTTGCTGTTGATATGGCTAAAATTGCAGAAGATGCAGGTGCATCAGCAATAACTATACACGGTAGAACTAGATCTGAATTTTATTCTGGTACTGCGGATTGGAATATTATAAAAAGTGTTAAAGAAAATGTAAATATTCCTGTAATAGGAAATGGTGATGTTAAAACTTGTTTTGACGCTAAAAGAATGTTAGATGAAACTAATTGTGATCTTGTTATGGTAGGACGTGGTCTTCTTGGGAATCCGTGGTTAATTAAAGAAATAAATGAGTATTTAGAAAATGGTGTTGTAATAGATAAACCAACAGATATCGAAAAGATTGATATGTGTTTAAAACATTTAAGTTTACTTGAAGAATTTGAATGTGAGAAACAAGCAGTTCTTGAAATAAGAAGTCATGTTGGCTGGTATTTAAAAGGAATAAAAAATGCTAATTTAGTTAAACAAAATATTTTTAAAACAAAAAATATAAATGAAATAAAAAGAATGTTAAATGAACTAAAGGATAGTTTAAAATAACGTTAAAATTTATTGTTTAGTAATAAATTAAAAAAAATATAGATTTAACAAGAAAGTTGTGTTAAAATATGTGTAGTTAAAAAAGGAGTAATTATATGAGAGAATTTACAGAACAAGAATTAGTTAGAAGAGAAAAGGCAGAAAAAATTAAATCTATGGGTCTTGATCCATTTGGAGAAAGATTTGATAGAACAGGTTATGCTAAAGAAATAAACGAAAAATATAAGGATATTCCACATGATGATTTTGAATTAATGATATTTATACTGTAGCAGGAAGAATAATGTTTATAAGGAAAATGGGAAAAGCATCTTTCTTTACTATTCAAGATAAAACAGGAAAACTTCAAATATATATTTCGGTAAACGATATTGGGGAAGACAAGTATGATTTATTTAAATCAGCTGATATTGGAGATATTGTTGGAGTAACAGGACGTGTTATGAAAACAAGAACTGGGGAAGTAACATTAAAATGTTTAGAATATACACATCTTGTAAAGGCTCTAAAACCATTACCAGAAAAGTTCCATGGTCTTACTGATATTGAAGAAAGATATCGAAGAAGATATGTTGATTTAATAATGAATGAAGAAAGTAAAAATATTGCTTTTATGCGTCCAAGAATAATAAGATGTATTCAAAATTTTATGGATAGTCGTGGCTTTGTTGAAGTTGAAACGCCTGTTTTAAGTAATTTACTTACAGGAGCAAGTGCTAGACCATTTATTACCCATCATAATGCACAAGATATAGATATGTATTTAAGAATAGCTCTTGAACTTCCTTTAAAAAGACTTTTAGTTGGAGGAATGGAAGCTGTTTATGAAATAGGTAGAGTATTTAGAAATGAGGGAATGGATCCAAAACATGATCCACAATTTACTTTAATGGAAGCATATCTTGCTTATTCTGATCTTGAAGGAATGATGGATTTAACAGAAAATATGTTTAAAACTATTGCTAAGGATGTATGTTGTAAAGATGTATTTAATTGGTGCGGTAATGAAATAAATATTGCAGGTAATTGGCAAAGAATTAGTATGACTGATGCAATTAAAAATATTACAGGAATTGATTTTAAAAAAGATATGACTTTGGAAGAAGCACTTGATTTAGCTAAACAACATCATATAGAAGTACAAAATCATGAAATGACTGTTGGTCATATTATTAATTTATTTTTTGAAAAATATGTTGAGGAAACATTAATTCAACCAACTTTCTTATACGGACATCCTGTTGAAATATCACCACTTACAAAAAGAAATAAAGAAGATTCAAGATTTGTTGATAGATTTGAATTATTTATCGGAGGTAAAGAGTTTGCTAATGCTTATACTGAACTTAATGACCCAATTGATCAACTAGAAAGATTTGAAGAACAATTAAAAGAAAAAGATTTAGGAAATGAAGAAGCAAATGATATCGATATGGATTTCGTTGAAGCCTTAGAATATGGTATGCCCCCAGCAGGAGGTATTGGATACGGAATTGATAGATTATGTATGTTATTTACAGAACAAGAATCTATTCGTGATGTAATATTATTTCCTACAATGAAAAACAGATAATGTTTAAAGAATTGTAATTTTAACAATTCTTTTTCTTTTTTTTATTTACTCTTTAAAATAATATGATACACTAGACCTATACTTAAGTATTAATAAAAATAGGGAGGAATTTATGAAACAAATAGTTTTTGCTAGTAATAATAAGGGGAAAATTAATGAGGTAAAAGCCATATTAAAAGATTATGATATTTTATCAATAAGTGATATGGAAAAAATGCTTAATAAAAAAATTATTGTAACTGAAAATGGAAAAACTTTTAAAGCAAATGCTTTGAAAAAAACAATATCTTTATATAATCAAATAGGAGATAATTACTTATGTATTGGGGATGATTCTGGTATTTCAATAGATTATTTAAATGGATTTCCTGGCGTTTATACTGCTAGATGGTTAGATAAAGATGATCATTTTAAGAATTTAGAATTATTAAAAAAACTTAAGGGGGTTTTAAAAGAAAAAAGGACTTGTCATTATACAACAGTTATTGCATTAAAAGGAAAAAATATTATTAAAACATTTGAATATACTTTGGATGGTATAATTAGTGATAGTCCTAGAGGAGAAAATGGTTTTGGTTTTGATGAAATATTTGAACTTTCAAATGGGTTAACTTTAAGCGAAATAAAAATGGAAGAAAAAGTAAAAATTAGTCCAAGAAAAAAGGCTCTTATGATGATTAAAATGTATTTAGATGAAAAAAATTAATGTTTTTTTCCTTTTTTTTGTAAAAAATTTAGGTGAAATGAAAAAATTTCAATATAACATATATAGAGGGTAAAAATAAAACCTTCTAAAAATATAAAAAGAAAGGAGGATATTATGGGCTATTTAAAGACAATTAAAAAATATCTTGATGGTTATACGATAGAAGAAAAACAAAGATATTATAATAAAATGCTTGATGATATTAAAGTTAAGTATAATATTGGAAAAGTTATTGTGGACGCTCAAGGGTGGAAATATAATAGTAATTATGGAAATAGGCTAATTAAAGAGTGGAGTAAAGATTTGATTAAACAATATGGTTCATATTTTTCAGTTGAAAATTTAAAAAATATGCGTACTATTTATTTAAAACTAGATGAAGATTATAATAATTCTAATTATTTAAATTTTGATTTTTTTCTTCTTGAAACTATAATTATTCCGGAAATGAAAGAAAATATGGAATAAAATAAGGGTTTTGTGTGAAAATTATGTAAAAATACTTCCTTTTTTTCTTTCTTAGTGTCATAATTAATATAAGGAGGAAAAATATGAAAAAACACACATTATTTAAAATACTTGGAATTATGATTCTAGCATATTGTATTTTAACTTGGGTACTACCTGCTAAATATTATTATGGTGGTGGTTTACAAGATCTAGGAAGATATCAAATTGGACTTTTTAGTATATTTAATATACCGGTAACAACATTTGGATATTTTGCTAGTGTATTTGTTTTCATTTTAGTAGTAGGAGGATTTTATGCTCTTTTAGAAGAAACTGGTTTTTATAAAAAAGCATTAGATACTTTGGCTAAGAAAATGAATAATAAAAAATTATGGTTAGCTATTATAACTGTAGTTATTGCTATTGTATCTTCAGTAGCAGGATTAGAAGTGGCAACATTTGCTTTCTTTCCATTCTTAATATCTTTATTATTAGTAATGGGATTTAGTAAAATGACTGCACTTACATCTGTTTTAGGTGCTACTATTGTAGGTATGTTTGGTTCTACTTATTCTTATACAATGTATGGAGTAGTTAATAGTATTTTAGGACTAACTTTAAAAGATGGAATAATTGTAAAATTAATTCTATTTGTTCTAGCTTTAACTTTATTACTATTATTAATTTTACTTCCATTACAAATAAAAGAAAGTAAAACTAAGGATAAGAAAAAAGATATAAAAGCTAAAAAAGAACAAATTAAAGGAAAAGTAAAAGATGAAGTAAAAGAAGTAGATGCTTTAATTTCTAGTATTTCTAGCGAAATAAAGTATAAAGGATGTAAAAAAGTATGGCCTATTTATTTAATCTTAGGTTTAGTTTTATTAGTATTTATACTTGGAACATTAAACTTCAAAGAAGCTTTTGGTGTTGCTGTATTTGATAATATTAATACTTGGATAAATAATTTTACAATTTTTAATTTTCCAATATTAAAGAAATTGTTTGGAGGATTTACTGTATTTGGTACATGGTTTGGTCCAGAAAAGTATATTCATTATTCAACAACATTAATTATTTTTGCATTAATACTTTGTCTAATTTATAAGGTTAAGGTAAATGCTATTGTTGAAAAAACTATTGTTGGGGTAAAAAAATATTTACCAATTGGAGTTTTAGTAGTTATGAGTTATGCTTTACTTGTAATTGTAAGTTCATATCCAATTTATTTAACAGTAGGAGAAAAACTTATTGGAATAACTCCAACATTTAATACTCTTACTTATGGAACTTTCACAGTTTTAGGAAGTCCACTTTATGTAGATATTTATTATTATCCACAATATGTGTTACAATTCTTACAAGGAAGTATCGGACAAGCTAGTTTTAAACAAGCTTTAAGTATTTTATTTGTAAGTTTACTTTCTACATTACAATTAACTGAAACAAGTTATAAAGAATGGTTAAAAACTATTTGGAAGTTGTTTGTAGGATTAGTAATTATTTCATTAATTGTAATTACAATATTTACAATAATTTAAATATAAAAGTTCACTAATTTATGTGAACTTTTATTTTCACATATTTCCGTTTTTTTAAAAAAAACTATTGACAATTTTTGGAAAAATGATAAAATATTAGTTAAATTTATTTGGGAGGTTCATTAGTATGATTAAATTAATTGACGAAATTATAACTGGTTATTCAAAAAAATTAAGTGCTAGAAACCAATATTATACTAACACTATTTATTCATGCTCAAATAAAAATAATATTTTAAAATCGGTGTCAGTTAAAACATTATAATATGGTGTTTTAACCGACACCGATTATTTTTTTATTTAGGAGGTGTTTTAGTGAATAATATTACGCTTCAAGATTTACTAGAAAAATTAAAAAAATACAATCCAGATGAAATAGAGATTGTAAAAAAAGCTTATAATTATGCGGCAAATTTACATTCAGGTCAAACAAGACAAAGTGGAGAACCATATATAAGCCATCCATTAAATGTTGCTTATATACTTGCTGAAATGCATGCTGATAGAGATACAATATGTGCAGGGTTATTACATGACACATTAGAAGATACCAATACTACTAAAGAGGATATATCGCATGACTTTAATCAAAATATTGCTAACTTAGTAGATGGAGTAACCAAATTATCTAAAATGAATTTCTCATCTAAGCAAGATCAAAATTACGCTAATACTAGAAAAATAATAACCGGAATAACAGAAGATGTTAGAATAATAATTATAAAACTTGCTGATAGACTTCATAATATGCGAACATTACAATTTAAATCAGAATTTAAACAAAAGGAAAATGCACTAGAAACTATAGAAATATTTGTACCACTAGCATATTATATTGGGGCATATCGAATTAAATTAGAATTAGAAGATCTATCTTTAAAATATCTTAAGTCAGATATGTATAAGCAAATAGAAGAACGTAAGATAAGATTAGAACAAACTAGTAGTTATTGTTTAACTGAAATGTTATCTAAAATAGACCGTTTATTAAGAGATAATAACATACCTAATGAAATAAAAGTTAGAACTAAGAATATTTATGGTATATATAAAAGATTAAGTGAAGGCCATAAATTATCTGATATACATGATTTATTAGCACTAAAAATTATGGTTGATAATGTTGAAAATTGCTATAGAACATTAGGAATGATTCATAGTGAGTATCATCCAATAAATGATAAATTTAAAGATTATATATGTAATCCCAAAACAAATATGTATAGAAGCTTACATACAACAGTATTTGGACCTGATGATAAATTAGTACAAACTCAAATTAGAACATTTGATATGGATAGAGTAGCATCATTTGGTTTAACTGCATATTGGGATGAACAAAAAGGAAAAGCAAGAGATGTAATGCAATACGATTTAAAACAAAAATTTCAATTTTTTAAATCAATAACCGAGATTAATTCTATGTTTGGCGATAATCAACAATTTGTAAATCGAGTGAAAACTGAATTATTTGCTGATAGAGTTTATGTTTATACTACAAAAGGTGATATTGTTGAACTTCCGAAAGGATCAACTCCAATAGATTTTGCATATAAAATTCATACTGATATAGGCAATACAATGGTAGGAGCATTCATAAATGATGAATATGTAGCGATAGATTATATCTTACAAAATAAAGATAGAGTTAGAATAGTAACTGATGATTTATCATATGGCCCAAGAGAGGAGTGGATAGATAAGGCACATACTAGTTTAGCAAAAAGGAAGATAAGGGAGTTTAGTAGAAACAATTAAGTTTATAGGGAACTCATGAAAAAAACTAAGAAGGAGGCTATATGAATAATTATTCAATTTATGATTTTCATATATCAGATCTAAGAGACAAAAATATAAGCGGAAAAAATAATACGGAGATAAATAAATTATTTTTTCAAATTATAAACTCTTATTTAAAAGATAACATGAAGATACTAGATATAGGAACTGGGAATGGTTATGTTCTAAAAGAAATAAGTGAAGAAACTACAAAAAAAATTCATTTGTATGGAAATGACAACTCAGAAGCTATGTTAAAAAAAGCAAAAGAAAATTGCAATAGTGCAACATTTAGCCTATGTAGCAACTATAATTTAAATTATGAAAATAATTTTTTTGATATAGTTGTAGGTAAAAATGTAACGAGGTTTTCTGCAAAAGAAATTAATCGAGTATTAAAACCAGAAGGTTTATTTATATTTAGAGAATATGGTAAATATAAAGGAATGATGGAAATATCAAAGATTTTCAAAGATAGATTAATTAGAAGCAGATATAAATCCTATTATGATAGTAAAATGAAGTCAAATGGGTTTATAGTTATAAGTTCAAAATACATAATAGAAAATCGAGTATTTTCAAATGTGGATGCAATAATTGGCATCATAGAATCATTTCCTATGATAAAAGGTTTTAATAAAGAAGATGAGAATATTTTGAGAGAAATATATGCGGGGTCTAGAGATATAAATATAACTTCAGATGGATTTGTTGCAGTATATCAAAAAAAGAAGGTGAAGTAAGTAATGAAAAATCAAAAATTAAGTGGTAAAGTAATTAGATTATCAGCTAGAGAAGATATAGATCTTCCAATCGAAGAACATTTAATAGTAGAGCTTTACTCAAAATAATAGTTATTAATTATTTAAAAAGATTGAGAATATGTTTCTCATTTAGGAGGTTAAATAATGATAGAATTCGAAAGGCCAAATATTGAATGTATAAAAATTGATGATGAAAACAATTATTCAAAATTTGTATGTGAGCCATTAGAAAGAGGTTATGGAGTAACAATAGGAAATTCTTTAAGAAGAATATTACTTTCATCACTTCCAGGATGTGCTATCACAAGTGTAAAAATTGATGGAGTATTACATGAATTTTCATGCATTCCAAATGTTGTAGAAGACGTACCAGAAATAATAGTAAACTTAAAAAATGTAAGATTAAAATTTGATGGTAACGAAGAAAAAACACTAAGAATTGAGCATAAAGGCGAAGGCGAAGTTACAGCAGGCGATATTATAACAGATGGAACAGTTGAAATATTAAATCCAGATTTACATATTGCAACAGTATCAGAAGGTGGAAACCTTGTAATGGAAATGACTGCAGATAGAGGTAGAGGATATAATTCTTCAGAGAAAAATAAAAAACCAAATCAAGATATATCTGTACTTCCTATAGATTCGATCTATACTCCAGTAAAAAAGGTAAATTACCAAGTAGAAAATACTAGAGTTGGACAAATGGTTGATTATGATAAATTAACTATAGAAGTATGGACAGATGGAAGTTTAAAATCACATGAAGCTTTAAGCTTAGCTGCTAAAGTAATGACTGGACATTTAGAATTATTTATAGATTTATCTGAAGCTACAAAAAATACACAAATAATGATAGAAAAAGAAGAATCTAAAAAAGAAAAAGTATTAGAAATGTCTATAGAAGAATTAGAATTATCTGTAAGATCATTTAACTGTTTAAAAAGAGCAGGAATTGCAACTGTTGAGGATTTAACAAATAAATCAGAAACAGATATGTTAAAAGTTAGAAATTTAGGAAAGAAATCTTTTGATGAAGTAACAGCAAAACTACATTCATTAGGATTAGATTTTGCTAAAGAAGAAGATTAATAAAACAATAAACTTGATAAATTAATAAGGAAGGTGAAAAAATTGGCTACAAATAGAAAATTAGGTAGAACAACAGATATAAGAATGGCTATGTTAAAAACAATGACAACAGACCTTATATACCATGGAAAAATAGAAACAACTTTACCAAGAGCTAAAGAAGTTAAAGCTATAGCAGATAGCATCATTTCACTTGCAATAAAAGAAAAAGATAACTATGAAATGGTAGATGTTAAAGTTGTTAAGGCTAAATTAGATTCTAAAGGAAACAAAATGACAGAATTAGTAAAAAGCAAAAATGGTAAAGAATATTTAAAAGTTGTTAAAGAAGAAACAACTGAAAAAAGACAAAAAGACATGCCATCTAGATTAAATGCTAGAAGAAAAATAATGAGAAAAATTAATAAAGTTAAAGATAGCGAAGGAAATAATGTTGACCTACCAGCAAAATTATTTAATGAAATAGCTCCAAAATATGCAGGAAAAAATGTTGGAGGATTTACAAGAATAGTTAAAGCTGGACCAAGAAAAGGTGACGGAGCTGAAACTGCTATATTAATGTTAATTTAATTAAGATAGAAAAATCTACTTTAAAGTAGGTTTTTTTATTTTGTAAAAAATAAAATTAAAAAATCTCACTTTTTATATAAAATAAATATAATATATAATGGTGATAAAATGAAAAATATAAAATATGAAAGAGAAAAGGTTTTGAAATATGCTAAAAGATGGGCATATGACAGAAATCCGCAATTTTACAATTTTGACAATGTTGGTGGAGATTGCACAAGTTTTGTATCACAATTAATAAAAAGATATCAGAGTATGGACTACGAAAAATAAGATTTATTCATATTAATGGAGTAAGAAATTGGTAAATATTGTTGAATATTAAAAATAATTATGATAAAATCAAAAAAAATAAAATACATAGGTGAACTTAAATGAAAAAGATGATAATTACAATTATAATATTAGCAATAATATTTATAGGAATGGTAATAAATAGACAAATAGAACAAGCAAATGAAATTAAAATAGAAGAAATACAATTAGTAGAAAATTATATGGAAAAAATATATGGATGGAGTGAAATTACAAATCAGGCATTGCCAGAATTTGATAATTTGAATGAGGCAAATACTAAATGGTTATGGGGGATTGTTAGAAAAAACATTGAAGAAGAAGAAATAACATATGAAACAATAAATGAAAAAGTAAAAGAATTGTATGGAGAAGAATTAAATACAAAATACCCTAAAGAGGGAACGGAATTTATAAAATATAATGAAGAAACAAATGATTATATACCATCAGAAATAGAATTAGATGCTAATGATGACAGATTTTATATTAATAAAATTACTAAAATAAAAAATGGTTATACAGCTGAAATTGTTGAATATTTGGTGGATTATACAGATTCTGATAACAATAATATATATTTAAAAAATTTAAATGGAGAAATTGTTGAAAAATTAATCGGAGAAGAAACAAAACAAGAAGTAACACAAAAGGTAAAAGAAAAAATAGATAAATTTACAAAGAAAAAAGCAACTTTAAAGAAATTAAATGATGAAAAAGTTGTAATTCAAAAAGTAGAAAAGGAAAATTAAAATGCTAGAAATATTAGAAAATTGTACCCTATGTCCACATGAATGTAAGGTAAACAGAAAAAATGGAAAAATTGGCAGATGCAAGTCAAAAGATACAGTAAAAATTGCCCTATATTCAACACATAACTTTGAAGAACCGTGTATAAGTGGTAATAATGGTTCTGGAACAGTATTTTTTTCTAATTGCAATTTAAATTGCATATATTGCCAAAATTATGAAATAAGCCAAAAGCGGCAAAGGAAAAGAAATATCAATAAAAGAATTAGCTGATATTTTTATAAAACAACAAAAAAGAGGAGTAGAGAACATAAATTTAGTAACTCCAACAAGCTATGTGCCGCAAATAATAGAAGCAATAAAAATTGCAAAAAAAGATGGATTAAAATTACCAATTGTATATAATACAAATGCTTATGAAAATGTAGAAACATTGAGACTTTTAGAAGGCTATATTGATATTTATTTGCCTGATTTAAAGTATTATTATAATGATCTTGGAAAAAAATATTCAAAAGTAGATAATTATTTCGATGTTGCAACAAATGCTATAAAAGAAATGTATAGGCAAGTTGGACAACCTTTGTTAGATGAAAATGGTATAATGAAAAAAGGATTAATGATAAGACATTTAATACTTCCAAATGAAATAGAAAATACAAAAGAGGTTCTTAAGTGGATTAAGCAAAATCTGGATAATAAAGTCTTTGTAAGTATTATGGCACAGTACTTTCCCACATATATGGCTAAAAATGTGGAAAAATTAAACCGAAAGCTAACTTTACAGGAATATCAAGCAATTGAAGATTTTGTTTTTAGTTTGGATTTGGAAAATGGTTATATGCAAGACTTAGGAGAACATGAGGAAGAATATGTTCCAAAATGGGAATTTTAAAAAAAGTAAAAATTATTAATAAAAAATTAAATGTAACTATAAAATTTATTTATAGAGATGGGAGAAAAAAATGAAAATAAAAGTAATTGCATCAACAAAAGTAGGATATGAATTACCAAAAGAAGAAGCGGTAGATTTTTCAGGAAAATCAGCAGGAATTTGTTATTTACCAGATACTCTTGAGACATTATTTTCTGAAGATAAAGAAAAAACTCAAAAAAGAGCAAATGGAACATTAAAATCAGGACATCATAGTGTGTTTGGACATCCAACATATAATTTAAGTTTAGAAGGAATTCCTAAAATTTTAGCTATGATATTAAACAATGAAAAAATGTATAATACATCAGAAAAATCAGCAAGATATACAAAAATGCAACCATCAAAAGAAGAAAAAGAATTGTATGAAAAATGGATAGAAATATATAAAGATTGTATATCACAAAAATATCAAAAAATAGATGAAAAAAGGGTTCAAAAGTTGGCACAGGAAAATGCAAGATATTTAATAAGTGTTTTCACACCAGCAACAATTATGGAATACACAGTTAGTTTCGAACAGCTGAACTTCATTATAAGTTGGTTTGAAGATTATATTGAAAATGAACCTGAAACAGGGTTTTCAGTACAATTAAAAAAGGCAATGAAAGAATTTTTGGAGGCATTACCTGATTTAAAAGTAGAAAAATTAAAAGCTAATGAAACAATTGATTTACAAGCCAAAGATACAACAATCAAGGAAATGTCAGGAAAAGATATTAAACTTGATGTTGGAAACTTAGACTTAGAATCAGTAACTGCGACAAATACAGTTGATATTCAAGCAACAGGAAATGTCACAGGAAGCAAGTTACAAACAAGCTATCATTTAGGAGCCGAAAGTATTCATATTCAAAGTGCAGGATCAATCAATAATCTAAAAACAGATACAAATAGATTAGATGTTGATGTTGAAGGTAATATAGAAATTACAAATAATCCTGCAAAAGAAGTCAATGTTAGAATGAATGCTCAAGGACAAATCAAAGCAACATTAGGAAATGTGATCTTAGAAAACATGTCAACAAATGGAAACATCGATCTAAATGCAAAAGATGTTGCAGGACAAAATGATAAACTTCATATTAAAGCTAATAAGTTAACTGCAAAAGTAAATACTTTTGGAGCAAGTGAACATAC
>OGIG01001530.1_pt1 | contig 12971 bp, 9 predicted proteins | sample 1571601 | NCBI WGS metagenome assembly OGIG01 (sample SAMEA2581953, study PRJEB24529) | metagenome | biome: Human gut stool | place: China | collected 2011 | reverse complement strand
GGATGGTGTAAAGCGGAGAGAAAATATCCTCCAGGTAGTGGGGAGCCGTGCTGCGCAGCAGGGTGGGCAGCTCCCGGCACAGCGGCAGCGAGCAGACCGCGGCAGTGCCGCCCTCGCTGCTGATGAGCCGCAGGGAGCCGCCATGGGCTTCCAGCACCCGGCGGGCCAGCGGCAGGCCCAGCCCCGGTGACTGATACGGCAGACCGTCCTTATCGTGGGAACGGTAGGGGGTAAAGACCTCCTCCAGCTGCTCCGGCGGGATGCCCCGTCCCTCATCGAGGATGGTGAGGATGGCCTGATCCCCGGCCACACTGCCCCGCACCGTTACTGGGGCCGTTGCGTCATCAGCGGCGTCCAGGCCATTGCAGATGAGATGCAGAATAGCCCGCATAAGCATTTCGGCATCTCCCCGCACCATGTCATTCTCCTCCGGGAGATCGTAGCACAGGGTACGGCCATTGGCGCCCAGCAGCAGCCGGGTGCTCTCCAGGCACTCCTGCAGCTGCTGCCACAGCGGGAACACCGCGGCATTGGGGGGCAGTTCATAGCATTCCACCGTGCTCAGGCTATCGGCCAGGCGCAGCAGGCGGTAGCCATCCCGCAGCAGCACCTCCAGCTCCTGCCGCAGGTAGGGGGTCAGCATTTCCTCGTGGGCGGCGATGGCCCGGATGCGGGTGAACAGATCGGTAAGGGGGCGGCGCATGGCTGCGGAAAGCGCCAGGGTATCCTGCGGGGTAAGATCCAGCTGATCCTGTGCCATGGGGCCGCCCTCCTTTTTCGACAAATTTCGACAACATCATCTTACCATAAATTAACGGCGCTGTCACTCCTTTTTTAGCAAATGGAGCAAATCTCTACTATTATTTCCGTTATGGGGCCCGCAAACAGGCCAAAAACCAAATAATCGTTGCCAAAAGGGGAATAATTTGTTATACTTCCGGGGGAAAAGCACTTGCAGTTTGCAAAAGAATGTTATAAAATAAACAATGTAAGGCATAACCCCCTAAAAAACTATAAGGAGAGATTTTTTATGGCAATCAAGATCGGTATCAACGGATTTGGCCGTATCGGCAGACTGGTATTCCGCGCCGCCATGGAGCAGCCGGAGAAGTACGAGGTGGTTGCGATCAACGATCCCGCCATCAACCGCGACTACATGGTTTACATGACCAAGTACGATACCATTCATGGCCGCTTTCATGGCACTGTGGAGATCAAGGACGAGAAGTTCACCGTCAACGGCAAGGCCATTGAGGTCTTTGACCTGATGAACCCCGCTGAGATCCCGTGGGGCAAGGTAGGCGCTGACTATGTAGTGGAATCCACCGGCGTATTTACCACCACCGAAAAGTGCAAGGCCCACCTGGAAGGCGGCGCCAAGAAGGTTATCATCTCCGCCCCCGCCAAGGATGCTGAGACCCCCACCTTCGTTATGGGCGTAAACCAGAACACCTACACCAAGGATATGAAGGTCGTTTCCAACGCCAGCTGCACCACCAACTGCCTGGCTCCTCTGGCCAAGGTCATCAACGACAACTTTGGTATCGTTGAGGGCCTGATGACCACCGTACACTCCACCACCGGCACCCAGAAGACCGTAGACGGCGCTTCCAAGAAGGATTGGCGCGGCGGCCGTGCCGCTGCCGGCAATATCATCCCCTCCTCCACCGGTGCTGCCAAGGCCTGTGCCCTGGTTATCCCCGAGCTGAAGGGTAAGCTGACCGGTATGTCCTTCCGCGTTCCCACCCTGGATGTTTCGGTTGTTGACCTGACCGTTTCTCTGGCTAAGCCCACCACCTATGAGGAGATCTGCAAGGCGGTAAAGGCTGCCTGCGAGGGAGAGATGAAGGGCATTATGGACTACACCGATGAGGATGTGGTTTCCTCCGACTTCTACACCGATCCCCATACCTCCATCTTTGATGCCAAGGCCGGCATCATGCTGAACGATCACTTTGTGAAGCTGGTTTCCTGGTATGACAACGAGTGGGGTTACAGCAACAAGCTGCTGGATCTCATCGGTCATATGGCGGAAGTGGACGCCCAGTAATTTCATTATAGGAAAAAAGCTCCTCGAAAGAGGAGCTTTTTTGTATCGCAGGGCAGTTTGGACGGATATTTAGCAAAAAAAAGAAGCCCCGGGCTGCTGCGCCGCGGGGCTGTTCCTTTTATTCGGGTTTTGATTTTTGCCGGGACTGGGTAATGCGCACCAGCGCACCGACCGCCATGACCAGGGCAAAGAAGCCCAGGTAGTACAGTGCCTGGATGCCGTATGCCACAAACGCACAATACACCATAAAGCAGCAGCCCAGGATGGCCACCACCGGCAGGATGTACCGCATAAGGGGCTTGCTTCCCTTGGAATGGACCATGACCGAGATAAACATGGGAATATAGCCGGCATACAGGGTGATAATGGGCAGTTCATCGGGTTCCCAATTGAAGAAGGAGGGGCCCATGCCGTGGATGAAGAAAAAATGCCAGTAGGAGTACCACAGCAGCGCGATGATGATGCCGAACCAGGCGGAATTCGTAGCCATATCGGTCTTTTTATCCACACGGGCAAAGAACCGCGGCGCGATGCCCTCTCCGCGGACGCCCAGCGAGTAGGCCCCGCGGGCGCAGCCCATCATCAGGCCATTGGTAGTACCCAGGCAGCTGATAACAATAAATACAAATACAATGGTACCGGCGGCCGGGCCAAATAGATTGCCGAAGGCTTTTTCCGGGAGCATATCCCCTGCTGCCATCATCTCGGCGGTACTCATGCTGCCGGTAAGGCCCACGAAGTAGGCCATGTAGATAACGACCACAATGAGCGCACCAAGGGACAGCGCCAGCGGGAGGTTCTTTTTGGCATTGTGCAGCTCGCTGTTGATGGAGGTGGCAATGATCCAGCCCTCATAAGCGAAGGCAAAGGCCACAATGGCGCCCATCAGGCCGCTGCCCTGGGAGGCTATCTGGGCGCTGGCCGCGGTAAAAGCCTCCACGGTGAGGCCATTGGAAAGGCCGGTGATGGTGCCCGCAACGGCCATCAGAATAAGGGGGATAAGCTTGATAACGGTAGCGGAGACCTGCAGCTTGCCGGCCAGCCGGGGAGCATAGGCATTGATGAGGCCATCCGCCAGCAGGATGCCGAAGCCGACCCAGTAATGGGTCATGCCCGCTACCGGAAAGCCAAACAAAATGGCCGCATACTGGGCGGTGACCCAGCCCAGCGTGCTGGTGATGGTGGGATAATAGATCAGCGTCATGAACCAGGCCACATAGTAGGCGTAGCCGCGGCCCAGCGCCGCCTCGGCGTAATCTACCACGCCATTGACTTTCTCGTACCGGGAGGCCAGATTGGCGAACACAAAGGAGCAGATGAGCATAATGGCGCCCACGATGCCGACGGTGAGCAGGCTGCGGCCCATATCACCGTTATTATTGGCCAGCACCTTGGTGGCCTTAAAAAAGATGCCGCTGCCGATGACGATGCCCACGACCATGGAAATGGCGGTAAACAGGCCATAGCGTTTCTGCATGCTGTTTTCCACGATAAAACCCTCTTTCTTACTGGATGTCACACAAATTGCGGCAACTTCTCGCCGTATTTTTACTATTGTATGTGAGGCCGGGGGAAATGTCAATGCCTTTGATAGGCAGTTTTGCAGTGTCAAGGGCAGCTAAATGCGAAGTGTTTTTTCTGAGAAAACACATTTCGCGGTTCGTGTGCGCCAGCGCTGGTTAATTTATTTTTACTGATAGAAATATTGAAATTCATGCAGAAATTTCTTGCATTATAAAAAGGTGGCAGATACCAAAGCTGGCATCTGCCGCGGGAATATGGCCCAATAGGACTTAAAAAATGACGGTGAGCAGCATCTTGAAGCGTTCTTCGCCAAAGACGGCATGAGGAATGCCGGCAGGCATTACGATGCTTTCGCCCTCATGCAAGATGTGGGGGTCGCCATCCACGGTAAAGCGGCCAGTGCCCTCCAGCACCTGCACCATGGCATCACCGCCGGAGACATGGGTGCTGATCTCCTCACCCTTTTCGAAGGAAAACAGGGTAAGGCTGACGGCGTTATTTTGGGCCAGCGTTTTGCTGACCACCTGGCCGGGCTGGTAATCGATCTGGGAAGCCAGAGTCATCCGCTCGTTCTTGGGGATATTTTTCATACCGCTCATAGGGCACGCTCCTTTATATATTGGGTGATATTTTTATTATAGGCTATTCGGGCGGGATATGCAACCGGCCGGTTGACTTTCCGGCCAAAATCCAGTATACTATTAGGGCTGTCAAAAACGGATTTGCGATGCAAAGTGAATACCGTATCGGGGTGTAGCGCAGTTGGTAGCGCGCTTGCTTTGGGAGAATACGACCAGCCGGATAGAATAACTTAATAACCGGGTGTAGCGCAGTTGGTAGCGCGCCTGCTTTGGGAGCGCCGTGGCGGTATCCGGGACGGGGCAAGGCGAAACGCCGCAAAGCCTTGTGACACCTGCATTTGCGGGATTTTCCCCGATTGCAGAAAACGGCACAAAATCGGCTTTGACCACAGGAATGACCACAGACAGAAAAATCTTTATTTTTACCGCTCGCCGTGGTATCATGGCAGAAATTGAATATCCGGGTGTGGCTCAACTGGTAGGGCGCGACATTTGGGATGTCGAGGTTGGGTGTTCAAGTCACCTCACTCGGACCAAAATCCCTCTGAAATCAACGATTTCAGAGGGATTTTTCTTATTCTTTGTCTATTGCGGTGCAGGATTTGAGCTGCCTTACGCTTTCAACTTATACAGTCGATTCCCTTGGCCTGCCTCCACGACGACGATACCTTCATCGGCAAGCTGCTGTATGAGGGATTCAGTGCGGCTCAAGCTGGTGCCCAGGGATTTGGAGAGTGAAAACAGGTCGCTGGTGGGGTGGTCTGTGAGATAGTCGATCAGCAGTTGGCGCTGGGATAATGCGCTCAGGGGGACTTGCTTTCCGGCGGTTGCGTTTTCTGCGTCGCTGTGGCCCGTCATATACAGCGTAAGGGAGACGTGATCCGGCGAGCAACTCTCCGAGAAAACCGGCTCCGGCCAGCCTTCGGATTTCCAAATACGGTACAGATTGGGGATGCCGCCGCCGGTGTATTCGCCTACATCCACGAAGCGGAACATCCGGGCCATTGCGGCGTTTCGCGGGTCGGACACGCCGCCGCTTTTGGCGGTGTCAAGAGGCACACGGAAGCTGCCGGGGTTGGAGAGGGTGATTTTTTGATAGCCCTTGCTGACGATGATGCCGCCGCTGCCATGATAATCCGCATTAACAAGGCAATTGGCCAGCACCTCACGCAGAGCTTGACGGGAGGGCTTTTTCGCGTTCTGTTGCAGTTTGTTATAAGCCCAGTAGTAGAATTCATAGGCATTGCCGCTCCAAGGGGCTTCTTCCCAGTTGCCTTTCGTATCAAGCTGCTCACGGTAGGTTATGGCATAATTGGGGTATTCGCAGAGAATGTCTTGGTGATTGCCGAACATCAGCAGTCCGGCGAAAGTCGGGTGCAGTAAGCCGCCGTCATCGCCTATGGCACCAATTTTTTGCAGGAATGCTGTGTCGTCCAAGCTCTCCCACATGTGTCTGGGGCGGTACAACTTCATCCTCTGCCGGAAGCTGCGCACACTCTCGGAGTTGAGGGCTTCAAGTCCCATGCTGCGCACCAAGTGCATATCCGGCGACCGGACAGCCGCATCCCGCACCATGGCCTGATACTCCTCGTATGTACAGCGGTAATCACCCTCGCCGTTTCGGCGATAGGTGTTGCGGGTGTCATTGTCAACATACACCGGCTTGTAGGAGCGATCCGCACAGGGGACTTTGATAACGACGATGTGATCGCCGCCAACCTCTTCCACATACACATCTTTTTCGGCCAGGATATTGACACTGACTTTCATGGGATCGTTGATGATGTGCCAAAATTCACGGATCAAACCGTCGGGATCGGGCAGATCTACGGAATCGAAGGTCTTGTCCGCTGTCTCGATAACGCCCAGCAGGATAATGCCGCCCAGTGTGTTAGCGAAGGCGGAGTAGGTCTCCCAAATGCTCTTGGGCAGACCGCCCAGGGCCTTTTTGGCCTCTATGCGGTTGTTCTCCCGGTATTGCTCCAGGCGACTGAAATCAAGCATGGATGCCACCTCCCTTGGAGGATATTTTAGCATATTGGGGGCGGGATGGCAATGCGAAGCGGTATTACATCTTGCCTTGGGACAATGGGGTTGATAAAAAGGCACATATTAACGATGTTGCCGCAACTGTCCTCAAAAAGCCTAAGCCGTTGACCACTTGCGATGGAGCGGCTGTGATAATTCTATGGTCTCGGCAGACCAGAGTTTAGAACATATTTTTTATGATTGCCGATGCAATATTTTTGCCCTCTCTGTGGTCACTTGCAGTTTTAGAAACCGTGGTTTTGTATCTGCCATCTCCGTAGTAAGTAAGCCGATAATGTTTGCCATCTTCAGTAATGGTAAATCCCAGATCCATTAACGCTTGTCGTAAAGTTCCGCTCATCGTCCTATAGTCTTTAAGAAGAATCTTTACTGAATTTGCTCGTTTTTCAGCTGTTCCTTCAAACCCATTTTTTGGATGATGTCCGACAGCACATCATGCCTCCTCGATTTAGGTGCTGTGTTTTTCAGCTTTTCGGCAACAGCTTCTAAGATCATTTCCTTGATTTCTCCCGGGAAAAACTCGTCCTCAACACCGAGATAGATAACTGCAACATCTTCTGTCGAGTCAAGCTTTGCTTTTAACCCTTGATTTTCATAGGATAAGGCATCATTCGCTTTTGTTAGTTGCTCCACCTGCTGTTGAAGTTTTTTAATATCGTCATCGAAATATGCGATTAGTTCATCCGCGTCATTAAGCGCCTTTGCTTTCTCCAACTCTGCAGCAAGCCGTTCTTCTTTCTGGCGGCTGTATCTGTCGCGTAATAAAGCATTGTTAACTCCAGACCAAGTGTAAAGTGTATCCACCAACTGAGAGTTGCTATACTGTATAACGCTTCGTATAACCCTCTCCATCAAAATATCATCACTGCCTTCATAGGCGCGATAAAGAAATCTCTTATGTCCTACGGCCTGGTTAGGGTAATATATACCAACTGCTCCATAGTACTCGTTTTTATCACTGCATTCGCGTCGTAACCTTGTATTCAACCATTCATCTTTTTGAACAAGTACATGAGCCACTCCTTTGAGCCGGCTGGCAATCCATTTTACATTAACAGGATCTTCTCCAAAGAATGTTTTAGAGATGTAAACTACCGGCAAGTGATAATGGCTGACTCCGTTAATGACGTCCACCAGAATATCCAAATTATCCTTGTCAATAATGACTGGTTTGTTAGATACGGGTAGATTCCCATCGTCCTTTATGTAACCCTTTTCCACCAGGAGCGAAATAAAGTGCGGTGTCGAAAATCCAGATTCAACAGTCAACGCGGAATCAAGATAACTTCTGTCAAGGCGAACTGACATTTTCATATCATTAAAGTTCATGACATAGTCAGTATCCCAAACCACGCCGTCCGTTTCGGCCTTTTCATAGCGAATAGCAATAGTATTCTGATTCCGGTATTCTTCTATAGCAAGCCACAAAGAATCGTTCCCATATCGAATATTCCTTTCCCCGTTCCAAACCATCCCGGGAATAACATTTTCCTCATGAGGACTACCTTGATTCCATTCTATAGCAAGGCAAATAAAATCGTCTTTGCTCATAGTATCGTTAATTGACAAAACAGTAGAAAATAGCAGCATGTTAATACCTCATTTCAAAGCCATTGCCAAAGCAAATGCACTGAACAAGGACAACTACAAGGACTTTACCGCCGTGGAAGCTGCCGTCAATGCTGTTGTCCGTGACAAGAACATCACTGAACAGAGCGAAGTTGACGCAATGGTGAAAGCTATTGAAGATGCCATTGCTGTCCTGCAATACAAGGATGCAGATTACACAAAGGTAGATGCAGACATTGCCAAGGCAAATGCACTGAACAAGGACAACTACAAGGACTTCTCTGCTGTAGAAACTGCTGTCAACGCTGTTGTCCGTGACAAGAACATTACCGAGCAGACCGAGGTAGATGCGATGGCGAAGGCTATTGAAGATGCCATTGCTGCCCTGCAATACAAGGATGCCGATTACACAAAGGTAGATGCAGCCATTGCCAAAGCGAACGCACTGAACAAGGATAACTACAAGGACTTCTCTGCTGTAGAAACTGCTGTCAAGTCTGTTGTCCGTGGTAAAAATATTACGGAGCAATCTGAAGTAGACAAGATGGCAAAGGCTATCGAAGATGCGATTGCTGCTCTTGAGAAAAAACCTGCCAGTACCAAACCGGGAACATCCGATAAGAGTCCCCAGACCGGCGATACAAGCAACCTTGCGTTGTGGATTACCCTGCTATTTGTCAGCGGCGGTGCAGCCATTGGCACAACGGTTGTAAGCAGGAAGAAAAAGTACAACAGATAATTGAATAGCGTTCCCTTGCTCCATCTTCCGAGCAAGACAAAAGCGTCGTAGCAATACGGCGCTTTTTTGTTACCCGGAAGCGACAAACAGCGGCTTTTGAATGACGGACGATAAGGATACCGCCGCTAAAACAAAGCCGCTCATATCGAAAGAAAACGCCCAAAATCGCCCCGAAACCATACAGCGGGGTCATGTTTTGGGCGTTTCTGTGTTTCGGGAGCAAATCGGCAATTAGGCAGCGATAAAGAGGTGTCAGTTATGCCCCGTATGCCGAAATACCTCAAGAGAGAATGGGCGTTCTTTCTTGATGAGCGTGGCAGGAAGAAATACAACGAGCTTTGCAGAAAATGCGAAAGGAGCTGCAAGCAGAGCTTCCGTGCCACCGTTATATATACTGCCCACACTATCTATCGAAAAGGAGAACAAGACAATGACAGACTATCCGAACAACATTTCCGCAAAGCTGGAAATCATCAAGGCAAGCGAGATCACACCCAGGGAGGTGCGCTGGCTGTGGTATCCCTATATCCCCTTCGGCAAGGTCACACTGCTGCAAGGCGACCCCGGCGACGGCAAGAGTAAGCTGATGCTTTCTCTTGCCGCTTTGCTTTCCAAGGGAGCACCGCTTCCCTTTGCAGATGAGGAGGAACATACCGAGCCGATGACCGTCATCTACCAGACCACCGAGGACGATGCAGACGATACCGTTGTGCCGAGATTTAATGCGGCGGGCGGTGACGGCGACCGACTCATCTTCATCAAGGAGGACGAAAAGAGCCTGACCTTCGGGGATGACCGTATCCGTGAAGCTGTGGAGAAGTACCACGCCAAGCTGCTGATTCTCGACCCGATGAGTTCGTATATCGGTGACACCTGCTCGATGAACAACGCCAACGAAACAAGAGCTGAGTTCAACCACCTGATTGCCGTTGCCAAGGACACCGGCTGCGCCATCGTTATCATCGCCCATATGAACAAGGCGAAGGACACAAGCCCCCTCTATCGCACCAACGGCTCTATCGACATTGCCGGTGCGGCGAGAAGCATTCTTGCCGTCACACGCACGGCAAACAAACAGAACCCCGCCGAGCGTTATCTGGTGCAGGTCAAGAGCAATCTTGCGCCGATGGGCTCCGCTATTCTCTTTGAGGTAGCCGACAAGGGCGTGAACTTTCTTGATGAGCTGGAGCTGAGTGCGGAGGACGCTTTCTCTGCTTTTGCGCCGAGGATGGGCAGACCAAATGCCCGTGAGGAAGCGGCAACGGACTTTATCCGTTCCCTGCTGGCGGGCGGTAGGCGGCTGGCTTCCGATTGCAAAGCAAAGCTTGAAGCCGTAGGCTTCAAGAAATCAACCTACAAGAAGTCCAAAAAGAAAGCCGGAGTTCGCTCTGTGAAGGACGGCTTTCTTTGGTACTGGACTTTGCTGGAGGTTGAAAAAACGATTGAGAAGGGGCAGAAAGTCACGGACGAGGACGACCTGCCTATTTGATTGAGGTTTTGAGGGAGGTCAAGGGAGGAAAGCCCTTGCCCACGACATCTTTGCAGCGAAGCTGAAAAGCAAAAAAATATCTGCATAGATGAGACGGTGACGGTTCGCCTTTGGAATACAGAAAACATGAGCGAGAACATTCTGTTGGCCCGCCTTGACAAAAAGCAGAAAATCTGCACCTTTACGCACCTATCCAGCCGGAATCGCTATGCGATTACTGTAGACAATATGCCCGGTATAAGCATTTCTGTCAGTAGTCGTCTTACATTTTGGGAAGCGTTTTCCCAAGCCCTGCAAAATGAATAAGTGTTTTGAGACTGGGGTACGGGGCGCGGAGCCACGCAAAGCCAACAGCGGACGCCGTGCAAGAGCAGGCGGCTCCAGCTGAAGAAAACGAATTGCCGAAGCAGCTCGATCCATTTCAATCTATCAGTCTAACAGAAGCTTGAACCATGGGCGGCGGGACAGTAAACTGCCCCGCCGCTCTGATTTTCAGCGGGCATGGTCTTTCTCGTGCGCAATGGTTCTCCACGCCGAGGCTGTCTCTACCAATATTTTGCATGGCAAGGCGGCGCGTTTTTTCGGAATATGACAGAATGACGGTATAATTCCTCCGAAAATATCTTGACAAGATTTATCAAGATTGATAAAATGGATATATAACCCAAAAAGGAGATGCAGGGATATGCTCATCACAAGGGAAACGGACTATGCGCTGCGGATGCTGCGGGTGCTGCTGGACGAAGAGAAGCACTCCGCCGCCGAGATGGCGGAAACGGAGCTGATCCCCGTGCAGTTTGCCTACCAGATCCTGCGAAAGCTTTCCGCCGGGGAGCTGGTGCAGGTGAGCCGGGGCGCAGCCGGCGGCTGCCGGCTGTCCTGCGACCTGCGTGGCGTCTCCCTCTACGACCTCATGGTCGTCATGGGAGAGCATGACGTCCTGTGCGCCTGCATGGAGCCGGGGTATGACTGCCGCTGGCAAAGCGAACACGGGAAATGCGCCATCCACTGCCAGCTAACGGAACTGCAGCGGAAGCAGGACGAGGCGTTCCGTGCCGTGAGCCTGCACCGGCTGCTGACCGGCGAAGCGATTCAAAACGAGGAAGTGACCCAACAAACGTGACATAAGGAGGTACACCGTATGCTGTTTCAGACCACACCCGCGCACGAGGAGCTGCGCGCCAAGATCCGAGCCTTTGCGGAGGAGGAGATCAAGCCTCTTGCATTCCTGCTGGATCAGAACAATGAGTTCCCTGACGAACCTGTCAAAAAGATGGCACAGCTGGGCTGGCTGGGGCTGCCGTTCCCCAAGGAGTACGGCGGCGCGGGGCTTGACATTCTCAGCTACGCCATAGCGGTGGAGGAGCTGGCCCGTGTGGATGGCGGCGCGGGCGTGATCCTCTCTGCCCACGTGTCGCTGGGCGCGTGGCCCATCTTCGCCTACGGCACAGAGGAGCAGAAGCAGAAGTATCTCGTGCCGCTGGCAAAAGGCGAAAAGCTGGGTGCCTTCGGCCTCACCGAGCCTAACGCCGGGTCGGACGCCGGCGGCACGGAAACCACGGCACTGGACAAGGGCGACCACTACCTGCTCAACGGCGGTAAGATCTTTATCACCAACGCGCCCAAGGCGGACACCTATGTGGTATTCGCCGTCACCACGCCGGACATCGGCACCCGGGGCATCTCCGCCTTCATCGTGGAGAAGGGCTGGAAGGGCTTTGAATTCGGCGACCACTACGACAAGATGGGCATTCGCTCCTCCTCCACGGCGGAGCTGATCTTCAACGACGTGAAGGTGCCCAAGGAGAACCTGCTGGGCAAGGAGGGCGACGGCTTCAAGATCGCCATGTCCACGCTGGACGGCGGCCGCATCGGTATCGCGGCGCAGGCACTGGGTATCGCCCAGGGGGCCTTTGAGCACGCGCTGGCCTACGCCAAGGAGCGCGTCCAGTTCGGCAAGCCCATCGCGGCACAGCAGGCCGTTTCCTTCAAGCTGGCGGATATGGCCACCAAGCTGCGCTGCGCCCGCTTCCTCGTCTACTCCGCGGCGGAGCTGAAGGAGCAGCACGCCCCCTACGGCATGGAGTCCGCCATGGCGAAGATGTACGCCTCAGACATCGCGCTGGAGGTCACCAACGACGCCGTGCAGATCCACGGCGGCACCGGCTTCCTCAAGGGCATGGAGGTGGAGCGGGCCTACCGCGACGCCAAGATCACCACCATCTACGAGGGCACCAACGAGATCCAGCGGGTGGTCATCGCCTCCCATCTCATCGGCAGGCTGGGCAAGAGCTCCGGCGGTGAGAGCCGCTCGGCGGCTAAGAAGCCCGCGCCCATCACTGGTATCCGCAAGCGCACCATCTTCCGGGAGGGCGACGCCGCCCAGCAGGTCAACGATCTGGTGGCGGCGCTGAAAAAGGACGGCCACGACTTCTCCGTGGGCATCCCCATGGATACGCCCATTCCCAAGGCGGAGCGTGTGGTCTCCGCCGGTAAGGGCATCGGCGAGAAGAAGAACATGAAGCTGGTGGAGGGCTTGGCCAAGGCCGCCGGCGCGGCTATCGGCTCCTCCCGTCCCGTGGCGGAGACGCTGAAATATCTGCCCCTTGACCGCTATGTGGGTATGTCCGGGCAGAAGTTCACCGGCAACCTCTATATCGCCTGCGGCATCTCCGGCGCCACCCAGCACCTCAAGGGCATCAAGGATGCCTCCACCATCGTGGCCATCAACAAAAACGGCAACGCGCCTATCTTCAAGAACTGCGACTACGGCATCGTGGGCGATGTGATGGAGATTTTGCCCTTGCTCACCGCCGCACTGGACAGCGGCGAGAAGCAGCCCGCGCCGCCGATGGTGAAGATGAAGCGTCCTACGCCGCCCAAGCCCACGCCCATCGGCGACACCTATGTGTGCGGCGGCTGCGGCTACGAGTATGTGCCGGAGTTGGGCGACGAGGACGGCGAGATCGC
>OGIG01001529.1_pt1 | contig 13001 bp, 9 predicted proteins | sample 1571601 | NCBI WGS metagenome assembly OGIG01 (sample SAMEA2581953, study PRJEB24529) | metagenome | biome: Human gut stool | place: China | collected 2011 | reverse complement strand
AGAACTGCCAATACAGCAAAATCGGTCCAGAAGCGTTGACAACTAAGATCTTCACGCACCCAGAGAGCGTAGAGATCCCGCAAAAGCATGACGGTGGCGGTCAGTATCAGGCTGCCCAATATGCAGAACAGAATCCGACGTATATGTAGCTTCATTTCCATAGAAAAACTCCTTCTCGACGATCTTAGGCTTTATTATACCTGTTCCTGTGGAAAAAGCAAGGAACAAGTTGTGTGCTGGGTTGATGTTGCTTACTACAATAAGAAGATTCCTCTGTCAATGAAAACATTCCCGAATTTTCGTTTGAAAATTACTTGTAACATTTCCGTGCCTGTGGTATAATAGAGGGCACAAAAAACGAGACTACTCCCAGAGAGGTAAGCGAATGAACGACAGAATCATAGTCCGGGGTGCCCGGGAAAACAATCTGAAAAATGTGGATGTTTCCATCCCCCGGGACAAAATGGTGGTGTTTACCGGCCTCAGCGGTTCCGGAAAATCCAGCCTGGCCTTTGATACCATCTATGCAGAGGGACAGCGGCGGTATGTGGAGAGCCTGAGCTCCTACGCCCGGCAGTTTTTGGGGCAGATGGACAAGCCGGATGTGGATTCCATCGACGGCCTGTCCCCGGCCATTTCCATTGACCAGAAGACCACCTCCAAGAGCCCCCGGTCCACCGTGGGTACGGTGACGGAGATTTATGACTATTTCCGGCTGCTGTGGGCCCGGGTGGGCACGCCCCACTGCCCTAAGTGCGGCAAGGAGATCCGGCAGCAGACGGTGGATCAGATCATCGACCAAATTTTGGCCCTGCCCGAGGGGACCCGCATCCAGGTGCTGGCGCCGGTGGTGCGGGGGCGCAAGGGGGAGCACACCAAGGTGCTGGAGGACGCACGCCGGGCGGGCTTTTCCCGGGTGCGGGCGGACGGACACCTCTACGAGCTGACGGAAGAGATTCCCCTGGAGAAGAACAAAAAGCACACGGTGGAGATCGTGGTGGACCGGCTCATTGTCCGGCCCGACATCCGCCAGCGGCTGACGGACTCCGTGGAGACGGCGGCGGGGCAGAGCGGAGGACTGGTGACGGTGAACCTCCTGCGGGAGGAGCGGGATCTGCAGTTCTCCCAAAACTACGCCTGCGACGACTGCGGCATCTCCATTGAGGAGCTGACGCCCCGGATGTTCTCCTTTAACAGCCCCTTCGGTGCCTGCCCCACCTGTATGGGCCTGGGGATGCAGCTGAAGGCGGACCCGGCGCTGATCATACCGGACGAGAACCTGTCCATTTTGGATGGGGCGGTGGTGGCCAGCGGGTGGAACTCCATCCGAAGTGACGGCATCAGCCGGATGTATTTTGAGGCCCTGGCGAAAAAATATCACTTTGACCTGCGGACACCGGTGAAGAATCTTTCTGAGCAGGTGAAGAAGGTCATTTTCTACGGCACCGGGGCGGAAAAGCTGGAGCTGCACTACGACCAGCCCCGGGGAAAGGGTGTGCTGCATCAGGCCTTTGAGGGCCTGGCCAACAATGTGGAACGGCGTTACCGGGACACCCAAAGCGACGCCAGCCGCAAGGAGCTGGAGGAGTACATGGGCGAGTGTCCCTGCCCGGCCTGCCGGGGCCAGCGGCTGCGGCCGGAGGCCTTGGCAGTGACAGTGGGAGGAAAGTCCATCTACCAGGTGACGGATCTCTCCGTGGATCAGGCCATCGTGTTTTTTGACGAGCTTATGCTAACGGAGACGCAGCAGATCATCGCAGCGCAGATTTTGAAGGAAATTCGGTCCCGGCTGCGGTTTTTGCAATCGGTGGGATTGGGATATCTGACCCTATCCCGGTCCAGCGGGACTCTCTCCGGCGGCGAGAGCCAGCGCATCCGCCTGGCCACCCAGATCGGCAGCAGCCTGATGGGAGTGCTGTACATTTTGGATGAGCCGTCCATCGGACTGCACCAGCGGGACAACGACAAGCTGCTGGCCACACTGCGGAACCTCCGGGACCTGGGCAACACCCTCATTGTGGTGGAGCACGACGAGGACACCATGCGCGCGGCGGACTACCTCATTGACATCGGCCCCGGGGCCGGAGCAGGTGGCGGCCGGGTGGTGGCCGCCGGGACTCCGGAGGAGGTCATGGCAAACCCGGACTCCCTGACAGGACAGTATTTATCCGGGAAACGGTCCATCCCCGTGCCGTCCGCGCGGCGGAAGGGAAATGGACACAGCCTAATTGTATACGGTGCGGCGGAGCATAACCTGAAAAATATTGACGTGTCCATCCCCCTGGGAACCTTTACCTGTGTAACGGGGGTCTCCGGCAGCGGAAAAAGCTCCCTGGTGAACGAGATCCTCTATAAGAAGCTGGGGGTGGAGCTGAACCGTATGAAGGCTCATCCCGGAAAGCACAAGAAGATCACGGGCATGGAGTACCTGGACAAGGTGGTGGGCATTGACCAGAGCCCTATTGGGCGGACGCCCCGGTCTAACCCTGCAACCTATACAAATTTATTCAATGAAATTCGAAACCTCTTTGCCTCCACCCAGGAGGCTAAGGCCCGGGGCTACGGGCCGGGGCGGTTTTCCTTTAACACCAAGGGCGGTCGGTGCGAGGCTTGCTGCGGCGACGGTCTGCTGAAGATCGAGATGCATTTTTTATCGGATGTATATGTGCCCTGCGAGGTGTGCCACGGCAAGCGCTACAACCGGGAGACTCTGGAGGTGCGCTATAAGGGAAAAAATATCTCCGAGGTATTGGACATGACCGTGGAGGAGGCACTGCCGTTTTTTGCGGCGCTGCCGAAAATCGCGGAGAAGCTGCAGACGCTGATGGACGTGGGCCTGGGCTATGTGAAGCTGGGACAATCCTCCACCACCCTCTCCGGAGGCGAGGCCCAGCGGGTGAAGCTGGCCACGGAGCTTTCCCGGCGGTCCACAGGCAACACATTTTATATTTTGGACGAGCCAACCACAGGCCTCCACGCAGAGGATGTGAAGAAGCTGCTGGAGGTATTGCAGCGGCTGGTGGATGGCGGGAACACGGTGCTGGTTATCGAGCATAATCTGGATGTGATCAAGTCCGCGGATTGGATCATCGACCTGGGCCCCGAGGGGGGCATAGGCGGCGGCGAGATCGTGGCTGTGGGCACACCGGAGGAGGTGGCCCGGTGTGAGGCATCCTATACGGGACAATATCTGAAAAGAGTATTGGAGAAATAACCATTCTCAGGGCAGGGTCATACACTGGTGTGAGGTGATGGCGGTGCAGGGAATAGAAAACAGTGTGCTGGCTTTCCTGGCGGCGGTGGGGATCGCCGCACTGGTGTGGCTGGTGGCGGGAATGCTGCTGCGGGGCAGGCAGGGGGAGGTGCCGGCGACGCTGGTGCTGCCGGTCTGCGGCGGCGGAGAGGCCCTGGAGGGCTGGGTGCGCGCGCTGCACGAGATGCGCCCGCAGCTGGGCCGGACGGCCGAGATATTCATTGTGGATTGCGGTCTCAGCACCGAGGGAATGCGCCGGGCGGAGCTTTTGACCAGGCGGTTTCCCAAGGTGACGGTGCTGGAGAGGGAAGAACTGGAGCAGATCATAGAGTAGAGAGGAAAAAATATGGGTGAGCGATGCACTGTGGAGGGAACCGTTCAATCGGTGATCTTCCAGAATGAGGAAAATGGGTATACGGTGCTATCCCTGCTGACGGAGCTGGGAGAGGTGGTGACGGTGGTGGGGTGCATCCCCTACGCCGCCCCCGGGGAGGGGATGACCATCACCGGGGTGTGGGTCACCCATCCCCTCTACGGCCCGCAGATCACCTGCGAGCAGGCGGAGCGCCGCCTGCCCCGGGACGAGGCGGAGATGGTTTGCTATCTGTCCTCCGGTATCCTCAAGGGGGTGGGCCAGGCCACGGCGGAGCGAATGGTGGACGCCTTCGGCGCCGATACCCTCCGAGTATTGGAGGAGGAGCCGGAACGGCTCAGCCGCATTAAGGGCATCACCGCTAAGAAGGCCATGGAGCTGTCCCGGGCTTTCCGGGAGCTGACGGGTCTGCGGCGGACCATGGAGTTTATGGCCCGGTACGATCTGCCGGTGCATCTGGCGGTGCAGGCCCACCGCATCTATGGGGCCCAGGCTCTGGAAAAGCTGCGAGAGGACCCGTATCTGCTGACCCGGCAGCAGTTCGGGGTGGATTTTTCCGTGGCGGACGAGATGGCTCTGAGCATGGGCTTTGACGGCGACAGCGCCTGCCGCACCCAGGCGGCGCTGGTGTATGAGCTGGAGTATAACCAGGGCAACGGCCATGTGTTCCTGCCCCGGGAGAAGCTGATTTACGCGGCGGCACAGCTCATCGGCGTGGAGGCCGAGCAGGTGGAAATTTGCCTGGACGCCATGGAGGAAAAGGGTGCTGTATGCCAGGAGCAGGTGGCGGGTGTCCTGGCCTGCTACACCCCGGAGCTATATGGGGCGGAGTGCTTTGTGGCGGACAAGCTTCTATCCATGCTGGCCTTTCCCTATGAAAAGCGGGGGAATGTGGATAAGATCATCCGGGAAATGGAGATGACCCAGGGCATCCGCTACGCACCGCTGCAAAGGGAGGCGGTGACCCTCGCGGCTCAATCCGGGGTGCTGCTGCTCACCGGCGGGCCCGGCACGGGAAAGACCACCGCCACCCGGGCCATTGTGAGGCTATTTGAACAGATGGGTCTGGACATCCTGCTGCTGGCTCCCACGGGCCGGGCGGCCAAACGCATGGGCGAGCTATGTGAGCGGGAGGCACAGACCATCCATAGATGCCTGGGCATGAGCTACAACGACCTGACGGGGCAGGTGACCTTCAAAAAAGGACAGAGTGACCCTCTGGAGGCGGAGGCTGTGCTGGTGGACGAGATGAGCATGGTGGATCTGCCGCTGATGCAGGCGATGCTCTCGGCCCTGCGGCCCGGGTGCCGCCTGGTGATGATCGGCGATGCGGATCAGCTGCCCTCTGTGGGGGCGGGCAATGTGTTCGGCGACCTCATCCGCAGCGGGCGCATCCCAATGGTGGCCCTGACGGAGGTGTTCCGCCAGGCGGATGAGTCCTACATCATCCGTAATGCCCATCTGGTCAACGGCGGCGTGGGGCCGGACCTGAAAACCAACAGGGGAGACTTTTTCTTCCTGTGCCGGCGGGTACCGGAGCGGATGGTGAGCACGGTGGTGGAGCTGTGCAAGACCCGGCTGCCGGAGAAAATGGGTATTGCCCCGGAGGACATCCAGGTGCTGACTCCCACCCGCAAGGGCGAGTGCGGCACGGTGTACTTAAACCGCTGCCTCCAGGCGGCACTGAATCCGCCGGGGCCGGGCAAAAACGAGAAGGCCTTCGGAGACCTGATCTTCCGGGAGGGAGACCGGGTGATGCAGACGAAAAACAACTACGATGTGCTGTGGGAAAAGGACGACGGCACCGTGGGCACCGGCATTTTCAACGGCGACGTGGGTACCGTGGAGGAGATCGACCCCTCCGGGGAGCTCATTACCCTGCGGTTTGACGACCGCACTGTGAGCTATACCGCGGACCTGCTGCACCAGCTGGACATGGCCTATGCCATCACGGTCCATAAGGCCCAGGGGAGCGAGTACAAGGCGGTGATCCTCCTGGCGGCCCCGGCGGCCCCGGGGCTGCTGGTGCGAGGGGTGCTGTATACCGCCATGACCAGGGCCAGAGAGCTGCTTATCATAGTGGGGGACGATACTATCCCCGGCCAAATGGCGGAAAATGACCGCCGGGCCCGGCGCTACAGCGGCCTGCGCAGGAGACTGAAATTCGGAGGAACAGGAGAATGAATCTACCAGACATCAACAATTCACTGGATAAAGCCGCACGGGGCATACTGGATTTCCTCATGCCCCGGCGCTGTCCCTTCTGCGGTGCGGTGGCAGGGAAGAAGCTGCTGTGTGAGCATTGCAGCGAGACCTTGCCCTTTACCGGGGAGCATGCCGTGGAGGAGACGGCCTTTGCCCGGTGTGCCGCACCGTTTTATTATGAGGGGCCGGTGCGCCAGGCGATACTGAACTTCAAATTCCGCGGAAAGGTCGGCGCCCTGGAATGCTTTGGAAGCCTTATGGCCCGGTGCGCTGCAGAGCATTTTTCCGGGGAGTTTGACGCCATCACCTGGGTGCCGGTGAGCAAGAAACGCCTGAAAAAGAGGGGCTTCGATCAGGCCAGGTATCTGACGGGGTCTATGTGTGTGGATTGGCATACGGAGCCTCTGGAGACTTTGCGTAAGGTGGTGGACAATCCCGCCCAATCCGGCATCGACAGCCCCGAGGAGCGCCGGGCCAACGTGCTGGGCGTGTATGAGGCGGTGAAGCCGGAGAGATTTGCGGGAAAGCGCCTGCTGCTCATTGACGACATCCGCACCACCGGGGCGACCCTGGCCGAGTGCGTGCGGGTGCTGAAGGAGGCCGGGGCCGCGGACGTGCTGTGCCTGACCCTGGCGGCGACAGAGAGGGACAAATAAACCATGCAGACACAGGCATTTTTGAAGGCCGTTTCCTCTGTAGGTGTGTTCTTGCTGCTGGCTGTGCCTGGTTTTCTGCTCACAAAGAAAAAAATCCTCACGGGCCGGCAGGTGGAAGGATTGTCCTCTGTGCTGGTGAATTTTCTGTGGCCGGCCATGGTGGTGGACGCTATGGCTCAGGTGCAGGCCAGCCGGGAGCTGGTGCGGCAAGCGGGCCAGGCGGCCCTATGGGCGCTGGTGGTCATCGCGGTGGGCGCAGTGTGCGCATGGATCTGGTTGAAGGTGGGTAAAATAGGCAGTGTGCCGGGTGGTATTCTCGTTTTTGCGGCCGCATTTGCCAACACCGGCCTCATTGGCATGCCCCTCATCAGATTGCTGCTGGGGGAGGAGATGCTGTTTTTAGCGTCCATTGTGGAGCTGGTAAATGACGTGCTTATTTTTACCGTGGGGATTTTGCTCATTCAGACCGGCTGCGGAAGGCCCCGGCAGGCGGCCCTGCGGGGACTCCTGTCCCCGGGGCTGGCAGGAGTGGCCATTGGCTTTTTGCTGTTTGCCACGGGCTTTACGCTGCCGGGCTTTGCGGCGGAGGCCCTGTCCATGGCGGCGGACGCCACAGCGCCTATGGTGCTGCTTTTGGTGGGCGCACAGCTGGGCGAGGGGGATTTGAAGGCCCTGGTGCGGGATAAAAAAGCCTGGATTTTAACGGCCCTGCGGCTGTTCGTAATTCCGGCGGCGGTGCTGGGGTTGTGGCGGCTGTGCCTGGGCCAGCTGACGGATGTGGCGCAGACCCTGGTGCTGCTGTCGGCCATGCCGGGGGGCACCTGCTGCGCCCTGTTTACCCGGCAGTACGGCGGAGATTGGGGCCTGGCCACCCGGTGCGTGATGCTGTCCACCCTGTGCGCAGTGGTGACGGTGCCCCTGTGGCTAATGGTGACTATTTTGTAAATAAATGGGAACAATTTGAAAAAAACTTAGGAATCGCTTGCAAAATGAAAACAGACACTTTATAATACTACTTTAGGTGAGAATCGGCGTTTTTTGCGCCGCTGCCATATTTTGACGAAATGATGAGGTGCAAAGCTATGTGTGCATGGGGAAAAGATATTGGTATCGATCTGGGAACGGCCTCCGTTCTGGTGTATGTAAAGGGCAAGGGCGTTGTGCTCAATGAGCCGTCCGTGGTGGCTATCGACAAGAATAACGGCAAGCTCCTGAAGGTGGGCGCCGATGCTCAGGCCATGCTGGGACGTACCCCCGGCAACATCGTGGCCATTCGTCCTCTGCGGGAGGGTGTCATCTCCGACTACGATATGACCGAGCGGATGCTCAAGGAATTTATGCGCAAGGTTTCCGGCGGCAGCTACTTCTTCAAGCCCCGCATCATCATCTGCGTGCCCTCCGGCATCACCGAGGTGGAGGAGCGCGCCGTGGTGGACGCCGGTATTCAGGCCGGTGCGCGCCGCGTGTATCTGATCGAGGAGCCTGTGGCCGCCGCTATCGGCGCGGGCATCGACATTGCCAAGCCCGACGGCCACATGGTGGTGGACATCGGCGGCGGCACCAGCGATATTGCCGTTATCAGCCTGTCCGGTGTGGTGGAGTCTGCCTCCATCAAGGTGGCCGGCGACCAGTTCAACGAGGCTGTGGTGAAGTATATGCGCCGCAAGCACAATGTGCTGGTGGGTGAGCGCACTGCCGAGCAGATGAAGATCGAGATCGGCTGCGTCTATCCCCAGGAGGAGGACGCCAGCATTGATGTGAAGGGCCGCTGCCTGGTGACGGGCCTGCCCAAGACCATCACCGTTCATTCCTCTGAAATGCTGGAGGCGTTTGAGGAGCCGGTGGAGCGGATCCTGGAGGCCATTCACAGCGTGCTGGAGCGTACGCCTCCCGAGCTGGTGGGCGACATCTCCAACAACGGCATCGTCATGACCGGCGGCGGCAGCCTGGTAAAGGGCTTTGCCCAGCTGGTGGAGGCACGGACGGGGATCCATACCATGGTGGCCGAGGATGCCATCTCCTGCGTGGCCCAGGGCACCGGCAAGAGCCTGGATTCCTTGAACGATATGCAGGACGGCACCGTGAACCTCTCCCGCAGACGGCAGATGGGCTAAGATTCACTGACGAAAAATCCGCGATTTTTCTGCCAAAGGACTTGCAGCCTGCTGCGCGCATAATTTTGAGCCTTAGGCTCAAAATTCCACACTTGCAGGCTGAGCGGTATTTTTCCCCACGCGCATGTCGCGGTGAAAAATGATTCCAATTTTTTGCCGCCTGCGGGCGGCAAACTCTGCGAGGCTTTTTAGAGCGTCACAAGGGAAAAACCCTTGTGGCGCTTTTTTGGAGGATTTATGGCTTGTTATTTGGGGCCGGACGGAGTATGATACAAATGGAGAGAGTATTTCTCCGTGTGAAGAAAAATAGGAGGAGCAAGTATGAAATTTTCAACGAAAGTGGAAAAGTGCGGCCTATCCCCTATGCGGAAGTTCCATCCCTATGCGGTGGCGGCCCAGGAAAAAGGCAAGAAAATCTATCATCTGAATATCGGCCAGCCCGACATTGAGACGCCCAAGGCCTATTTTGACGCGGTGAAGCATTTCGACCAGCCGGTGCTGGAGTATGCCCCGTCTCCCGGTATGCCGGTGCTCATCGAGGCCATCCGCGGCTACTACGCCAAGCTGGATATGCACTTTGCTCCGGCGGACATCCTCATCACCAACGGCGGCTCCGAGGCCCTGCAGATCGCCATGAACTGCATCCTGGACGATGGGGACGAGATCCTGATCCCAGAGCCCTTCTATCCCAACTATAACACCATGGTCTGCACCTGCGGTGCGGCCATCCATCCTATCCCCACCTGCCCGGAGGAGGGCTATCACTACGCTGATCGCCAAAAAATTGAGGCAGAGATCAACGAGCATACCCGGGCCATTATGTGCACCAACCCCGGCAACCCCACCGGCACTGTGCTGACCCCGGAGGAGATGCGCATGATGGTGGATATTGCCAAGGAGCATGGCCTGTTCATCATCGGCGACGAGGCGTACCGGGAGTTTGTGTACGCCGGGGAGCCGCTGCAGTCTCTGGGTGAATTTGAGGACGCGGCGGAGAATGTCATTGTTATCGACACTGTTTCCAAGCGCTTTTCCGCCTGCGGCGCGCGTATTGGCTGCCTCATTTCCCGAAATAAGGAGCTCATGGCCCACGCCATGAAGTACGCCCAGTGCCGCCTGTGCGTGCCCACCATCGACCAGGTGGCCTCCGCCGCCCTGTACGATGTGGGACCGGCGTATTTCGCCGCCGTCCGGGACGAGTACAAGCGCCGCCGGGACACGGTGATGCGCAAGCTGAAGGAGATCCCCGGGGTGGTGTGCGAGTGCCCCAAGGGTGCGTTTTACGCCATGGCCGCCTTGCCGGTGGACGACGCGGAGAAGTTCCAGATCTGGCTGCTGGAGCACTTCGAGGACCACGGCGACACGGTGATGTTTGCTCCCGGCGGCGGATTCTACGCCACCCCCGGCAAGGGCATCAATGAGATCCGCATTGCCTATGTTCTCAAGCAGGTGGATCTGGAGCGGGCTATGGATTTGCTGGCACTGGGCATTCAGGCATATAACAACAGATAATTTTTGCAGAATTGGGAAGGACGGACGCTTGTGGGGTGTCCGTCCTTTTGCGTGGGGGCGGTGTATGCGGCGGGGTGCGGGCACCCCGCCCGGCGCGATACAAGGAGTGCGGTGCGCCGAAAAGGTTATCCCCGCAGGGGAGTACGGATTGCCACAGCCAGTGTGCGCACTGGCTTCGCAATGACAGGTTTTTTGCATGGGGTGCGGTGGATTTCCTGGTGGTGCGTAGGGGAGGGGCTCTGCCCCTCCCGCACGGGTAGCGCTTCGACGATTTTCTCTGACATCGGTCACTGACTTCGCAATGACACATTATTTTGCCGGGAATGTCCCCTTGTTTTTTGCCGCGATAAGGGATATACTTATTATATATTTACAGATCATACAGGAGGGAGCCATATGTTTCAGGGCTATACGCAGGAAACGGTGGACTTTATGTGGGGCATCCGCTTTAACAATGAGCGGGGCTGGTTTTTAGAGCATAAGCAGCAGTATCAGACCCAACTGCTGGAGCCAACTCGGGCCCTGGGAGAGCAGGTCTATGAGGGCGTGCAGGCGATGCTGCCCCGGGAGCCGCTGATGCTGAAAACAAGCCGCATTTATCGGGATGCTCGGCGGCTTTTCGGCCGGGGACCCTACAAGGACCACCTGTGGTTCTGCGTGCGCACCGGGGATAAGGATTGGACCGGTCGGCCCACCTTTTACTTCGAGATCGCGCCGGAGTATTACAGCTACGGCATGGGCTTCTGGCAGGCTCCGGCGGAGCTGATGGAGGCATTTCGCCGGGATCTGCAGGCGCATCCGGCGAAATTTGAGAAGCTGGTGCGGGGCTTTGAAAAGCAGGATGTGTTCACTCTCAACGGTGATAGCTACGCCCGCAGCAGGGGGGAGATCAGCGACCGTCTGCGGCCATGGTTTCAGAAGAAATCCATCACTCTCAGCCACGAGTTGCCTTTGGACGAGAAAATTTTTCATCCGGAGCTGGCGGGGGAAATTTTGGAGAATTTCAAGATGCTGGTGCCCTTTTACAAGCATTTTGCCGGGCTGTGCGCCTCGGTAGCCCATGGGAAGCAGAGGGAAGAAATATAATTTTTGTGTAGAAAGGCATATTTCAGCAGCTTTTTTTGTTAAAAAAGGAGAGAGGCAGCCGTTGACAAGGAAGCGGGACATCTGTTATAATAAGCGTAGCAAATCCCTGATAACTGAATACCTTATCAAGAGTGGTTGAGGGAACGGCCCGATGAAACCACGGCAACCTGCACTGCAAGGTGCCAAATCCGACGAGTATGCTGAATGCGGAAGTGATAGTCCCGCGTTCGTCCTTCGACAGATGAGGAGCGATTTTGAAGCACGATCCGTCGAATGTCGGAGCGTGTTTTTTTCATAGCTCCGGACCACATTGACTGACAAGGGAAACATATCCTTTGACTTGCCAAAACCCTGTCTGCCCCGTCAGTCGATGCTATCGTATGGGATTTGCAAAAAATTATACGAAAAGGAGCAAAAAATCATGGCAAGAAGATTATTTACATCCGAATCCGTTACCGAGGGACATCCCGATAAGATCTGCGATCAGATTTCCGATGCCGTTTTGGACGCGATTCTGGAGAAGGATCCCCATGGCCGAGTGGCCTGCGAGACCTGCGCCTCCACGGGCCTGATCCACATTATGGGTGAGATCACCACCAACTGCTATGTGGACATTCCCAAGATTGCCCGCCAGGTGGTGCTGGACATCGGCTACGACCGGGCTAAGTACGGCTTCGACGGCCACACCTGTGCCGTTATCACCAATATCGACGAGCAGAGCGGCGACATCGCTTTGGGCGTGGATAAGAGCTTGGAGGCCAAGAGCTCCGGCGATGCCGCCCTGGACAACGGCGCCGGCGACCAGGGTATGATGTTCGGCTACGCCTGCAATGAGACCCCGGAGCTGATGCCCCTGGCGATCTCCATTGCGCAGAAAATGGCCAAGCGCCTGACGGATGTGCGCAAGCAGGGCTTGGTTGACTATCTGCGCCCCGACGGCAAGACCCAGATCACCGTGGAGTACGATGAGAGCGGCAAGCCCGTTCGGGTGGACACCGTGGTGCTGTCTACCCAGCACGCCGCTGAGGCATCTCTGGAGCAGATCCGCGAGGATATGATCCGGCTGGTCATCAAGCCCACCGTGCCCGCCGACCTGCTGGACGAGAACACCAAGATCTATGTGAACCCCACCGGCCGATTTGTCATCGGCGGTCCCCAGGGCGATAGCGGCCTCACCGGACGCAAGATCATCGTGGACACCTATGGCGGCAGCGCACCCCACGGAGGCGGCGCCTTCTCCGGCAAGGATCCCACCAAGGTGGACCGCAGCGCCGCATACGCAGCCCGTTGGGTGGCCAAGAATGTAGTGGCCGCGGGTCTGGCGGATCGCTGCCAGGTGCAGCTGGCCTACGCCATCGGTGTGGCCCGGCCTGTAAGCGTGCTGGTGGAGACCTTCGGCACCGGTAAGGTGTCCGACGATAAGCTGGAGGAGGCTGTGGAGAAGGTATTTGACCTGCGGCCCACGGCTATCATCCGCGATCTGGATCTGCAAAAGCCCATCTATCGTAAGCTGGCGGCCTACGGCCATATGGGCCGGGAGGACCTGGGCGTGGCTTGGGAAAAGACCGATCGGGTGGACGCCCTGAAGTCGGCGCTGGGGCTGTAATCCGGTGGAGGAGGAAAAGCCCCCGGAATACAAAAGGCACCAAGACAAATTTTCCCCTTGCAAGCGAGGAAAAAAGCTGGTATAGTAGATATGCCGCCCGGATGCGGGCGGCATATCTTTATCCGGGTATAGCGAAGTTGGTATCGCGCCTGGTTTGGGAGTGCCGTGGCGGTATCCGGAACGGGGCAAGGCGAAA
>OGIG01001525.1_pt1 | contig 13028 bp, 10 predicted proteins | sample 1571601 | NCBI WGS metagenome assembly OGIG01 (sample SAMEA2581953, study PRJEB24529) | metagenome | biome: Human gut stool | place: China | collected 2011 | reverse complement strand
AGTCGTTGGCCATGCAGACCATATTGACGACGAGCTGGATCACGATCAGCACCGCCGAAAGCAGCACCGTGGTGATCACATCCCTGACAGACCATTTATTTGTTTCTTTCATAAACTCCTCCTTGTTTTCGACACTTCGTTTTCCAGTATTGCACTTGGAATCCTGTTTATCTCAGCACTTTCTACGCCGTCCACTCCATGCTCTCGCTCTGGAGCTGCGCCATGTGGCGGAACAGGCCGTTCTTTTTCAGCAGCTCGGCCGGAGAACCCATCTCAACCACGCGGCCGCCGGAGAGCAGGACGATCTGATCGGCGTTCATGACGGTACGCATGCGGTGCGCGATGATGAGCACCGTCTTATCCTTGATCAATCCGGACAGCGCCGCCTGCACCGCCGTCTCGTTTTCCACGTCCAGCGAGGCCGTTGCCTCGTCCAGCAAAATCACCGGCGCGTCCTTCAAGATGGCGCGGGCAATGGAGATGCGCTGCCGCTCGCCGCCGGAGAGCCGGGAGCCGTTTTCCCCGATCAGGGTATGGTAGCCCTCCGGCAGCTTGGATACAAAGGCGTCGCACTGCGCCGCCTTCGCCGCCGCCAGCACCTCCTCGTCGGTGGCGTCCCGCTTGCCGAGGCGGATGTTTTCCATCACGGTATCCGCAAACAGCACCACATCCTGAAATACGATGGCGTAGTTTTTCAGCAGTGCCTCGCCGTCCACCGTGGACACATCCACGCCGCCCAGCCGCACCGTTCCCTCCGCCGGGTCCCAGAAGCGGGCTGCCAGCTTGGCTGCCGTGGATTTGCCGCCGCCGGAGGGCCCCACCAGCGCCGTCACCTGTCCCTGCTTCGCCGTAAAGGAAACGTCTCTTAGCACGTCCTCTTTTTCCCGGTAGGCAAAGGTCACGTGCTCAAAGCGGATGTCGTAGCCATCGGGATCATATTCGGTCAGGCCGGTCATGCGCTTTTCGTTCTCGATCTCCTGCATACGCTCGATGCGCACCTCGCAGGCGAAAACCGCGGCCATGTTGGCAAACATGGAGCCGATGGGGTCATATACCCGGGTGGCGGCGATAAGGAACATCAGAAACGGGATCAGCGACAAGTCGCCGCGGCTCATCAGCGTTACCCCCGTGAGGACGGTGGTGGCGATGCCCAGCTTCAGGAAGGACTGTGCCGCCGTGACCACGGAGCCTGTGAACAGCTCGCCCCGGATGGTGTCCTGCTCCGCCTCGTCCAGCCTGCGGTTCAGGTCGGCGATATACCGCGCCTTCTGGTTGCACGCCTTGATCTCCGGCGCGCACTCCAGCACCTCCTGCATGGCGTCGGTGGCCGCGCGGCGGGTGACGAGCCCCTTCGTTATATGCCGCTTTTCCATGCGCCGGGAGAGATAGACCATCAGCAGCGACGCGGGCACCACCCACAAAAGAGCCAGCGCCATCCGCCAGTCGTAAAGCAGCATGCCTGCGGAAATCAGCGCCGTGGAGATGAGCGCGCCGTGCATGGCGGGGTAAAAGTGGGAGAATGCCTTTTCCAGCGTCTCCGTATCCCCCATGATGGTGGTGGTCAGGTCGGTCAGGTCACGGTTTCCGAAGAAGGACAGCGGGAGCTGGCGCAGCACCTCCGCCAGCCGGATGCGGCGGTTGGCACTCTCCCGGTAGGTGGCTTCGTATAGGGCTTTGTACTGGATCAGAAAGGTCACAAAGAGCGCGGCGAGGGCAAGGACGCCCGCGACCAGAAAGCGCGTAAGCCCCGCCCTTGGGTCGGTGCCGTTTGTCAGCGCCTCTACGATGCCGGAGAGCGCCGTGGCCAGCACGCCCACCGGCAGCATTTTGCTGATGTTGACCAGTACGGACCAGAACACGGCGGCCACATAGTCTTTTGCGCCCTTCTCCGTCATGGCGTATTTTTTGCGGATGCGTTCGATCATGCGGCACCTCCTACCTTCCACTGCGCGGCCTTTTGGTATTCCTCCCACATAGCGGCGTATACGCCGCCCTTTTCAAGAAGCTCGTCGTGCTTTCCTTCCTCGGCGATCTCGCCGTCCCGGATGACGAGGATGCGATCCATGTTCCGCACCGTGGACAGGCGGTGGGCGATCATCAGCACGGTCTTGCCCTTCATCAGCGCCTCGAAGGCCTTTTGTATCTTCGCCTCGTTCTCCGGGTCTGCAAAGGAGCTGGCCTCATCCAGCACCACGATGGGCGCGTCCTTTAAAATCGCCCTTGCCAGCGCAATGCGCTGCATCTCACCGCCGGAGAGGTACACGCCCTTGGTGCCGATCACGGCGTCCAGCCCACCCGGCGTCTTTTCCAGAATATCTCCGCACTGAGCAAGCTGCGCCGCATGTAATATCTCCGCCTCGGTTGCGTCCGGCCGGGCGGCGCGGATGTTGTCGCGGATGCTCTTCTTAAACAGGCGCACCTCCTGAAAGACAAAGGAGATCTGCTCCATCAGCTCCGCGGTGGGGATGCTGCGCACATCCCGTCCGCCCAGGAGCACCGCCCCTGCCTGCACATCGAAAAAGCGCGGGATCAGCCGGGCGATGGTGGTCTTGCCGCCGCCGGAGGGGCCCACCAACGCCCACGCCTCCCCCTGCGGCAGATGGAAGCTCACATTCGTCAGCGCGGGCCTGTCTGCGCCGTCATAGGAAAAGGTGACATTCTCAAAGGAAATGCCGCTGTCTGCGGGCTTGCTTCCGCTGTCCGCCGCAGGCTCGGGAAGGGGCGACTCCTTCAATATGGCCTCCAGCTTGTTCACTGCCTCGGCGGCCTCCATCTGTGCGTTGACCGCGTACATCAGCCGCTCCATCATAAAGGCAAGCTGGGGCGCGAAGAAGATGTAAAACACCAGATCGGCCAGCACTGCCCAGCCGTCTGCCGCGCCGCCGATGAGAACCATTCCCAAGGGCATGAGAAACAGGAACATGGCGTTCAGCACCACCGTAAGCAGGGTGTAGGGCATACGGCACATCATGGCGTAGCCGCTGGCAAGGTCGCGGTAGCTGAGGATGGCGGCATGAAAGCTCTTGAAGGAGTAAACCGTCTGCTGGAACACCTTCACCACCGGGATGCCCCGGACATACTCCGTGGCCTCGGCGGAAATGCGCTCTCCGGCGCGCTGGTATTCCTCAAAGAACTTCATGCTGGTGCCCGTCATCATGGTCATCAGGCAGACAAGCCCGATGACCATGGGGATCAGGCAGGCAAGCCCCATGCGCCAGTCAAAGACGAAGAGCAGCCCCACCGCCAGTATCGGCGTTACGATCCCGCCCACCGCGTCGGGGATGGTGTGGGCAAGGAGCGTTTCTGTCAGCGCCGCGTTGTCGTCGATCTGCTTGCGCAGCCGCCCCGTGAGGTTGGCGTTAAAGTACCCCAGCGGCAGGTCAATGAGATGGGCGGCCGCCGCCTTTCGCATATTCGTCGCCACCCGGAAGGCCGCAAGGTGCGTACACATGAGCCCGGCGAAATAGATCGCCGCGCTCAGAAGCGCCGCCGCCAGCGCATACCAGCCGTAGCGGGCAAGCCCTGCCGGAACGCCGCCTCCCGGCGTTAAAATGCCTCTGGCCGCGTACCAGACAAAGACGAACGGGAAAATGCCGACCGCCGCCGAAACGCCGGACAGCCCGCAGCCCAAGACGGACAGCCACTTATGCCCTCCGGCGTATTCCAGCAGCCTGCCCAGCACCGGCGGCTGCTTTTCTTTTCTCTGTTTGCTCATATTCCGTGTTCCTTTCTAAAAATATGTAGATTCTTGGAGGATGCGCCGCGCCGGTTAGAGGCAACTAACCGACAGTTATTTTTTTAAGGCTCATTCGAGCCTTAAAAGTCCGCTCCAGCCGGAGTGGAAAAAGATAGCCAGTTCATCGACGTATTTCATGGCTTCCTCTCTCGGCATATCGTGGACGATGGTTTCGCACACCGCCGTAAAGTAAGCTCTTGTGATCATGTGATGAAGCTGACGAGTCATGCTCCCGGAGAGCATACCGTTTTTTCTGAGGAGGGCGTAGTATTCTTCGGATCGATCGACCTCCAGCTCCACCAGCACCTCGATAAAATCCGCGTAGCCCGTTCCCTCCGCCCGGCAGAGGATCAGCTTGAATTCGTCAAAATGGTCGTACATGAACACGACAAACTCGTGCAGGTGCTGGGTGGAGAGTGCCAGACTGTCTTTTGCTTTTCCCTCCGGGACAAGGTCAAAATAATCGTCCTGTGCTGCCTTGAAGCGGGTGAGCAGCTCGCTTGCGGTCTCGCCCACAAGGTCTTCAAACAGAGCGGTCTTATCCGGGTAGTAGCCGTAGAAGGCGCCCTTCGTGAAGCCTGCCTCCGCGACGATTTTATTCAGAGATGCGTCCTTGAAGCCTTTTTCCAGAAATTCTTTTTTTCCAATCTCAAGGATCTTCTTTTGAGTTTCCGCTCGTTCCATTGCCATCCTCCAAATATACCGCCGGTATATACTACTGGTATATTATAACCGAGCATAGTGGGTTTGTCAATGGGAGTGACACATTTTATACTAAACACATATACCCTTGCCTGGAGGATTCGCGATATTGTTTTGCGCATGGAAGGGAGTTCATACAGCCATATATGGAATCTCCAGCGAAATGCCTGCGGCACTTCGCTGGAAAAGCACTTAAAACAGCAGCTATGGCTGATTTTTTGACTTGCCCTTCATCTCACCCATTCTATCACCGCAAAATACCCTTTGCAACGCAAATGGTTCATCGGAGTGCCGCCTGCGCGAGGCAATCTCTGACTGCTTCGCGAATGGCATCGCTGGTAAATGTTGCAGATGAAACGGCATCCACATCCCAGGTCTGCGCCTCCACGATCCGGGAAGGGAGTTCATCTATTGCGCGGTCTGAGATATTTACTGTTTCGCTGTGAGATAGGACATGTACAGACAATATGCTGCTCCCGTCAAACTCTACCTCTACGGTAACCAGACCGGAATAACCTTCAGCGGAAGCCGTATAAACGCCCGCCGTGTAGATGTCTCCCGATTTGCCGCATCCGGCGCACAGCAGCAGCGCACCCACCAGCATGGAGAACAGCACTGATTGCAAACCTTTTTTCATGTGTTTGAACCTCCTGTTTTTTTGTTCTGCTCCGTTATCCTGAAGGGAAGGCATACCGGAACATTTAATACCGGATGTGTAATGACCTCCGCTTCTACATCAAAGATTTCCCGCAACGCCTGCTGGGTAATAACCTCTTGCGGCGTACCTGCGCTGTGCAGTGTCCCGTCTTTGATCGCCACCAAATAGTCGGAAAACATGATGGCATGATTTAAATCATGAAGAACCATTACGATGGTAACACCATTTTCCCGGTTGAGGTGGCGCAGAAGGTACAATATATCCAGTTGGTGCGAGATGTCCAAATAGGTCGTGGGTTCATCCAGAAACAGCAATCCTGTTTTCTGCGCCAACGCCATGGCGATCCATGCCCGCTGTTGTTGACCTCCCGAAAGCCTCTCCATTTCTCTATGTTCAAGGGAACTCATGCCTGTACTGGCAAGAGCCCACTGAATGATCTCCCGATCCTTTTCGCCGAGACCGCTTAGCGCCGACCTGTAAGGAAAACGCCCGTATTCCACAAGGTCGCCGACTGTGATGCCGGCAGGGGCTTGCGCTCCCTGCGGCAGCAGCGCAAGTCTCTGGGCAACACGCTTTGTCGGCATTCTGTGGATTGCTTCGCCATCAAGGTATACTGCGCCGGAATCCGGGGAAATGATCCGGCACAGTGTCTTCAGTATGGTGGATTTTCCAGAGCCGTTGGAGCCTATCAAGGTGGTTATGCTGCCTTCAGGGATTTTTAAGTCAAGCCCCCTGAAGACGGCCTCCCCGTTATATCCGGCAGACAAACCCTTTGCCTGCATACGTGAAAGCATAGACGTCCTCCCTTAAAAATACCTGCGGAGCAGGAACAGAAAATACGGAGCCGAAAGCACAGAGATCACGATACCAACCGGGATCTCCCTCGGCTGAAAGGCAGACCGTCCCAACGTGTCTGCCAAAAGCAACAGCAGCGCCCCCAGCAGCATGGAGGCAGGCATAAGGGCGTGGTGTCTGCCTCCGATCAACCTTCGTGCCATATGCGGCGCTACCAGTCCCACAAAACCGATCCCTCCACTGACGGCAACGCAGGCAGAGGTAAGAGCCACCGATGCAATCAGGAGCAGTCTTATCTCCCTCTCTACGGCTATCCCCAGAGAAATGGCCGTATCCTCTCCTAAGAGCAGAATATCCAGTATGTTCGACTTTGTAAGAAGAAAAGGAACCAGTATGAGCATATAGGGCAACAGTGCAAGAACCTGATGCCAGCTCGTTCCCCAAATATTTCCTGCCAGCCATCTTGCCACGAGCTGATAGCTGCTGTTGTCCATGTTCGCGGCCATGATCAGCATAAACGAAGAAAATAGGGACGCAAGACCGATGCCGCCCAACAGAAAATATATTGGGAGGAGTTTTCCGTTCCTCTTTGCAAAAAGATACAGCAGTCCCGTTGTGCAAAGCCCGCCCGCTATGGCAAATATCGGCTGGTATGCCATGGTACGTATATGCAGTGCAGGGAAAAATGTCAGGAACAGCATAACGGCAAATCCCGCCCCTGCGTTTATGCCCAATATCCCCGGATCGGCCAGCGGATTCCCCGTGACAGTCTGCATAACGCATCCGGCAAGTGCCAGACCCATCCCACATAGAACGGCGAGGACGATTCTCGGAACGCGAAACTGCGCTACGACTACGGAGGCTCCATCCGTATGTGGTTGTAATATGCTGCGAACCGCAGTCGAGAAGGGAATTCTTGCGTAACCACTGTTAACGGATAAGATAGCCGCAGCCACAATCAGGATAAGAAGACCGTTGAGGATAAGGAGCTGCCTGGTTTTCTTTTTCATAAGACCATGCCCTCCTTCCTGAAAGTAAGCGCAAAAAAGACGGGCACGCCGAGGATGGATACCAGTGCGCCGACAGGCGTATCAAAAGGGGCGTTTATCATGCGCGCCGCAATATCCGACAGCACCAGCACAACGCCGCCCATGAGCGCAGACACGGGAACCAGCCTGCGGTAATCACCGCCCACAAGAAGTCGGGATATATGCGGTACGATAAGACCGATAAATGCGATGCCTCCCACGAGCGATACACTGGCTCCCGCAAGCAGCAACACCACAAGCATACCGAAAAGCCTGACCGTGCGGACATTTACGCCCAAGCTGGCGGCGCTATCTTCTCCCAGTGCCAAAGCTGATAGCCGGCTCGATAAAAGCAAACCAAGCGCACCGGCTGAGAGAATCACCGGGGATAGCATTTTCAAGCTTTGCCATGTCACACCGGACAAACTGCCCGCGCTCCAGAAAGAAAGGGATTTCACGATTCCAAACGCCAGAGAAACCGCCTGACTCAACGCGGTAAGCAGGGCTGATACAGCAGCGCCTGCCAGAATGAACCGGAAAGATTCGGATCTATGTTTGCCGGCGCCGAAACCATAGACCATGAATACCGCAAGAGAGGCTCCGGTAAAGGCGGCGCATGTTTTCACGATGTCTGATGCGGCGGGAAACAGAATTGCGGACAGCGCGACAAAGAAACCAGCTCCCGCATTGATCCCCAGAAGGCCGGCGTCTGACAGGGGGTTTCTGGTAATTCCCTGCATCACAGCGCCGGAGAGAGCGAAGGCCACTCCTGTCAGCCCGGCAGCCAGCGCCCTGGGCATACGCATTTCCAACATAATCATTCCAACACCAGAAGCCTTAGCGGGGGACATAACCGTTTCCGCAAAGACCTTAAAGCTACCGCCAGCAATGCCGGTGCAGACGGAGAGAACCATTGAGAACCCAAGCAGCAGCACCAATGCGGCAAGAATAATCAGAAAAGCCGGCGCGGAGCGTTTGTATCGCCCTTGTCTCTGCGATATTCCCGCAACCGCACCTGTTTCCTTACTCAACGTTCCCATGGTTCAGAATCGCGTTTGCGAGTTTTTCCAAATAGAGTTCCTTTCCCATCGCCGTAAAAGCCATATTATACTGATCTTCGTTGATACCAAAGTAAACGTTGCCGGCTTTGACAGCTTTCATATTCTTCCACACGGCAAGGTTCCCCGTGTCTCCAGCTTTGCCGTCGTCGCTAAAAAAGAAGATGTGATCTGCATCGATCAGGGAAAAGTATTCCGCATCGACCACTTCACCCCAGACATTCTCCGGTACTCCGGCTGATGGTGTGAGCTTCAGCTCATCGTAGACAAGCTCACCCGGCCCGCCGCTGCGATAGATGTAATAGGAACCAAAATGAACGGAATTGGCCTCCAATACAGCAAAGGTTTCGTCCCCGATCATATCCCTGATTCTCACCGCAAGCTCCGCAGCTTTGGCGTCGTAGTCGGCAAGCCATTTTTCTACGGCTGCTTCTTTATCAAACCACTGTCCCAGTTGCTTAAATCTTCCGCGCCAGTTAACATAGCTTATGTCATCGTCGATCATGACCGTGGGAGCAATAGCCGCGAGTTGTTCATAAACCTTCTCGTGGCGAATATTCATAATGATCAGATCAGGCTTTAACTCCGCGATCTTTTCGAGGTTCAGGTCTCCGGTAGAAGAAGACCCGGAGTAATTGCCGACAACCTCAATACCTCTTTCGGCAAAAAGCGTTGTCAGATGTTTGGGGACAGACACCCCATCGAACATGCTGGTATTAGCCGAGGCAATTACCTTCATATCCAGAATAAGAAGTTCCTCTGTCAAGCCAGCTACATCAACGATGCGCTGTGGATTTGCCGGGATGGCAACCTCGCCCTTCATATCCGTTACCGTGACGGTATCCGAGACCGATCCCTGCGGCGTGGTATCCGTTCCAGCACAGGCTGCAAGAGCAAACACAAGCACAAGGCACAACATGAGCATTGCGAATTTTTTCATTCTGATGACCTCCTGAGTAATAAATCTTTAGTTAGAGCAAGCTAACCAACGGGCGCGCATAGCGAAATAACAGAACAGCTGAGTCTTTTAACCGTGTGGGGTCAACCTTTTCTAACCGCCTACCATTATACAGTCGGCGAAAGGAAAAATCCCCCCGAAAACGCCATGTCTTTCCCCTAAAGCGCCATGATACTCAGTGCAGTAATAGAATAATTCATAAAGCTATGCTATAATTAGAATCATTGCTCAATAGACAAACCGAAATTTATGGAGGTGTTTTTTTGCGAGTATACAAAAGTAAAGAAGAACTCAAAGCTGAAATCAATAAAACATTTGATAAATATATTTCGGAGTTTGATTGCATACCAGAAGCCTTAAAAGATAAAAGGGTCGATGAGGTTGACCGGACCCCAGCAGAAAACCTTGCCTATCAGGTGGGTTGGACAACATTGGTTCTTAAATGGGAGGAAGATGAAAGGAAGGGGCTTCAAGTAAAGACGCCGTCGGACGAATTCAAATGGAACCAACTTGGCGAGCTGTATCAGTGGTTCACGGATACCTACGCTCATTTGTCTCTTCAAGAGTTGAAAGCCGAACTGAACGAAAATGTCAAGTCTATCTGCGCAATGATTGATTCGCTCAGTGCGGATGAATTATTTAAGCCGCATATGAGAAAATGGGCTGATGATGCTACAAAAGCGGCTGTATGGGAAGTTTACAGGTTCATTCACGTTAATACTGTCGCTCCTTTCGGAACTTTTAGAACTAAGATCAGAAAATGGAAAAAGGCGGCGCTGTAACTTCCGGTTCATCAAGCCAATATGCCCTTAAAACACGAGCGGCGGGACAGCCTTTATCTGTCCCGCCGCTCTGCTTTTTCAGCGGTCAAAGTTTTACTTGTGCGCAGGCTCGTTTTACAGCCCCGCGCGAATGGTTAATTCCGCCCAGCACTAAGATCGATGTGTATACCGCTGCTGAGCAACTCACATTTCAAATGATATCGTTTCCACTGGGCAAGATCTTCCTCGAAATGTGCTGCCTACTATTCTGGTTTTTCAAGGGAAGATGCAATCTTTGTAATTTCCATCCAAGTAACCACAAAAGAATACACCTGTGTCTTTGCTTTTATGTTTCAGAATGGTAAGCTCCTCTTATATTCGCTCGGAGTGCATCCAAACTTTTTTCGGAAGGCGTCGCTGAAATGGCTGATGTTGCTGTACCCCACCAACCCTGCTATGTCTTTCACCTGAGCATCGGGCGCGGACAACAGTTCGCAGGCATGCTCCATGCGGCGATTTAACATATATTGATATATGGTGATCCCATAGTGCTTTCGAAATATCTCACGAAGTTTGGATTCACACATAAAGTGCTGTTTGGAGAGCTCCGCGATGGTCACGGGTTCCAGAAATCCCTCATCTATCTGTCGCCTGACCCGAAGTAACACCTCGCTATCCGCCCGGCTCAATTCACCCTTCACAGCAACAGAATTCTGACCCATCATCTCGTTCGCAAAGGCTGCAACAAGTTCCAGTATCTTTCCTTCTTGATACAATGACTTTGCACAGTCATTATAGTTACACTGCAATATCTGGCGTATTGTGGCTTCTATGGTAGCGGTGATTCTATGTTTTGGTGGAGTTTTACCCCCGCTAAAGGCGGTGCAAGCCTTTTTCTTCTGCAAGCCATCCATCACAGACCGAAACCGACAGGGGTGCAGGTTCAGCCCGACGCCTATATATCTCTGCCCTGCCTCATAGATGTTTTCCGCATCAAACAGACCGCTGCCGTATACGCAGCAATCTCCCTTTTCCAACAACGTTTTTTGGTTTCTGCCCGAAGACTTCCACTCCAATGCGTCGGAAAGAGAGAAAATGACGGAAAAAGAATCCTTATACACTTGCTCCCGCAATACTGTGTCCCTGTAAAACATTACATCGCAGATATACATCTCGATATTGGGGCACGGTGAAATATAGCGGAAATATCCTTCTCCAATATCGCTTGGCAAAGCAACCTGATTGTCTTTCATAATACCACAAAGCTGCTGCATTGCGGGGGAGAAAAAGTCGCTGCGATCCGTTTGCCCATGAAGAAAATCATATTGTGCTTCTTGCATACCAGGCCACCTCCTCCGACACATGATTAGACACTTTTATGCAAATTGGTCCATTCCACCTTTCCAGTTCTGCGCACAGGTTAGCCTACTCTAACCGACGGATGAAAGAAAAGGCAGGCTGCCTGTACGCAGTTTGCCTCAAATCCGACGGCACAGCGCCTGTGAAAAATATTGTACCATAAGTGCGCAGGGATTTCAATGTAGAACACCAGGCATCCCTGCTTTTCCTGCGAATTTTCCGTTTGCCCAATGTCATCCGTGTGCCGAGAGGGAAGGCCTCAGTGCTTTCAGCGAAAGGACCAGCCGATTCAAACATGTTTTCTTATTCCGCTTTACGGCTACTCAACACAGTGCCTCTCTGTTCACCTGTCTTGGATGCTTGAGCATATTCTTTTTCAATACTCGCCATACAGCGCAAGGCAGGAACACCGCAAGAGGTGTCCCTGCCTTTTCGGATAGGCTGATTGGCAAATGCATCCCGCGCAAGCTGCCGCTGAAGCAATCGTCAGCGGCAGGCATCATTTCTCACTCCACCAACGCCTTGCCCAGAGCGCGGCAGTCTTCAAGCGCCGCGTCGTCGGGAGGCTCCGTGCAGATCATGCTCTCGCAAACGAGGTTCACCCCTGCGCTGTCGCAGTCACTCTCCCAAGTACGCATCCACTCGCCATCGCCCCAGCCGTAGGAGCCGAACAGTGCCACACGCTTCCCGCCGAAGCTGCGCTTGCACGCATCGAACATGGGCTGGAACTCCATTTCCTGCAACGGCAAGCTGCTCAAGCTTCAAGCCGCTTTGCCAAAGTGCGCAGTAGATATCCGTGCATTTTCTGTATTTTTTGAATAACGAGCGTGCTTTTTCCTCGTCGCCGTATACCTACCAGAGTCCGGCGCATTTGAAGCCGCTCGCGCGGTGGTCGATGAAGCCCTTCACGTCCTCCGGCGGATAGCTGAGAAACAGCCCTACCTCGTGGGGGAACTCACTGCTCTCGCCTCCTTCGTATGTTTATCGGTTAGCATAGTCTAACCATATAGCCCTTGAGAAGCCGCCCGAAGGCGGCTCTTCAAAAATCGCCGACTACTTCTTCAAGAATGGAAACGGCTCCTTCTTTTCGCATGTCCTCGTTTGAATATCACCCCTGTGGTATAACAGGCGGCATCGATGGCGGCGCGCAGGGCGTTCTCGTACAACGGCTCTTGAGAGAGAATCACCGCCTGCCGCCGTGAGCGAGCGTCATGGTTCCATGGTTCTCTGCCGAGGAAGCCTCGGATGCAGACCAACATAGCTGATGTCATCGCCGCTTTACTTTCTTCCCGCCAGCAATGTTGAGCCGCGAAGCATCAGGCGTCTGGCCTCCTTCGGTGTCATGAAGCTGCCGTCGGTCGTGTCGATCAGCTCCACGCGCTCATAGTCCATGTCCCTGAGCTTTTGGACAAACGTCTGCATGTCGCCGTATCTACGGGGCGACATCAGGTCGTGGATAGCAAATGTTCCGCCCTTTTTCAGCACGCGCAGCGTTTCCAGCAGAAGCTGCTGCTTGTCCTTTCCCGTGATATTATGATAGACATAGTTGCTGGTCACCGCGTCGAAGCTCTCATCGGGAAAATCCAGCTTCACGGCGTTCCCGCGCCAGAACGAAGCGTTTTTCACACCCTCCGCAGCGGCGTTTTTTTCGCACAGCAGCAGACTGAAGGAGGCGTATTCCTTGCCCCAGCGATCGATACCGACCATTTTTCCCTGCGGATTGCGCTTTGCGCAGGCAATGGTCAGCGCACCGCTGCCGCAGCCGATATCCAGTCCCACGCCGCCCTCCGGGAGTGTGATATGCTTCGCCGTACCGTCAATGATCTGCTTTGAGAGCTTGCGTTCGCCGTCATAGGAAAAGCTCCGATAGGCATACACGCACCACTGGGTGTACTTTGCACAGACGACAAAGGCGACTCCGAATACCACGCCCAGCACGACGCGCAGCTTTCCGCTCACACAGACGCCGAATA
>OGIG01001522.1_pt1 | contig 13057 bp, 8 predicted proteins | sample 1571601 | NCBI WGS metagenome assembly OGIG01 (sample SAMEA2581953, study PRJEB24529) | metagenome | biome: Human gut stool | place: China | collected 2011 | reverse complement strand
ATTATCCTGATGATACGCAGGGCTGCATTCTGGTAGGTGAAAATAAATTACAGGGAGCCGTCTTCAATTCTCGCATCTGGTTGCATCGGCTCATGAATGCCATTACCGCAGCGAGGGAACGGGAGGAGAGCGTTTGGATTACCGTTTTGTAATGTTGAATGTTGAGTGTTGAATGTTGATTTTTGAATGTTGGGTGTTGAATTTTTAGTGATTAATTTTTAAAAACAAATTATTATGGTAAAGTCAGTTAATGCAAATAAAGTAGAAAAGGATAAGAAGGCAACAGCTGCTGTCGTATTTGAAAACCCTGAATTCGGTAAGATTCGTACCTTGACCGATGAAAACGGAGAACCTTTGTTCTGTGCAAAGGATGTCTGTGATGTGCTGGGGTATAAAAGAGCAAGATGCGCTGTAGCTCAGTTAGTTAACCCATTTGACGCTGTGAAACACAGCGTCAAACTTTCGGGGCGTTTGCGTAAAGATGGAACCCCATCTAAACGACTCCAAAAGATGATCTTCGTTAACGAGAGTGGTTTCTATGCTTTGGTTCTCGGCTCCAAGCTTTCTACTGCCGTAAAGTTCAAGAACTGGGTTACGGCCGATGTGCTGCCGCAGATTCGCAAGACGGGTGGTTATATTCCGGTTCAGCCGGGCGAGAGCGATGAGGAAACAATCCGACATGCTGAAGAAATCCTCCGTGCTACGCTCAAGGAGAAGGAGAATCTGCTGAAGAAACAGCGTCTGCAGATTGAGCAGCAGAAGAAACTCATCGGCGAACAGGATACGGAAATCCGACGTCTGAATGATGTGGTGGATGAGCAGGTGGTGAGTATAGCCAAGAACGGCGAGAACATCATCCAATTGGAGAATCAGGTGGGTAATCTTCTGCCGAAAGCGCTCTATAGCGATAACGTGCTCGATTCCGTTTCTTGCTTCACTACCACGCAGATTGCGAAGGAACTCGGTATCACAGCGCAGGAACTGAACCGCTCGCTCTGCGCCCTGCATATCCAGTATTACCAGAGCGGTCAGTATCTCCTCTATGCCGATTACGCCCACATGGGTTTGGCGAAGAGCCGTACCCGCTACAGTGCTTTCCTCGACCCGAAAAGCGATGGCAGACTGGAGAAGATGGGCAGCGCTTACACACATACTTATCTCGTATGGACCGAGCGAGGAAGAAAGTTCATACACTTAAAGGTAAAAGGGTAAAAAGGTAAAAAAGTAAAAAGAACCTTAACCCTTTATAACCCCATTCCCTCGTAAATTTATATAGCCCCTGGTGTTTTTGCATCAGGGGCTTTTAACTTTATGGGGACCAGCGATGGAATCGCTGGGAACGGGGACGAACGGGGGTAGGCCTTTTTTACTTTTTTACCTTTTTACTTTTTTACCTTTAAAAGCCCTTTTTTACTTTTTTACCTTTAAAAGCCCTTTTTTACTTTTTTACCTTTTTACTTTTTTACCTTTAAAAGTTAACACCGAAATTGAGCTGGAGGGCTCCATTGTGGGATTTGTCGAAACTGTCGTGGCAGATGTTGGCAAGACCGATGTCGTAGGTGAGATCAGCATAGAACATGTCGTAGCCGATGCCGCAGCCGATGCGGATACCACCATCAAGGCGGCGGAAGTTTGCATCCTTGAATGAGCTCTCTGCTTCACGCGCGGCAAAGTTCTTGATCTTGCCTCCTACACCTATTGCAAAATAGCCGCCTACCTGAGGCTGGATGGAGAAGTGGTCGTCTACCTCGTACTTGTACTTCAGTACGGCTGGAATCTCAAGATAATTGAGATCGTAGGTCATCTTCTTGCCTTCAGGAAGATCCTTCTTGCCACCTTTCTCTATATATGAAAGTCCGGTCTCGAGATAGAGTGGGGCGCTGTCGGTCAATGGGATGCCAGCTACTACGCCCACATTCAGACCGGTCTGCCAGTCGCCACCATCCAGACGGGAATCGTCGGAATTGACAAAGGTGAAGGCAGGACCGATGCGGAATCCGTAATACGGACTGCCATAGTTGTTGTTGAAACGGTAGTCGAGATGCCCCGTCTGCTTGTTATAATATCTGCTGTCACGATAATTCTGTGCTGCTGCCGGCATCAGAGCCAGGAGCAATGCCATCATGATGAATGATAGTCTTTTCATAATTCTTATTCTTTTATACATTAATATATTCTGTTTGAAGAAACTTGTTTTACGGTGCAAAGGTACGAATAAAAAACGAAACGGCAGCGAGTGTTTCCCTAAATGATAGAAGGGAAACCCCTATTTCTGACCTAACACAACTTTCTCAACAAAAAAAATATAAATTTTTGCTATATTTTTTGTTTTTGTCTCCAATTTGTGCTATCTTTGCCTTCAAATTATAAACGTTTATATAGAAATATGAAATTTTTGAAGAAGTATCTACTGGATATTCTGGTAGTTATTGCATTTGCAATCATCTCCTTCGTCTACTTTATGCCAGCCGATATGGACGGACGAATCCTCTTCCGACATGATGCGGCAGCTGGAAAGGGACTGGGACATGAAAAGGAACTCTTCCAGCAGCAGACTGGAGAGACTACACGATGGACAAACTCGGTGTTTGGCGGTATGCCAACCTATCAGATGTCGCCTTCGTATGACAGTAATCAGGTGCTCAGCCAGATTGTGAAGGCATATCATCTGTGGTTGCCAGACTATGTTTGGTATGTTTTCGTATACCTTCTGGGCTTCTATATCATGCTGCGTGCCTTCGACTTCAGACAGTCGCTGGCGGCGCTGGGAAGTATCATCTGGGCATTCTCGTCCTACTTTTTTATCATCATCGCTGCCGGACATATCTGGAAGGTATGGGCGCTGGCTTATCTGCCGCCGATGATTGCGGGCGTGGTGCTTGCCTATCGGGGCAAGTATCTCAAGGGACTGCTCCTTACAGCCATCTTCTCGGCTTTCGAGGTGCAGGCAAACCACGTGCAGATGACTTATTACTATCTCTTTATCATCCTCTTCATGGTGATTGCCTTCCTGGTAGATGCCATCAGAAAAGGTGAACTCGCACGCTTCGGAAAGGCTACGGCGGTATGCGTGGTGGGTGCCCTTATCGGTATCTCGCTCAACCTCTCGAACCTTTATCATACCTGGCAGTATGGTCAGGAAACCATGCGTGGAAAGAGTGAACTTGTAAAGAAAAATGCGGCTAACCAGACCAGCAGCGGTCTGGATAGAGACTATATCACACAGTGGAGTTACGGTATCGACGAAACCTGGACGCTGATGATTCCGGATGCCAAGGGCGGTGCTTCTGTTCCGTTGGCACAGAACCAGCAGGCGATGGAGAAGGCTGATCCTAACTTTGTGCAGATTTACCAGCAGCTGGGACAGTACTGGGGCAACCAGCCGGGAACGAGCGGACCTGTATATGTAGGCGCCTTCGTCTGCATGCTCTTTATCCTCGGTCTGTTTATCGTGAAGGGTCCGATGAAGTGGGCGCTGCTTGCTGCTACCATCCTGAGCATCCTGCTCGCCTGGGGTAGAAACTTCATGCCGTTTACCAATTTCTTCCTCGATTATGTGCCGATGTATGCCAAGTTCCGAACGGTGGCATCTATCCTGGTCATCGCAGAATTCACCATCCCGCTCCTGGCGATGATGGCGCTGAAGAAGATTGTGGATGAGCCGGAGATTCTGACAGAGAAAATAAAATATGTATATGCCAGTTTCGGTCTGACAGCAGGCTTCTGTCTGCTCTTCGCCATCATGCCGGGCGTATTCTTCCCTGATTACGTATCGGTACAGGAGACACAGGCGCTGCAGCAGTTGCCTCAGGAGTATATCTCTCCAATCATGAGCAATCTGACGGATATCCGCAAGGGCATCTTTACATCCGACTGCTGGCGTTCGTTCTGGATCATCCTCATCGGTTCGGCACTGCTGATGCTCTTCAAGATGAAGAAGCTGGGCAAGGAATATATGATTGCCGGCATCGCCGTGCTCTGTCTGGTGGATATGTGGATGGTGAACAAGCGCTATCTCTACGATGATATGTTCGTAGACAAGGCGCAGCGCGATACACCGCAGCAGATGACCGAGACCGACAAGATTATCTGCCGTGACAAGGCACTCGACTACCGTGTGCTGAATCTGGCATCGAATACATTCAATGAGAACGAGACCTCTTACTACCACAAGAGCATCGGCGGTTATCATCCAGCCAAGCTCCGTCGCTACCAGGAGATGATTGATGCACATATCGCTCCGGAGATGCAGAAGACGATGCAGGCGGTAGCTGCTGCGGGCGGCGATATGACCAAGGTGAACGGCGACAGTATCTATCCGGTATTGAACATGCTGAATACCAAATACTTCATCATGCCGCTGCAGGGCGGACAGACCGTTCCGGTTCAGAATCCGTATGCCTACGGCAATGCATGGTTCGTAGACGAGGTGAAGTATGTGAACAATGCCAACGAGGAAATTGATGGCGTGGGCAAGGTGAACCTCCGACACGTGGCTGTGGCTGATGCCAAATTCAAGGAACAGCTGGCGCAGAGTGTGAAGCAAGATGATACTTCGGTGGTAAAGATGATTCAGTATAAGCCGAACAACCTGACTTACGAGGTGAAGTCGAACAAGGGCGGTGTAATCGTATTCTCTGAGATTTACTATCCGGGCTGGACGGCTACGGTAGACGGACAGCCGGCTGAGCTGGGTAGGGTAAACTATATCCTGCGTGCGTTGAACGTGAAGGCTGGCAGCCATAAGGTGGTTCTCGATTTCCATCCTCAGTCGCTCAAGAATACCGAGACCGTGGCTTATATCGGCTATGGCGTTCTGGCTCTCCTTATTATAATAGGTGTAGTGGTTGAGGTGAGAAAACGCAAAAAGGCTTCTCCGGAAGTGAATGAATAAAAAGGAGAAAGACTTATGCTGTTTCGCACAGAAATAGATATTCCGAAGGCCGACTTCGAGATAGGGGCGGCAGAGCGGATGCTCTTTGTGGGCAGTTGCTTTGCCGACAATCTGGGTAGGCGGTTTGTGGAGAACCGCTTCCGGGCTACGGTGAATCCCTTCGGGGTGATGTATAATCCGGCAAGCATTCTCCATACGGTAGAGAAATGTTCCGAGGTCCGTCCCCGTGTGGCTGTCTTTACGCTGGGTACCAACCATGTGTATATCCTGAAGGAGACGGGCGAGATAGTGGACAACTGCCAGAAGCGCCCGCAGCGCCTCTTCGAAGAGCGGGAACTGAGCGTGGACGAATGTGCCGGCTATCTGCAGAAGGCTATCAATCTGCTGAAATCGCAGACCGCAGCATCTGATGGCAGTGAAGGCTCTCTGAAGGTAATCATCACGGTAAGCCCTATCCGCTATGCGAAATATGGCTATCACGGGAGTCAGCTTTCGAAGGCTACGCTTCTGCTGGCAGCCGATAAGCTGGTGAAGGAGAATCCGGGGGTGGTGAGCTATTTCCCGGCTTACGAGATCATAAACGATGAACTCCGTGACTACCGCTTCTACACGGAAGACATGCTGCACCCGAGCCAGCAGGCTGTAGAATATATCTGGGAGCGGTTCCGGGCAACCTACTTCGGCAAGGCAGCCGAGCAGTTTCTGGAAGACTGGCGGCCTATCCGCGAAGCACTCGGCCATAAGCCCTTCCATCCCGAGAGCGAAGAACATCAGATGTTCATCGCCAGGACGGAAGAGAAGAAAAGACAATTTGAGGAGAAATATCATCTCTTATAAAATGGAGAAATATCATCTCTTATAAAATAAAGAATATTTAAATAACAAGACAATGACATATACTATTGAAAAGGTAACCACACTGATAGGTGCGCGTCGCTATGGAGACAATGATACCAACATCGGTTTTATCCTGACCGATAGTCGTTCACTTTGTTTCCCAGAGGAAACTCTGTTCTTTGCGCTCAAGTCGGAGCGTAATGATGGTCATAACTACATCCCTGAGCTGTATCGCAGAGGTGTAAAAAACTTTGTTGTAACGAATGTGCCTAAGGGCTATGCTTCTGATTATCCGGGAGCCAACTTCCTGAAGGTAGTAAACACGCTTGAGGCTCTCCAGCGTCTGGCTGAGCGCCACCGTGACGAGTTTAACATCCCTATCGTAGGCATCACGGGTTCAAACGGCAAGACCATGGTCAAGGAGTGGCTCTACCAGCTGCTCTCGCCAAGCATGTTTGTTACCCGCAGTCCGCGCAGTTACAACTCTCAGATAGGTGTGCCATTGTCGGTATGGCTGATGAACGAGCAGACCCAGGTGGGCGTTTTCGAGGCAGGTATCAGTATGCCTGGCGAAATGCTTGCCCTGCGTGACATCATCCAGCCAACCATCGCCGTACTGACCAATCTGGGTGCTGCGCATCAGGAGAACTTCTCTTCCTTGGAGGAGAAATGCCGGGAGAAACTCATCCTCTTCCATGACGCAGAGACCGTAATCTATGATGGCGATGACGAGGTTATCAACAAGGTTATAGCCGAATATCCCGACTATAAAGGCGAGAAACTCTTCTGGTCGCTCAAGAACCCGGAGGCTCCTTTCTATGTGAAGAACATCGAGAAGCAGCAGAGCGTGAGCGTGATTACCTATATATATAAAGGTGAGGAAGACAGCTTCTCTATCCCGTTCATCGACGATGCATCTGTACAGAATGCCATCATCTCTGCCGTCGTGGCATCGAAACTCGGTCTTTCGGCTGAAGATATCGACAAGCGCATGGCACAGCTCGAACCTGTGGCAATGAGACTGGAGGTGAAGGTAGGACAGCACGGATGTACGCTGATCAACGACAGCTACAACAGTGATATCAACTCGCTCGATATCGCCCTCGACTTCATGAACCGCCGTCCAGACCATCGCGGCCGTCGCCATACACTGATATTGAGCGACATCTACCAGAGCGGTCAGGAACCGGAGGCTTTATATAAAGAGGTGAGCGACCTGGCCCGCAAGCGTGGCGTGGTAAAGTTCATCGGTATCGGTCCTGAGCTCTGCAAGCAGCACGATGTGATTCAGATTTCAGAGAAGTTCTTCTTCCCGAATGTAGAGGAATTCATCGCCAGTGAGGTGTTTGCTTCCCTGCGCGATGAGGTGATTCTGCTGAAGGGCGCCCGCCAGTTTGGTTTCGACCAGCTCACCGAACTGCTGGTACAGAAGGTACACGAGACTACGCTGGAGGTGAATCTGAACGCCGTGGTAGCCAATCTGAACTACTACCGTGCGTTTATGAAGCCGGAAACCAAGCTGGTATGCATGATTAAGGCAGACGGCTACGGTGCAGGTGCCGTGGAGATAGCCAAGACCCTGCAGGATCATCGTGTAGACTATCTGGCTGTGGCTGTAGCCGATGAGGGTGTTACGCTGCGCAAGAACGGCATCACCAGCAACATCATGATCATGAATCCGGAGATGACCGCCTTCAAGACCATGTTCGATTACGACCTGGAGCCGGAGGTTTACTCTTTCCGTCTGCTCGATGCGCTCATCAAGGCAGCCGAGAAAGAGGGCGTAACCGGTTTCCCTGTCCATATCAAGCTGGATACCGGCATGCACCGCATGGGCTTTGACCCGGAGAACGATATGGAGGAACTCATCGGCAAGCTGAAGCACCAGAATGCCATCATCCCACGTTCTGTGTTCTCTCATTTCGTGGGCAGCGATGACGACAGCTTCGATGATTTCTCAGCTCATCAGTTTGAACTCTTTGACAAGGGCAGCAAGCAGTTGCAGGCAGCCTTCGACCATAAGATTTTGCGCCATATCTGCAATTCGGCAGGTATCGAGCACTTCCCGGAGCGCCAGCTGGATATGTGCCGTCTGGGACTCGGACTCTATGGCATCAATTCGCGCAACAACAAGACCATCAACTGCGTGAGCACCCTGAAGACAACCATTCTGCAGATGCACAACGTGAAGGCAGGTGACAGTGTGGGCTACAGCCGCAAGACCATTCTCGACAGAGACAGCGTCATCGCAGCCATCCCTATCGGATATGCTGACGGACTGAACCGCCGTCTGGGCAACCGTCATGCCTACTGTCTGGTGAACGGCCAGAAGGCAGATTATGTGGGCAACATCTGTATGGATGTGGCTATGATAGACGTGACCGACATCGCTTGCAAGGAAGGAGATCCGGTAGAAATCTTCGGCGAGCATCTGCCTGTCCAGACACTGAGCGATATCCTCGAGACCATCCCTTACGAGGTGCTGACCACCATCAGCAACCGTGTGAAGAGAGTTTACTTCCAGGATTAGGAAGTGAAGAGGGAAGAATGAAGACCGATTCGGTAAAAAATCATTTAAAAACGTATAAAAATAGAGAAATCCTATCAGAAAATGTTCTGATAGGATTTTTTTTGCGTAATTTTTTCCTTCAAAACGTATTGTAATTGAAGAAAAAAGTGTATCTTTGCACACAACAAATCATCTAAAGACAAAAAAGGGTGCTCCTTGTCGAGTATTTTCTAACAATTAAACAATTCAAAAAATTAAAATGGAACAAGTATTTAGCTATATTATCAGTCTCGGTGCGAGCGTGATGATGCCTATCATCTTCACGGTCATCGGTCTGTGTATTGGCATGAAATTCGGAAAGGCTCTGAAGTCGGGACTCTTCGTAGGCGTGGGTTTCGTAGGTTTGGGCGTGGTAACTGCATTGCTGACTACCAACTTCAACGACCCATTGAAGGCTATTTCAGACATCTACCACCTACAGTTAAACGTTTTTGACATGGGATGGCCTGCAGCTGCAGCTGTAGCTTACAATACGGCAGTGGGAGCTTTGATTATCCCAATCTGTCTGGGTGTCAACTTCCTGATGCTGATTACCAAGACAACACGTACCGTAAATATCGACCTCTGGAACTACTGGCACTTCGCCTTTATCGGTGCGGTGGCTTACTTCGTGATGGGTCAGAGTTTGCTCTGGGGCTATTTCGCAGCTATCGTCTGCTACATCAACACGCTGGTTTGTGCGGACCTGACAGCCGACAGATTCCAGAAATATTACGATTTGGATGGTATCTCAATTCCGCAGCCATTCTGCCAGAGTTTCATGCCATTCGCTATCGTCTTCAACAAGCTCTTCGATATGATTCCGGGCTTCTCTAAGCTCGACATCGATGCAGAGGGCCTGAAGAAGAAGTTCGGTGTGCTCGGTGAGCCACTGGTACTCGGTGTTATCGTAGGTGCCCTGATTGGTTGGGCAGCCCAGCTCGATATCAAGAAGATTCTCTTCCTGGGTGTAACGATGGGAGCCGTGATGGAGCTGATTCCTCGTATTACAGCCCTGTTTATCGATGGTTTGAAGCCTATCTCAGAGAAGACACAGGAGTTGGTGAAGACCAAGTTTAACGGCAAGAAGGTTCATATCGGTATGAGTCCTGCCCTGGTTATCGGTCATCCTACTACCCTGGTAGCATCTGTGATTCTGATTCCGGTTATCCTTGCTATCGCAGTCTTCCTGCCAGGCAACCAGTTCTTGCCTTTGGCATCGTTGGCAGGTATGTTCTACCTCTTCCCAATGATTCTGCCGTTTACAAGAGGTAATGTGGTGAAGACGCTTATCATCGGTCTGGTAACCCTCGTCATCGGTCTCTACTTCGTTACCGATATGGCACCAGACTTTACGCTGGCAGCCAACCAGGTTTATGCAGCAACAGGCGATAATGCCGCTCATATCCCTGACGGATTCTCAGGTGGTGCACTCGATTTCGCATCCTCTCTCTTCGGATGGGTTATCTATCGCGGTGTGAAGCTTTCATACGTAGGTATGGGTGTTCTCGCAGTCATCACGGTAGCCATGATGGTTATCAACCGTCAGCGCATCGTGAAGGAGGAAAAAAAGTAAAAAGGTAAAAAGGTAAAAGGGTAAAAGGGTAAAAAGAACCTTAACCCCTTCCTCCCTCTTTGTGCCCCCGTTCCCAGCGATGGAATCGCTGGTCCCCTAAAGATAAAATATCAATAATAAACAAGATAACAATGAAGAAATTAACATTAATATTAGCAGCAATGGTATTAACAGCAAGTCAGGCTTTTGGCCAGTGTGGAAAATGTGGTTATGAAGTGAAGGCAGAAAATGCCTATACTAACTACAACGTTCGTTATGCAAGCAATCCGATGGATGCAAAGCACTATACAACAGACCGTCTTCGCGGTGAGTTCGCTATCGAGAAGGTGTTCGCTCCAGGCGAGGTAAACTGGACATACACCATGTTCGACCGCTTCCTCATCGGTGGTGCTGAGCCAACAACCGCTCCTCTGAAGCTGACTTCTATCGCTCCTCTCTATACAGACAAGCCAAACGATCAGAAGAATCTGCTCGACAACCGCGAGTTGGGTATCATCAACATCGGTGGCGAGGGTACTGTTACCGTTGACGGCAAGAAGTATACACTCGGTTTTCAGGAGGCTCTCTACGTAGGTCGTGGTGCCAAGAACATCGAGGTAAGCAGCAAGGATGCAGCTAAGCCAGCTAAGTTCTATATGAACAGCGCTTGTGCTCATCAGACATATCCTACCAAGAAGGTTACCCTGAAAGATGCCAACAACATCAAGGCTGGTAGCCTGAAGGAGAGCAACGACCGCGTAATCCACCAGTTGATTATCGACGGTGTAGCCGGTGTTCGTACCTGCCAGTTGCAGATGGGTGTTACTGAGTTGAAGGAGGGTTCTGTATGGAACACCATGCCAGCTCATACTCACCTCCGCCGTATGGAGACTTACCTCTATTATAATGTACCAGAGGGTCAGAAGATTCTCCACGTAATGGGTGAGCCACAGGAGACACGTCCTATCTGGTTGAACAACGAGCAGGCTGTGATTGCTCCAGAGTGGTCTATCCACTGTGCAGCAGGTACCAGCAACTATACCTTTATCTGGGGTATGGCAGGCGAAAACCTGATCTACAACGATATGCAGGTAGTGAAGATTCCTACATTGGAATAAAAAAAGATAAAAGGCAACCTGGCTTATGATGACATGAGCCAGGCTTTGCCGTCTAAATAATAATCTAAAATAAAAATAAGTATAACGCTTAAAAGCTTTTTGCAAAATGAGTCCTATTACAACAAGTAAAATGTCCAACTTCCGTTGGGTAATCTGTGCGCTGCTCTTCATCGCAACCACTGTCAATTACATGGACCGTCAGGTTCTCTCTTTAACATGGAAAGACTTCATTGCTCCAGAATTCCACTGGACAGATGATCACTATGGTACCATCACCGGTCTTTTCTCAATCTTCTATGCCATCGCTAACCTCTTCGCAGGTAAGTTCGTTGACTGGATGGGTACCAAGAAAGGTTATCTCATCGCTATCTTCGTATGGTCAACAGGTGCTGTGATGCACGCCGGTTGCGGTTGGGTAGCTATGCAGATGGAAGGATATGATTCTATCGAGGCGCTCCGCATGGTACAGGCTGGTAGTGATGCAGCCGTAGCGATTGCTACAATCAGTGTATGGCTGTTCCTCTCTTGCCGTTTGATTCTTGCTGTGGGTGAGGCTGGTAACTTCCCTGCAGCCATCAAGGTAACAGCAGAGTATTTCCCTAAGAAAGACCGTGCTTTCTCTACCGCCATCTTCAACAGTGGTGCTTCAGTAGGTGCTTTGGCAGCTCCAGCTACCATTCCATTGTTGGCTCGCAGCATGGGCTGGGAGTGGGCTTTCATCATCATCGGTGTGCTCGGTTATGTATGGATGGGTCTCTGGGTATGGCTCTATGACAAACCATCCAACAGTAAGCATGTAAACAAGGCTGAGCTTACTTATATTGAGCAGGATGAGAACCTCGATCAGGTTGAGGCTGAGAAAGAGACAGAAACTGCCGCTGAGGAGAAAACTATCGGTTTCCTGAAGTGCTTCAGCTACCGTCAGACCTGGTCATTCATCGTTGGTAAGTTGATGACTGATGGTGTTTGGTGGTTCTTCCTCTTCTGGGCACCAGCTTATTTCTCTGACCAGTATGGTTATTCTTCAGATTCAGGTATGGGTATCGCCCTCATCTTCACTCTCTATGCTATTGTAACCGTATTGAGTATTGGTGGTGGTTACTTGCCAACATACTTTGTAGACAAGAAGGGTATGAATCCTTATATCGGCAGAATGCGTGCGATGTTGATTTTCGCTTGCTTCCCATTGCTCGGTCTGATTGCCCAGCCTATGGGTGAGTACAGTGCATGGTGGCCAGCTATCATCATCGGTTTGCTCGGTGCAGGTCATCAGGCTTGGTCAGCTAACCTCTATTCTACCATCGGTGATATGTTCCCTAAGTCAACTGTAGCTACCATCACCGGTATTGGTGCGATGGCAGGTGGTATCGGTTCCTTCCTGATCAACAAGGGTTCCGGTATGCTCTTCACCTATGCCGATGGTCAGGGTTCAGCCTTCAGCTTCATGGGCTTCGATGGCAAGCCAGGTGCCTACATGATTGTATTCTGCATCTGTAGTGTAGCTTACCTCGTAGGCTGGTGCATCATGAAGGCATTGGTTCCTAAGTACAAGCCAATCGTTGTAGAATAAAGAAAAAGCACTTTTAAAAGGTAAAAAAGTAAAAAGGTACTTTTTTACCTTTTTACTTTTTTACCCTTTTACCTTTAAATAAATCCTTGCTGTTTGAGGGCTTCGAGGAAACCTTGGCTCATCGCCTCGCAATCCTTCTTGGTATAGCGAATGTCGGTGAAAACCTGGGCTAGGGTCTCTACGTTGTTGATGCGAACGAACTCCTTGTTCTCTTCAAGAGCTTCCTTCTCTGCATAGAAGTCGTCAATCTTCTCTGGGGTATAATCCTCGAAATGTTCGTGGTGGATGATGCTGCGCAGAGGGAGACGGTCGCTCTGGGCTGGATGTTCTGCCGGCCAGCCGATGGTCAATGTGGCTACTGGCATTACGAGCTTAGGGAGCTTCAGCGTGTCGATGATCATCTTTGGCATGTAAACCGTAGTTCCCAGGAAGCAAGTACCCAAGCCAGCCTCTTCTGCCAGATTGGTGAAGGTCTGGGTGAAGAGAAGGGCATCGGTAGCTGCATTCATAAAAGAGAGAATGTTGTCATAGCCCG
>OGIG01001512.1_pt1 | contig 13132 bp, 9 predicted proteins | sample 1571601 | NCBI WGS metagenome assembly OGIG01 (sample SAMEA2581953, study PRJEB24529) | metagenome | biome: Human gut stool | place: China | collected 2011 | reverse complement strand
ATCTAAAATTCGATACAATTTATAGGTTTGTCCTGCATTTGAATTTTCTATTGTGATAGTTCCTGTCGCTGTTGAATCACCGGAATCATCATTTGCTTTTGCGTTTGTGCTTAATGAGAATACCATCATGAACGCAAACATAATGGCTGCAATCTTTTTAATTAGTTTCATCTCTTTCTCCTTTTTTCTTTTCTATTGTTTTTCGGTAGGGTGGGCTCAGACTGTTCCTCCTTGTACGTTGGAAATAACCGATGCCGAGACTTTTGCTCGTGATTGGACAGTGATCGATGTCAATAGCGACGTAAGTGCCAATACGTGGGCCTATAACGATGGCAATGCGATGTATATGCAAGATAAGAGTAATGCCGCCGATGATTGGCTAATCGCTCCGGCGGTGACCCTCGAAGCCGGGAAAGCCTATAAGGTGTCGGCTTATGTGAAGCATTCTTCTACATTTGGTTCGGATAAACAAAAAATAGAATTGAAAATAGGGACGGCGCCTACGGTAGAAGGGCTGACGACCCGGTTGGTTTATGACGAATCTTTTCAAAGTAGATTGTTCGTGGAAAAATCGGGGACGTTTTCACCGGCGGAGAGCGGTGTTTTTTATGTGGGATTGCGTTGTTACAGCGAATCGTATAATGGCGATCTCTATTTCCAGAAGATCGTTATCGAAGAGGCTCCCGTTTATCCGGCACAAATTACAGACCTTTCCATCGTTGCGGGGGAGAGGGGAGCGATGTCGGCGACTCTTTCATGGACATGGCCTTCGTCCGACCATTTGGGCGGTGCGCTTTCGAACCTCTTGGGCGCTAAAATATATCGGGGGACAGATTTGGTCGCTACTCTCGATACGGCTACTGTGGGAGGAAAAGCTGGTTGGATAGATTCTTCTATCGAGACAGCCGGAAATTATACATATAAAGTGGTCGCATATAATACGTTCGGGAATTCTCAGGGCTCAGCAACGACCGTTACTTCCCCGTGGATAGGGAATGATACTCCTGCGGCAGTTACCGATTTGGTGGCTTTGGCAGAAGATGCGACTGTGAGCCTTTCGTTTACGCCACCGACAGTCGGAAAGAACGGTGGATATATCGATACCGAGGCGCTTACGTATGAAATCGGCCGTACCCCGGGTGGTGTCTTGTCCGAAAGTTTTTCGGGACCATTCCCTTATATCGATGAAGTCCTGGAATTGGGCAGTTATGTTTATACGGTCGTCGCAATGTTCGATGGTAAAGCGAGCGTATCGGTCGCTTCCAATAAGGTTGTTGCCGGAGGAGCGAAAGAATTACCGTATAGCGAGAGTTTTGATACCGAATCATCGCTCGATTTGTTTACTATACTGAGTGCCAACGGGGATAATTCGACTTGGAAATATGATAGCTCGAAAAAAATGGTTCAGTATTGGGGCGGTAGTGATGCCGATGAGTGGCTTATTACGCCTAAATTGAATTTGGTGGCCGGGAAGAATTATAAACTACTTTTCAAAACTGGGCTTGAAAATGCGGCTTCTGAGGAAAGTTATAAGGATTTGAGCGTGACGATTGGTCGGGCCGCCACGGCGGAAGCTCAATCTACCCGATTGTTCCGGGATACAATTCAGTCTGCTTTGATGGAAGAGAAAGAGGTTGTCTTTTCTGTTTCCGAGTCGGGTGGATACCATATAGGTTTCCATTGTTACGGACAGACCAATTGGTATGCTATATTCATCGATGACCTGTCGGTGGACGAAACAGTGGTTGTCCCGGCCGTCGTTTCCGATTTGACCGTCGCTCCCGGTGAACAGGGCGCTATGTCTGCCACGGTTGCATGGACCAATCCTTCTCTTTCGGCTGCCGGTACGCAACTGCCGATGTTGACGAAAATGGAGTTGTATCGGGGCGAAACTCTTATTTATACACAAGAAGATCCGATAAAAGGAGGTTCGGAACAGGTGATCGATGAAGATGTGCCTGCTCCGGGCAAATATGAATATAGAGTCATCGGTTATGTCGAGGAGAATGCCGGTGAGGCCGCCGTGGTGGAATCGGCTTGGATAGGTGCAGATACTCCGAAATCGGTAACTGATGTGGAATTGACCGATGTGGAAGGCAAACCGCAAGTTACTTTTAGAGCTCCCGCAGAGGGTGTGAATGGCGGATATATCGATGTGGAGAATTTGAGATACAGAATCGTCCGGGATCCCGGGAGCGAGATGTTGACGGAAAGTTTGACCGATACGGTTTATGTCGATAGCGATGACCTTTCTTTGGCTTTGTATCGCTATACGGTAACGACGCTGTCGGGCGATATGGAAAGCGAGTCGGTAACCTCGAATGCGTTGGTATTCGGCAGTGCATTGGGACTTCCGTACGAGACGAGTATGGATAGCGCCGATGAGATGGCTTTATGGACTATCGTCGATGCCAATAACGATACGAAAAGTTGGGTATATGATGCTACTGAGAAGGAGATGAAATATACGGCCTATTCGGCTGCCGACGACTGGTTGTTTACGCCGCCGTTCGAAGCTAAGAAGGGTTCGCATACGCTTGAATTTAGGGCCCGGGCAGAGAAATATCGTTATCCTGAGTCCATTGAAGTGACATTGGGCAGTGATGTTCTACCCGGTGAAAGCCAAACGGTGATCGCTTCGTACCCGGAAATCAATTCGACTTTGTCGGAACTTTATACAGTAGATTTCAGTGTTCCGTCAGACGGGGTCTGGTATATCGGTTTACATGCTACTACCCGGGATCCGTGGGGATTGTATATAAGTTCATGTTCGATTATCAGTAATGTCATTTCCGGTATCGATGGTTTGGAGTGTATGAATGAAGTTTATTTCGATCGTAGTAACCATTCGTTAGTTTTTGACAAGGGTGGCGATATTCAAATTATCAATGCGGCAGGGGTAACGGTAGTGTCTTGTGAATCGGAAAGCGGACGAATGGATCTGTCCCAACTTCCGGCCGGACTTTATATCGCTCATGTCGTGACCGAAGAAGGGAAAACGATACAGATAAAATTTATCAAATAATAAATAGGAAGTGTATGAAAAGTTTTATTTCAAGCCTAATCTTAACAGGTGCTCTTTGGGTGAGTATACCGATGAGCGCTCAGCGGCCGATGAATGAGAGAGTTCACGATAAGGTCGCTACGAAAGAAGCTCCCCGTATTCAATTCGTGGGGAAAAAACAGGGACCGAATTTGTTTCAATCGGCTGCGGCGAGTGTGACTGCCGATTTTAGTTGTCAGAGTGCCGGCAGCGCTGTAACTGTATGGGAAGAGGATTTTGACGACGGAACAGATGGCTGGACATTTACCAATGCCGAGGATTTTTCGTGGACTGTGAAAAAAATCACGAGTACGACTGACCCCAGTAGAGATTTTTCTACTTATGATCCAGACGATGTTCAATCGTTGTATATAGAGGGCCCTTATCAGTCTTTCAAACGAGGAATCGCTATGGCGACAAGTGGGCAGATCGATGTTCCTGCAAATGCTATGTTGAAAGGATATATAGGGTTTACCCAAAATATGGACGATTACTGTCGCTTGCAGATTTCTGTTTCGGCAGATGCTTTTGAGACTTCGGAAATTCTTTGGAATAGTGCCGACGAGGACGGAGAGAAGCCGTGGCGTTGGCATGAGTTTTCGGTTTCTTTGGAGAAATATTCCGGTCGGAAGATTCAGATTCGTTTTACGTATGGTCCCGGAAAAAACGATTCGTTCGGAACCGGTGGTTATATGGGCGATTTCGCTATCGACGGTTTAAAAATTACCGGAGTATCGACCGTAGAACAAGTCGAGGCAGCCACGGGCGAGGTGATTGCTTTCGCCGATATGTCCTCGGGTTCGCCTACGGCATGGCAATGGGCGTTTCCGGGAGGAACTCCGTCGACATCGACCGACCAGAATCCCCGGGTGTTCTATACGCGAGACGGCGTTTACGATGTGACGTTGACGGTAAGTAATGCCGATGGGAGCGATACGAAGACCCGCACGGGATTCGTGAAGGTTACCGGATCTGCACCGCTCGCACGGATATTACCACCGGCTACATTCCGGTTCAGCGAAACGCGTTTGCCGATGGTAGCTCCGCTGGTGGGGGTGCAGTATCGGGACAATTCGACCAATTATCCTACTTCGTGGGAGTGGACTTTCGACGGTGTCGATCCCGAACCGTATGCCCGGGTGACGTCGCACGAAGAAAACCCTATCGTAGGATATAGCTATATGCATAAACAAGGGGTGAGTCTGCGTGTGGAGAACGAACATGGCGAATCGAACGATACCGTAGAGGTGTCGGTCGAGTACAGTGGGCTAATTACGAATTTAGAGCCGGGAGATAGGGCTGCGACGTTCGATTTGGAAGATAGAGGAACTTTCCCCGGGACGAATAAATTGAATATTACTGCTTATGCCGAGAAGTTTTCCAAACCGTCCCGTCCGATATTGGTATTCGGAGCCTATGTTTATTTTGTGAGTGCTTCGGCTGCGAGTATAACCGACCAGATTGCCGATGTGGGCGTGCATCTGTATACCAGCGAGAACGGATTGCCGGGCAAGAAACTCGACTCGATGTGGTGGAGGGTATTCGAATTGGAAACCCCTTCGGGCAGTTCATTGACCGCTACGGAATTTGAATTTGACCCGACGGTGATCGACGACGAGTTTTTCATTGTAGTGGACGGTATTCCCGAGAAGAACGACAGTGTAGATGTGTCGTTCGCTATGGCCGATTTCCGGGATCACGGTAACACGGCTTATATGTTGAAAGATGGAGAGTGGCGAGACGTGAGCACTTATTTCCCCGCAGGAGCGAATCATACTTCTTATATGATTATGCCTTCGATCGTTCATTCGGTTATGTCGCCTATGCCGGTAGACCGTGAACCGCTGGTGGTGGGTAAAGCTGCCGGTACGGTTAAATATCCTTTCTATTCGATATACGGTTATGAAACTCCTATTCGGAGTGATGCCGAGTGGTGTCGGGTCGTGGGTAAGCCGAATGGCTTGACATTGGACACCTTGCAAATTTCCTATGATCGTTTGCCGGACGGTATTGGGGAACGTGTCGCTACGCTCACGGTCTCGGATAGTATTTCGACTTATGACATCAAAGTCACTCAAAATGTGAACGGAGTTAGTTCGGTAGAGAAAGTTACGGAAGAGAAGGCTTCTATTTATCCGTCTGTTTTCAACTCCGAATTTATTGTACGTGTTCCTGAGAATACCCGAAGTATTTCCGTGTTGGACGAAGGCGGTCGGGAGGTGTATCGACAGCATGTCGATTCGCAAGCTCGTCTTGTGACCGTAGATGCTTCGGCGTGGGCTCCGGGAACGTATTTTATTCGGGTCGTCGGGAAACATGAAATCACAGTCGTTAAGGGTGTGAAGAGATAGTTGGGTAACATTGTATGGTTTAACCCCTCCGTCACTACGTGCCACCTCCCCTATATTTTGCGTACAAAACACCCCGCAATGCTACGGAACACGGCAGGGGAGGAGGGTGAAAAAGCTACACCTGATAACGGAACATAAATCTCTTGGTGGCCTAATGGTTGACTTTTTTATTTTTCAGAATACAGGTTGAGGAGGTTTGACGGTGGTTCCTAAGGGGAGGGTAAAAAGTTGCGGATTGTAATTACAGAATCTGAAAGAGCCGTATCATTACTCGAAACAGAGTTTGATACGGCTTCTTCTTTTCTTTTGGGGAGGCTCAAATTCCAATTTAAAAATCTTTGGTAAAATTGAGTTTTGGCATATCTTCCTTCGATATTTTTTATAATATTATTATAATGTTATCCTTTCTTAATTTATTAAGAGTCTGTGTTATGTTTTTAGTACTTTTCCGTCTCTTTAATATACTTAAAAATTAATGTTTATGAAAAAGTTTTTATGGATAGCGTTTTTGTCATTCTGTTTCAGCGGTGTGGCAGCGGAATCTGATTGGAATGCCGATAGTGTACAAGTCTATTTTAGCCGGAGTGTGACTCCTGTCGTTCAGAAAAATTGGAAGGACCATAAGTTGATATTGAAAACATATCGACAGTTCCTCAAAACTTGTGAATCTGTGCCAGATTCTGTCTTGAAACAGTGTTCGTGGTGTTTTATCGACACATATTACAATATGGCTTGTTGCGAATCCATGATGAAACGGAAAAAAGCGGCGGTCGATGCCTTTGAGAAAGCTATTCAATACGGTTATTACGATTATGCCCATGCCCAAAAAGATACCGATTTGGATAACGTGAGGGACGACAAACGTTTTCAGAAGGCGATGGAGTGTTTGCGTGAGGTAGGCGACTTCGGATATATACTCCGAAAATCACCGGGGTATGACGATGCTGCATCTATCGACTCTTTGCCTGCATTCACATATATGGACCCCAACGACCGCGATTTGGTACGGGTGCGCCGATATTTCAACTTGGACAGTATTGCGGGAGCCGGTGACGAAATATCCAAGATAAAAAATCTGTTGGCGTGGGTACACAATACGATTCGTCACGACGGTTCGTCTTATAATCCCGAAGAGAAAAATGCGATAGCTCTATATGAAATTTGCAAGAAGGAGGATAGGGGCGTTAATTGCCGTATGATGGCGCAGATGTTGAACGAGTGTTATTTGGCTATGGGATTCAAGTCCCGCTATGTGACTTGTCTTCCGAAAAGCTATATAAACGATTGCCATGTGATCAACGTCGTTTATTCCAATACTCTCGACAAGTGGTTGTGGGTAGACCCTACATGGAATGCCTATGTCATGGACGACAAAGGTAATTTGTTGAGTATATCGGAGGTCAGAGACCGATTGAAAAAAGGTGAGTTCATGACGGTTAACGAGGACGCTAACTGGAATCATAAAACTCCGTGTACCAACGATTATTATTTGGATTATTACATGAGCAAAAATCTTTATTATCTGCAATGTTCCGATTGCAGTGGCTTTAACAATGAAACCTATGTCGAGGGGAAACGGCGTCCTGTGTACATCACGCTGTCTCCGACGGGCGAACCTTACGATAAACGGTGGAGTACTTCGAATGAGTCGTGGTTCTGGGCTTCTCCATATAAATGATATCGACGGGAGATATTGGATGCTGTTTTAAATTTATTCCGAGACAGATTGAGCCCCTGTCTCGGAATAAATTTAAAACAGCTTCTAAAATTTTTTTAATTCGGTGTACAGTCGTTGTATAGGCAATCCCATCACGTTGTAATAGCTGCCTTTGAGTCCGGTCACACCGATGTAGCCTATCCATTCCTGTACGCCGTATGCTCCGGCTTTGTCGAGGGGGCGGTACGTCTCCACGTAGTAATCGATTTCATCGTCACCGAGGGCGGCGAAAGTGACTTCGGTGGAGACGGCGAAGGAGATCTGTTTTTGCAGAGAGGTGAGCGTGACACCGGTGATGACGGTGTGGGTTTTTCCCGACAGGGCTTGCAACATGGCTTTGGCATCGGCTATATCGCGAGGCTTGCCGTATACTTTCCCATCGAGCCAGACGATGGTGTCGGCAGTAATAAGGAGCGTATTATCCTTCATAAAGCGGCGGTAGGCGGCTGCTTTTTCTTGCGAGATGTAGAGGGGAATCTCTTCGCCCGAAAGGGTGTCGGGGTAGGATTCGTTCACTTCGGGAAGAGCTGTTACCCGATAGTCGATGTCTAATCCGGCGAGAAGTTCCCGGCGACGGGGTGAATTGCTCGCCAACAGAATTTCGTATTTTTTGAGATGCGATAGCATGGTGTTTTGTCGTTTTGTGTGGTTACCAGCCGAAGGCTGTTTTATCGGACATCCATTTGCCTTGTGTCCTCAGGATTTGTTCGATGATGTCCCGCCCACAACCTTGTCCGCCGCCGAACGGCGAGATGTAGCGGGCTATCTGTTTAATTTCGGGGGCGGCATCGGCGGGACAAGCCGGCAGACCGGCTATCTGCATGACCTCGTAGTCGGGAATGTCGTCGCCCATATACATGACTTCGTCGGGACGCAGCCCACACTCGTCCAGCCATTTTTTGAAAATTTCGATTTTTACGGCGGCTCCCATATATACATGGTTTAATCCTAATCCTTCGAAACGTTTGCGGACAGCCTCGGTGCGTCCGCCGGTAATAATGGCGATGGGGTAGCCCATTTTGGCGGCGAACTGCAAGGCGTACCCGTCTTTGATGTTGACGATTCGCATGGGTTCGCCCGATGGATGCAGGGGTATCGTATCGGGAGAAAGGACACCGTCCACATCGAAGGCGAAAGCCTTTATTCGTGAGAGGTCGAAATCGGTTCGGCTCATAGTCGTTGTTTTTAATGTTTATTGGTTTCGTGAATGCTCCGGCTCATCAGGTCGTAAATCTGCCGCATGGTCGGGTCTGAAAGCAGAGCCATTTGCTTGTCTATGACATTTTTGTCGTATCGGATTGCCGGTCCGGTCTGAGCTTGTTCCGGCGGCATGTCGGCTACTTTCGCGGCAGTCTCCCGTATGAGCGGCAGCATGGTTTCGAACGGCAGCCCGTGTTCCGACAGAATGCGGTCGCACAAGGCGTAGAGGTGATTGGTGAAGTTGCAGGCGAACACGGCAGCCAAATGCAGGTACTTGCGCTGTTCGGAGGTCGCTTCGTAAACCTTTGTCGACAACCGACCTGCCAATTCTTGCAAACGTTCGGTATCGTCCGTATGGTTCGCTTCGACAAAAATAGGAATATCGTCGAAGTCGGTTTCCCGTTCTTTGCTGAATGTCTGCATGGGGTAGAATACACCGTACCGTGCGGTATACGGGGCGAACACTTCCATGTCCATGCTTCCCGCCGTGTGTACCCAAAGGCCTCGATTGGCAGGCATGCGGGAAACCAAATCGAGCAGAGCGGAGTCTTTCACGGCGAAGATATAGAGATCTCCGTCGGTGGGGACTTGGCTGATGTCGGTGGAACAGGGCACATCGCGCAATCGTTCGCTCAGTTGTTCGGCCGATTTTCGGGTACGACTGTATATATAAGCCGGAGTCATTCCCTTTTTTTGTAAAGCGACCGCTAATTGCGTGGCTAAATTGCCGGCTCCGATGAGAATAATCTTCATGTCGATGCAGGGGATTACCATTTGCCGATGTGAACTTTTTCCCACATCATTTTTTCTTCGTCGAAAGGCTTGCGCTCTTCGTCTTTATGTCCAATGGAGAGAATGCAGAGCACTCCCATCTCTTCGGGGATTCCCAATGTCTCCCGCACAAAATCTTCGGCAGGTTCGTCCATAGCTCCGAACCGTCCCCGCACCTGTATCCAGCAGCTTCCCAAACCGAGGTCGGCGGCTTGCAACTGCATGAGAATGGCAGCGATAGAAGCATCCTCGATCCATGTATCGGTAAGGGTCATGTCGGCGGTGACGACGATAGCGAGCGCAGCTCCGGCAATGGGTTTGGCTCCCGAAGTCTTGCATTCGGACAAACGGGCGAGCGTTTCTTTGTCTTCCACCGCAATGAACTCCCACGGAGTGCAGCGTTTGGACGAAGGAGCGAGCAATCCCGCTTCGAGAATGGTTTTTACGGCTTCGGGCGATAGCGCCTCTTGGGTGTATTTGCGGATACTCCGCCTATGAATCAACAAGTCGTGCAGGCTTTTCATAAGGATAGAGGTTCTAAGTTTGTTATGAAATTTATCCATTTTGATTTGTCTGAAAGAGTAAAGACCCTTTTTATCACCATACAAATCATCTTTACATAGCAAAGATACAATAACCTTGTTGTTCTACGGTTAATGGTAGAAACTTTTTTTGATACTTTTCGTCCGGCCATATACTGAACGGAGTTTTTTCTCGTTTAATAAATGTGCCTTCGACGAAAGAGGCACAGTGTGTATAGAATCCCGATGAGATACAAGATATTATTCCTTTTTATCACGATAGGTGCGGTTTTTCAGTTGGCGGCACAGGGGCGTGTGAAGCTGACAGGACGCGTGTATGACAGTGACAATCAGCCCATAGAGTTGGCTACGGTACGAGTGGCAGGAACGACGATGGGGACGATGACCGATTTGAAAGGGGAGTATCAGCTTTCCATTCCGGCGGGAGATTCCATCGTGGTGATTTATTCTTGTTTGGGGTATCGGGAGGAGCGCCGCCAGTTGCTCAATCTCACGAAAGATGTTTCCTTGTCGGTGCGTCTGAACAAGAACGCCAAGATGTTGAACGAGGTTGTCGTGGCGACTCATCGCCGGCAGACGAGTACGTTGCAGACGATCGACACGAAGGATTTGAAATTGATGCCCGATGCGACGGGGGGCAGTATCGAGGCTATGTTGACAACTTTTGCCGGTGTCAATTCGAGTAACGAGCTGAGTTCGCAATATTCCGTGCGAGGGGGTAATTTCGATGAAAATATCGTGTATATCAACGGTATAGAGGTCTATCGACCATTGACTGTCCGTTCGGGGCAACAGGAGGGGTTGAGTATCATCAACCCCGATATGGTAGGGGCCGTAGGATTTTCGTCAGGCGGATTTTCGGCCGAATATGGCGACAAGATGTCGTCGGTGCTCGATATTATTTACAAGCATCCCGAAGCGTTCGAAGGATCGGTGTCCGCCAGTTTTTTAGGGGCTACCGCTTCGGTAGGACAGAGTACCAAGAAATTCTCGCAACTACACGGCGTGCGTTATAAAACCAATTCTACTTTGTTGAGTTCTCTCGATACCAAAGGAGAATACGAGCCTTCTTTTTTCGATTATCAAACTTATCTTACTTATAAATTCGCACCGAAGTGGGAGGCTTCTTTGCTGGGCAATATTTCCATTAACAATTATAAATTTACTCCCCACGAGCGGAATACGTCATTCGGTACGGCGACCGATGCCAAACAGTTTAAAGTCTATTTCGACGGCTACGAAAAAGATAAGTTCGAGACTTATTTCGGTGCTTTTTCGTTGAATTTTTTCCCCGATAAATATACTCAATGGGCTTTGATGACCTCGGCTTTCGTCACGAACGAGCTGGTGACCTACGATATTGCCGGGCAGTATTGGTTGGACGATTTGGCTAATGGCGAGGACGGCGAGTCGACCGAGAATAAGGGAGCTCTCGGAGTGGGGACTTATCACGAGCATGCTCGTAACCGGTTGAGAGCATCGGTGGTGGCTACTTCATTGAAAGGTGCTACAAAATTGGGACAGAACGAGTTGAAGTGGGGATTGACTCACCAATACGAAAAGATACACGACCGAGTGAGGGAATGGGAGATGCGAGATTCGGCGGGCTATTCTTTGCCGCATACGGGGCAATCGGTCGAGATGATTTATAACTTGTTTTCCCGACAAGATATGGAGAGCCATCGTTTGTCGGCCTATTTGCAAGATACCTACCGATTACGTACTTTGTGGGGGCGCTTTATCTTCACTGGCGGATTGAGGGCTTCTTATTGGGGGTTCAACAAGGAGACACTTATCAGTCCTCGTGCGTCGATTTCTTTTATTCCGGCTGCTAACGAACAGATAACGACTCGTCTGGCCGGCGGGCTTTATTATCAAGCTCCTTTTTATAAGGAGTTGCGCGACACGGTTTGTGATGCCGCTAATAATTATGTCGTGCAGCTCAATCGGAATATCAAGTCTCAACGTTCTATCCATGTGGTACTGGGTGGAGATTATTCATTCCGGGCATTGGACAGACCGTTCAAATTTACGGCAGAGTTGTATTATAAGAAACTCGACCATCTTATTCCTTATGAAGTAGATAATCTGCGGGTGTGGTACAGCGGGCAGAACGAGGCGAAAGGGTATGCCGCCGGATTGGATATGAAACTTTTCGGGCAGTTCGTGCCCGGTGTCGACTCGTGGCTTACGTTCTCTCTGATGAAGACACAGGAGGAAATCAATGGCGTGAAATTACCTCGACCTACCGACCAACGATATAGTGTGGGGCTTTATTTTCAAGATTATGTACCTCGGTTCCCTAAGTATAAATTCAGTCTACGGGCTATTTTTGCCGACGGTTTGCCGGTGGGTTCTCCCCGGAAAGGCCGACAGGCAGGTTATTTCCGCGCTCCGGCATATAAGCGTGTCGATATAGGAGCTTCCCGTATTTTGGTCGGAGGCGAAGATAAACTTTTGCAGAAAGGCGTTTTACGTCATTTGAAAAGCGTGTGGATAGGAATAGATGTCTTTAACCTGTTCGATATAAGTAATGTGAACTCGTACTATTGGGTGACGGATATTACCAATGCGCAATATGCCGTGCCCAATTACCTTACTCGCCGTCAGATAAATCTGAGGCTTTCCATAGATTTTTGAGAAATAATTTTTATGGAATTTATTTTAACCGGATATAGTAAATCAGGTCAGTGATACCGTAAAGAAGTGTTGCCGCTCCGAAAGTAATCACCATAACCCTCTCGGTCGCCGAGAATGGATTGACCAAAATTTCTATGCCGATGAGCAGAACAATAGCCGGTAACAGATAGGAGAGCCAACCCGCTTTGCTCCTCAGATTCTTTTTAAGTGTCAGCAGATAGAGTATTTGATAAACTCCTATCAATACCAGCGCTCCACCCAAAACATATACCGTAATGCCTATATACCAGCCGGGAAACAGCATAAGCGTACAACCGAACAGCAACATCACTAAGGATAAAACGGGGAAGGGTAACTTATTTCTATCCTCGCTCAATAGATAAATGAGGAGAGCGTATAGACTGGGTAATCCGATGAGAATACCGATGATTAAAAGAATCGTAGGCAGAGCGGCATTCGGATATAAAATGAGTAACAAGCCTACGGCGATAGAGGCTATAATACGTATTAATGGGTTTTGAAAAGCATTCATGGAATATATCTTTTTTAGTTAATGTTCGCTTTATATTATAAACAACAAATATAGTGAAAGGTTAGTGCAAAGTCAATAGGAAATTTTATTTCCGACTTGACTCTGCCGAACCGCAGCCTATATTCTACAAATATAGTGAAAGGTGGGTTCGGAGACAAACGGAAATCGTATTTCCGATTTGGTTCTACCAAAAGACTCCTATCTTCTACAAAGGTACTAAGTTGTTTGAGAAATACGAGTTTTTTGTTGTCCATTTTATCATTTAGTTTATAACGTAAAGTCGGAAGCGTGTTATAGGTTTGTAAAAGTTTGGGAAAAATTCGTACCTTTGTCACC
>OGIG01001505.1_pt1 | contig 13217 bp, 12 predicted proteins | sample 1571601 | NCBI WGS metagenome assembly OGIG01 (sample SAMEA2581953, study PRJEB24529) | metagenome | biome: Human gut stool | place: China | collected 2011 | reverse complement strand
GAAACGACTGGAGGCAGCCGCCTGCTGAGTAGCGCCGTCGCGGATTTTTGCAACATCTTCCAGATGCACCGGATTTCCTGCCGGTGAAAAACCAACCACCAAGCGCCTGAGATCAGCAGCAGACTTGATCGCATTGGCCAGGCGCACTCGGGCTTCAGTGCCCTTTGTCACCGTTGTTCCTAAAGGTCCGGCAGAGCCTGCAGCGCGCACGGCAGCGGTCACGCTCGCAAACGAAAGACCAAAACTCTCGAGCCTTGCCGGATCGATTTCAACAATCAGTTCGCGATCACGTCCGCCGATAACGTCAACGGTAGAGATGTCTTCGAGTCCCATCAGTCGATCGAGAACGTCCCAGACAATCCGCCTCAGCCCTTCATCGCCGTATTTTTCTGAAACGAGAGAAACTGCCAAAATGGGTACATCATCGACATCGGCGCTCTTCACCCACGGCCCAAGCATATCGGCCGGCAGTTCGGCACGCCCGCCGACGATACGGTCGGCAAGCTTGACCAGAGACTCTTCTTTGTTCTCTCCGACTTTGAACTGCACCACCACGACAGCAGCAGAATCCACAGCGGTTGACCAATAGTGGTCAACGCCGGGAATCTGGTTGATGATGGCTTCCAAAGGCCTGATGACCTTAGCCTCCATCTCGTCGGGCTCTGCGCCTGGCAGCACAGCCTGCACTGCCGCCGCAGGCATGGAAATCTGCGGATTTTCCTCGCGCGGCGTCGAAAGAACCGCCCAAATACCAAAAATCAAAGCCGCAATCATCAGAACAAGCGTGAGCTTGCTCTCAATAAACCCGCCCGCCAATTGCCCAGTCAGCGTGTGCCGCGGATTCATTGCTGATCTCCAGTTTGTGCTCTTGAATCCGCCTCTGTCACACGATCGCCGTCAGTGAGCTGATGTTTCGGTCGATCAACAAAGCGAACGGGTGAATTACCAAGGTCTTCCAAACCTGCAAGTACTTCTGCAAGACCGTTTTCACGAGTGCCGAGACGCAGCCAATGAAAATAGGCGCATTGATTTTGGCCTGCGTCCGCATGGCGACAAGTTTGCAAAACAAATGCCCCCGCCAATCCGCCCAGCCGCGTAAGCGCCGATTCAGGCACAAAACGTCTTGACGCCTTACCGGCAGTGATCTCAATACGGCCGAACATGCCTGGCCGAACGGAAGCTGCTTCGCGGGATGCAAGCGCCTTAAAGCCGGCTCGAACAAAATAGGTTCGCGCCAGCGGATCCGCAGAAGCCGAAGCGTTCTCAATGACGACTTCAAGGGGTTCATTAATGCCGTCGAGCTTCACTCGGCCGATCACACCCGGTTTTGCATATTGAGCGGCACTCTGGGGTACGCGAAACTCAAATTTAGGAGCCTCCTCGGAATCGAGCACCACTATCGGCAGTCCGGGAACAGCCATGTCGCCGGCACGGCGCAGCACCCGCACAACACGTCCCTCACGGGGCGACTTCCCAATAATGTATTCAAGCTCTCCATGCGCAGCGCTGGCAAATCCTTGGGCCTGCGCTAAATCTGCCCGTGCCCCATCACGCTTAAGCGTTGCTTTGCGCCAATCGTTGTTAGACACCAGTCCCTCACGATAAAGCGCATCTATCTTCTCACGGTCAAGCTCCGCATCCTTTAGGGCTGCTTGGGCCGCCTTTAACTTGCCGTCTGCGGCGTGAATCGCAGCAAGCACATCTTTGGAGTCAAGCTTAAAAAGCACGTCGCCTTTTTGGAGTAAATCCCCTTCTTTTACCGGAATTTCTTCAATATAAGCAGCAAGGCGGCTGGCCGCTTCAATGCGCGCAGATGCCGCCACGGAGCCCGCTGCCTGAATAAGCTGAGGCTGATAGGCCGGCTCAAGGATCACTGACACCGTTATCGGTGCCTGACGCTCGTTATTGGCTGCAGACGTTGTTTGTGATTCGCTGCAGCCTGACAGAATCAAAACCGCCGCAGCTGTCCAAGCAGCAAAGACATATTCTCGCGACAAGATCTTCATCGGCCAAGCCGCAATCAATGCTGCAAGCTGCATAGTTCTTTTCCCAAAAAATCTGCATGGAACACTTCGGTTCCTGAAGCTTATGTTGATTTTTTTAATTTTAGACAATAGTTCTCATTTAAAGCTTCAAACTGCTCTGCCTACAGCTGTATTCAAAAAATCCACAGAGCAGCAGCATCCCTGCTGATGCCTCAGTCACTTTATTAACAATTTTTTACTATTATCGACTACTTTCACATGCGAATGATTCGCTTTAAAACTCCCATCCCAAATTCTCCAATATGCATTGATTTCTCTAAACATATTCTGAAGCATCCGCGCATGCAATACGATTGATTTGCATCTCACCCCACGACAGTTCACTTAGGGGACAACCCGAATTGCGAATTATTTTTAATAATGAATATCTAAGAAATTCAAAAGCATTTTGAAGGTGTAATATTCAAGCGTCGCCGGAACACGAGTACACGGAAACGTTGAAACAGTAGCGCTCCGAGCACCCGGACTCTTGAAGCATCAAGGGGCGCGGCACAAAGACTTCCGGCGAAAGGATTGAGCCTTTCGACGCATGGTCAGAGGAATCCAATAAGATCCCTCAGGATCTAAACAAAAAAACTCAAATTGAATAAAAGAGGAACAAAAAATGGCACTCAATCAGGCTACTAAATACGGTCTTTTCTTTGTTGGCGGCATCGCTGTCGGTGCTCTCGGTATGGCGCTCGTTTCTCGCGGCAAGCTCAACATTAAGCCGCTCGCCACAGATCTCCTCGCCTCCGGCATTGACCTTCGCGACAAGGCGCTTGCTGCCGTAGACGGCGTCAAAGAAGACCTCGCCGACGTGGTTGCCGAAGCTCAGGTGAAGCAGCAGGAAAAGAAAGAAGCTCAGGAAAAGAAGGAAGCTGTTCCGGCTGCCGCCGACTGCTGATTTTCTCTGCGGCCGCACTCCACTTTGGCCTGATCGGGCTATAAATAAGTGCGGCGGCGCGGAAGCAAACATTCCGAAGCGGCCCGGAGGGAAACTCCGGGCCATCATTTTGCGGCGCACGCCGTACGGGTCTCGGCCTTTTGGGAAACGTCGAAGACTCGACAAAAAGGAATAAGAGAAGAGAGGCTTTCCTCATGCATTTCTATTTGAAGCATGCCGTCGGCAACCGTGAACGCTGGAAGACAGACGACACGCTCTCGCACGCAAGTGCGGTCATCATTGCCAATGAAGTGGCTGCCATTCCGGGCGTTACCGGTCTTGTCGTCAATCCGCGTATCGGCAGCGTAACGCTGACCGTCGCCGACGCCGCTGCCAAGGCTCGAACCCTCGCCTATTTTGAAAGCCTTGCAGTCAATCCGCCGATTCTGCGCCCTGACCGTGCAGTCATTGCAGCTGAAGATCTTGAAGCCGCAAAACGGTGCGGTGAAATGGCGCTTCAGCCGCTGCGCCGGGAAGATCTGCCGCCGGGCATCGTACCGCGCACCATTTATGAAATTGAGCGCGGCTTCACAACAATGCCGCTGCTCAATGTCTTCTCACGGTTGGGGGGCGTCAGCGGTAAGCCGTAAGGTTTGCCGTCTTTGTCAATAAAACTTGCCGCCAAAGCCGCGCAGGTTGGTCAGGCAATGGGCAAAGCCGCACTCACCCGCCGTACGGGAGAGGCACCGGCGCCGATCGAAGATGATGCTGAACTCGACTTCTCGAGCCTCGCACGCTACATCTTCCTGCGTCCCTTCCTGCCGATGGTCGTGAATATCGGCAACGCAGTGCTCGATTCCATTCCCTACCTCATTGAAGGCGTGAAAAATGCCTTCCGCGGGAAACTCAACGTTTCGGTACTCGATGCCTCAGCGATCTTTGTGTCGCTCCTGCGTCTTGATTTCGGAACCGTGGGTCTGCTCACGCTGCTTCTCGGCTTGGGCGATATGCTCGAACGCTATACCCGCAAGAAGTCACTGGCGTCGCTTGCCGATCAGCTGGCTATTAAGGTTGATCAGGTCTGGGTTCGCCTTCCTGACGGCCAACTTGCGCAAAAGCAGCTCAAAGACCTTTCGAAGGAAGATCTGGTCGTCGTGCGCTCGGGCTCGGTGATCCCTGTTGACGGCGTGGTTGTTTCCGGTGATGCGGCAGTCAATCAGGCGACGATGACGGGTGAACCTCTTCCCGTACACCGTACCGTGGGCGGCAGCGTCTTTGCCGGCACTGTCGTTGAGGACGGTGAAATCGACATTCGTCCGACAGCATTGGGCGACGCCTCACGCCTTTCACAGATTGTGAGCTTCATTCAGAACAGCGAAGCGGCCAAGGCCGGCATTCAGGGCAAAGCTGAACGCCTCGCCGACGCCATCGTCCCCTACAACTTCCTGCTCGCCGGTCTCGTCTTCTTCTTTACGCGTGATCTCACCCGTACGGCTTCCGTACTGATGGTTGACTACTCGTGCGCCTTGCGTCTGGCAACGCCGCTTGCCATTCTCACTGCCATGCGAAACGGCACCGAAAAAGGTGTGCTGGTGAAAGGCGGCCGTTATCTGGAAGCGCTCTCCGAAGTTGACACCGTTGTCTTCGATAAGACGGGCACACTGACGCAGTCCACTCCGGTGCTCTCCGACGTCATCCCTGTCGACGGCGTTACGAGTGAAGAAGAACTGCTGCGCTTAGCTTCCTGCCTTGAAGAACATTTCCCGCACCCGGTTTCGCGTGCTATCGTTCGTCAGGCGCAAGAACGCGGCGTCATTCACGAAAACGAAGTACACGACACCGAAGTCCGCTACATCGTTGCGCACGGCATCTGTTCTTCTGTAGCCGGCCGCAAGTGCTTCCTCGGCAGCCGCCACTTTGTGCAGGACGACGAAGGCATTGATATTTCCCCGGCCAAGGATGCGATTGCACGTCTTTCTTCCGAAGGCAAATCAATCCTCTACCTTGCTGTGGGTGATCAGCTTGCCGGTGTCCTCGGCATCGAAGATCCGCTGCGTCCGGAAGCCAAAGAAGCCATTGCGGCTCTGCGTGAACGCGGCATCACCAAGATCATGATGCTCACGGGCGACGACACTCGCACGGCCGCTCACGTAGCCGCCAAGCTCGGCCTCGACGGGTTCCATGCTCAGGTGCTCCCGCAGGACAAAGCTAAGCATGTGCTCGAACTCAAAGCACAGGGCCGTAAGGTTCTGATGGTGGGCGACGGCATTAATGACTCCCCGGCGCTCTCAGCAGCTCATGTTGGCGCAACGCTTCGCGACGGCACCGATATTGCTCAGGAAGTAGCCGATGTGGTTCTGACGCGCAACAATCTCGCGGACCTTCCGACTGCAATCGAACTGGGCCGCGCGACGATGGGCCGCATTCATGAAAACTTCGCCGTTTCAGTTTCGCTCAACACCTGCTTCCTCGCAGGCGGCTTGACGGGCATGCTCATGCCGGCAATTGGCGCGCTTTTGCATAACGCCACCACCATCGGCGTCTGCCTGAATGCTATGCGTCCGACGCTGGGCAAGTCGAAGAGCTTTACCGAAGCCGTGAGCGAAATCCAGGCGAATCTTCATGGTACGCTATCGAAGATTGAGAACAGCGCTCCGGAAAGTGAAAAGCCGATCAACCTGCCTTTCACGCAGGCCTGATGCCTAACGTATAAGAGAACAATAATGCTAGATCCCAAAGAATTCGTGCGCTCCATCTGTCACGGGCGCGCCCGTATCCGCCACGCCTCTCTGCGCGGACTTTCACCTGAAGAGGTTGAAAGTCTGACGACGATGATTGCTGGATTCGACGGCATCACTTCTGTGAAGCTCAATCCGCGTGTCGGCAGTCTTCTCGTCACATGGGATGAGACCAAGACTAATGCGGAATCGCTGCTTGCCGCTGCTCAGTTCTTCCTCCCCGACGAACCCGCAGCGGAAGAAGCCGCCGAAGTCTTTGAAGGTGCGCAAGACCAAGATGCACAGCCTGAAGCAGCAAAGCCCCCCTGCTGCGCAGGCGCCTGCCTTGCCGAGCACCCCGCCAAACTCGTTCGAGAAGCCGGCAGCCTCGTCAAAAGCGGGGCTCATCGGGCGCTCGACCTTCTCGCTCCGGTCGTCGCCCCTGACGTTAAGGCGGGCGGTCGTACCCGCCGCGTTACGCAGAATCGTCTGATGGCAGCGGGCTACGCACTCTCCCTTGCGGGTCTCGCATTCCGCGGCGCTAAAGCCCATTTGCTTTTCGGTGCACTCTTCACGGTGCTCCTCGGTGTTCACCTTTATCAACACCGCCGCGTTCTTTAATTTAGGCGTTCAGTAAAAGAGCAATTTCGAAATCGCTCTTGAACGCATTAGAATGCCCTTTGAAAGCGGGCATCCGGGTTCTCTGCCTGCAGGCAGTCGCACCCGGGTGCCCGTTTTTTATTTCCTGACGTGCGGCAGCCCTTCAGCGGCCTCTATTTCACGAGCCGTACGACTTTATAACGCTCCAAAGAATCTCCTAACTGTTATGAAGCTCTGGCTCAAGATCTCGCAGGGATTGGCTGCGCTGCTTCTCTCGGCTGCCGCACTGTCGCTGCTCCTATTTGCCGGAGCACTTATCCTCGGACTGGCAGCAGCGGCCCTCATTGCGGCTGCCGGACTCTTTCTGGCGGCTCCCGACGAAGCTAAAACGGGACTGAAAAATGTCGCCGCAGCACTCGAAAAACTCGCTGACCGATTTGCCAAATCAGTCAATGACATGGGGCAGGTAGTGCTTGCCTGCTTTGGCGCCCAGCAGGCCGCCCCTAACACGCCTCACGAAAGCAGCTCCGGCGAAAACATGTCGTCGCCTGACAACACATGTAATTCAACCCGCACAGCAACGGATGATCCGTCCGGCCCGCATGCCGCTCAGTGAGTCTGCCAACATCTGTTTCAACATCGATTTTGCAGACATTCCTACTTCTGGCCGCCTTATCCAATTTGTTTTTTCCGGATATTTCATTTTGTTGTTCGCAAACTGAAACGTGATACGCATTTCATTTCGTTTGCATGCACGGAGATTTGACCATAGGCAACGTTTGTGCTTACAGCCAAGCGCAAAGATTTGAAAATAAGAAAGGTTCTCGTTACTATTCCCCCTGTCACATTTGGCTACAAGGACAAATACCTATGACAGAACCCCGACAGATCCGCACGCTCGCGACGCTCGATCTTAATGAACCGGCCACGGTCGCGCGGATGAAGCTGCCTGAGGCTGAAGTTTCACGCCTTTCCGATCTCGGCATGAGAATCGGCAGCACTGTGCGTGTTCTTCAGGCTTCCGAGGGTGAACCCCTGCTTGTTGCCGTCGGAGACGGCCGCATCGGCGTCAATTTCGCCGTTGCGCAAAAAATCTATGTCTACTAAGAGGCTCCTTAAATGTTTCTAAAAGAACTGCCCGTTGGCTCCAAGGGCAAGATCATCGGCTTTGGTAAGGAACATCCTGAATACCGCCGCCGTCTCGTGATGCTCGGAGCAACTCCCGGCACCACTTTCGAAGTGGTCCGCATCGCCCCTCTGGGCGACCCAATCGAAATCCGTGTACGCGGCAGCTTCATCAGCGTTCGACGCGACGAAGCGATGCTGATGGAAGTCGAAAAGCTATAAGTCGGCGCTGACCCTCAAGCGTCTACTACACACACAAAAAGGTTATAAACGATGAGTCAACATATCGTCTGCGTGGTCGGCAATCCGAACTGCGGCAAGACCACGTTTTTCAATGCCCTGACTGGTTCGCGCCAACGCGTGGGCAACTGGCCCGGCGTCACGGTCGACAAGAAGACCGGTAATTTCGAATACCGCAACGAAAAGATCGAGCTCGTCGACCTTCCCGGCATCTATTCGATTACGCCGGCAGCCTCCTCCGGTGAAGATGAACGCGTCGCCCGTGACTACATCCTGTCGGGTGAAGCTGAAGCGGTCATCAACATTGTTGATGCCTCGAACCTCGAGCGCAACCTCTACCTCACGGCCCAGCTGATCGAAATGCGTGTGCCGATGATCGTCGTGGTCAACATGCTCGACATCGCCAAGCAGCATCGGCTTGAAGTCCGTTTGGAAAAGCTTCAGGAAGCGCTCGGCTGCCCGGTTGTCGGCATCGTTGCCAGCCGTGAAACCGGCCTCAACGACGTCAAGGATACCCTTGTCAACTTCCTCGAACATCCGACCATCCCGCCGATGGCCGTTGAATTCGACGAAAAGATCACCAAGGCGATCGCTGCGGTTTCTGAAGATCTCAAGAAGCAGGGCGTTGAACGTGCCCCCTGGTTCGCCAGCCAATTCATGGAACGCGCTCCGGGTCTTGAAGAAAAACTTCCGAACGTCAATGCCGCCAACGTCGAAAAGATCGTTGCCGACCTCGACAAGGAATACGACGGCGACCTCGATATCGCCATCGCCAACGCTCGCTACAACCTCGTGGCCAACATCGCCGAGAAAGCGATTGTCCGCGTCGGCGAAGCTTCCGCGACGCTCACCGACAAGATCGACCGCGTTGTCCTTAACCGCTGGCTCGGCCTGCCGATCTTCCTTTTCATCATGTACGTGATGTTCCTGTTCACGCAGAACTTGGGCGGCGCGTTCATTGACTTCTTCGACATTCTGGTCGGCGGCGTGATGGTCGACGGGTTCTCTGAACTCCTGACGAACATCGGCAGCCCCGAATGGCTCACGGTCTTCCTGGCCAACGGCATCGGCGGCGGCCTCCAGACGGTCTCGACCTTCATTCCGGTCGTCTTCTTCCTCTTCCTCTTCCTCGCGCTGCTTGAGGACTCGGGCTACATGGCTCGCGCGGCGTTCGTTATGGACCGCCTGATGCGCGCTCTCGGCCTTCCGGGCAAGGCTTTCGTGCCGCTGCTCGTCGGCTTCGGCTGCGGCGTTCCTGCCGTGATGGCTACCCGTACGATGGATCGTGCTTCCGACCGCATTATTACGGTCCTGATGGCTCCGTTTATGTCCTGCGGTGCTCGCCTGCCGGTCTACGTTCTGTTCGCCACGGCTTTCTGGCCTGAAAATGGTCAGAACCTCGTGTTCCTGCTCTATATCATCGGTATTCTCGCTGCCATTCTGACGGGCTTCTTGCTCAAGCATGCTGCGCTGCCTGGTGCCGCGAGCGCCTTCGTGATGGAAATTCCGCCGTACCACATCCCGACTTTCAAGGGCGTGATGCTTCGTACGTGGGACCGCGTGAAGACCTTCCTCTTCCGCGCCGGTAAGGTGATTGTTTCGATCGTTGCAGTGCTCGCCTTCTTGAACTCCCTCGGTACTGACGGCACGTTCGGCAATGAAGACTCCGATAAGTCTGTGCTTTCGGAAATCGGCCGCGACATCGTTCCGATCTTCGCTCCGATGGGTGTTCAGGAACAGAACTGGCCTGCCGCTGTGGGCGTCTTCACCGGCATCTTTGCGAAGGAAGCAGTGGTTGGTACGTTGAACTCCCTCTACGACACTATCACGCTTGCAAAGGCTGAAGAAGAAAAGGCTGCCGACGGCGCTGCTCCTGCTGAAGAAGCTGCTCCGGAAGAAGAAGAAGGCGGCTGGTCCTTCACCGACACCTTCAACGAAGCTGTTTCGACCACTTGGGAAAACCTGAAGGGTCTCGGCGACGCTCTGGCTGACCCGATGGGCATCAAGGTTGAAAGCGACCTTTCTGATACGGCTGCTGAAGCTGAAGCTCAGGAAGTTTCTGCCGGTACGTTCGACACGATTAAGATCCTCTTCGGTTCTCAGTCTGCTGCGTTCGCCTACCTGCTGATGGTTCTGCTTTACATGCCCTGCTGCGCTGCTATTGCTGCCATTTACCGTGAGGTCGGTGCTGCCTGGACGCTCTTCTCTGCCTCCTGGTGCACGGTGCTCGGCTACACCTCCGCTGTTATCTTCTACCGCGCCGTGAACTTCAGCTCTGCGCCGGTCTACGCGACTGTTGCCATCCTTCTGTCGCTTGCCGCCATCGTCGGCATGTACTTCTGGATGAAGACCTTCGCCAAGAAGGAAGACGACAATACGCCGAAGGTGATCCCGATCCATTCGGCCCATTAATCTCGTCCAAAAATCATCAGAGCCGTCCGCCGCATCCTGCGGCGGACAACCTTATATAAGCCTCGCAGGCATACTGTCTGCGAGGTCTTTTTTTTCATACAGCTGAAGCCCGCTCTGCCGTTCCTTGCGACATAGAATTACCCGCATGCACACTGCATTTTGCGAAATGGCCTCAGTCCATGGTTCGTGAAATGCAGCATTTAAGGAGGCATGACATGTTTAAGCCAATTAAATCTTGCATTTTTGCCGGAGCACTCGCTTGCGCTCTCACGGGTACGGTGCTCGCTGCCGGTCCGTTGAAACCCGTCGACAATCCCGCTCCCATCGCGGCCAAGGGGATTGGACAGACTCAAGCACTCAATGCCGTAAAGAACGCAGCTCAATTGCGTAAATTCCGTGTTGTCAGTACGCATGGCAACGTCGTTAAGCTCGCCTATCCGAGCGGACATCGCGCTCAGAAATTCGAAGCTCAGTTTGATGTCGTATACGAAGGCTCCAAAATTGCCGTGAAGTACGCATCGAGCCGCGGCTTAGATGCCGGCCCCTGCCAAAATGACGCCAAGCAGATCTGTCTGCACCGCAATGTGAATAAATGGATGGCCAATCTTGCCTCCGACATCACCAAAGAGCTTGGCCGCGCTCACTGACGCAGCTTCAAAAACAACCTAACTGCGGCTCAATGAGCCATATTCCCCGTCTGAAGTTCGTGCGGCTGCCATCCAGCCGCACGCAGACGGCACTGACGAGTGCTGTCTGGATCCTCTGTTTTCTCTAATAACTCACCTCCATGAATTCGATTTTTCCCTGGCTCGGCATCGCCGTACTCATTCTTTGCGGATGGGCGATTGTCAAAAAGTACCAAGTCAACATGGTGCTGCTCCTTGGCGGTCTGATTCTCAATCTGCTTGCCTTTTGGGGCGGCGCAGAGATCTTTCCGAAGAAATTCTCAGCCACCGGCATCGTTGGCTTTGACCTCATTGAACTCCTGCGTACGATCAGCGTCTCACAGGTGAGCGGCGTCGGCTTCCTGATCTTAATCTCCGGCGGTTTTGCAGCCTATATGCAGGCAATCGGCGCCTCCGACCGCTTCGTCACCGTCTGCGCTAAACCGCTTTCGCTGATCAAGAATCCCTATTTGATTCTCGCCGCCGTTTTTACCGTTGGACACTGCCTCGGTCTGGTCATCACTTCAGCGGCCGGCTTAGCCATGCTGATGGTTGTAACGGTTTATCCGCTCATCATCCGAGTCGGCTGTTCACCGCTCGCCGCGGCTGCGGTCGTTGCAAGCGTACTGGCCATCGGTTACGCACCGGCCTCCGGAACCGCCAATTTTGCTTCGGAATTGGTGCACCTGGATCCGATTGAGTACCTTGTCCGTTATCAGCTGCCAATGGCCGTTCCAACCATTCTTGCAATGGCTGCCGCCCATGTCGTCACGCAGTACTGGTTTGATAAACGCGAGGGACGAGGCATCGTTGCGGACCTTTCGGAACTTGAACAAAAACGTGAAAAGCTCGAACAAACCCCTGCTTTTTATGCCTGCCTGCCGCTCCTGCCCATCGCGCTCCTTTTGGTCTTCAATAAATTCGTCTGGGGCGTTTCGATGAATGTGGCTACGGCTATGTTCATTGCCTGGATTGCATCCTTCTTTATCGATCTCATCACACGTCGAAATATCAAGGAATCCTTTGATTTGTCATTCGCCATGTTCAAAGGAATGGGTTCCATCCTCACATCAACCGTCGGCTTGATCTTCGTTGCGGCTTTCTTTGCCAAAGGTCTGCAGAACATCGGCATCGTTGCACTTCTGATGCACGGCGCAGATTCAATTGGTCTCGGCTACACCGGCTCCAGCGTGGTGCTTTCGGCTATTGTCGGTGTCGTCACGGTTCTCACGGGCTCCGGCGTTGCCGCCTTCACCAGTTTGGGACAGCTTGTTCCGGCTGCGGCACAAAGTTTTGGCGAAAACGGCATCTCCATGATGCTGATGATGCATACCGCTTCCGAAATGCTTCGCGCCATGAGTCCAGTCGCCGGCGTCATTATTATCGTGGCCGGCTTTGCCAAAGTTAACCCGCTCACCATGGTGAAGCGCACGATTGTGCCTTGCCTCACCGGCTATGTGGTGATGCTCATCACGGTTTCAGTGCTCTTCTGAAGCACTTTGCCGTCGATGACCGACTGCTGAGCATCCTCGGCAGTCAGCCCAACGGGACGCCTCCAGCGATGGAAGGCGTCCCGGTTATTTTGACCGGCAGGCTTAAAGTTCCAAAACCCGCTCAAGAAAGCCTTCCACGGCGGACTGCGTTTGAGGAAGTGCAAAGAGCGTGTGGGGTACTCCCGGAATGAGCACAATGGACGCGTCGGAGTGGTTCGCCAAAGTTCTGCCGGCATGGCCGAGCGCTGAAGGATTGTCCAGCCAGCTGTTGGCCTGAGAGAAGAACTTATCGGCGGCGCTCATCACATTGAGAACGGGCATGTCCTGCGGAATCGCCGTGCGGTGAGCGGCAACATGATAATTGTCCTCACAGGACCAGGAAAAGATCATGCGTGCGCATTCGGCTTGGCCCTTGGGAGCCTGAAACCGTGCGGCAGCAACACCGCCTTCGCTCGTGCCGGCTACGACATAGCGCCCGTCAAACCCGGGCACTTCGGTTAAGCGTGCTGCCGCATTGGCCAGTTCAGCCGAGCGCATGACATGAATGCGCTCATAGTCATCGCGCGAAACGGGCGAAGTGTAGGTTATGCGATCCTTGAGCACGAAGGAGTTCGGGCAGAGAAACCCGATGCCGAAGGAGGCCAGCCATCGGCCGAAGGCTTTGAGGGGCTCCCCGATGCCGGAGCTGCCGTGTGCAAACAAAACAAGCGGTTCGGCCTCCAGACGAATCTTTTTCTTTGGAAAGTCTTTTAGAGGCCCTTCATAAATATCCCACGGCGCAGTGAAATAGGCATTTTCAAAAGATTCCGCAAGCGACGACTCGGTATGCCGATCTGCATGGCCCGCCATCGAACCTGTGATTTCAATAGTCATTGCATTCCTCCAGTTTTGTTCTGCACCGCTCTCACGGATGCCGATCCGCAGTCATTATGCGTCCGCAGACGCTCTGATGAATTGCAAAGCAAAGCGGACAGAACGACACATCGTCGAACTGTCCGCTCAAACCTGAACTCCCGGATAGCTGATCCATATTTATATTGATCAGCATCAATTTT
>OGIG01001497.1_pt1 | contig 13245 bp, 10 predicted proteins | sample 1571601 | NCBI WGS metagenome assembly OGIG01 (sample SAMEA2581953, study PRJEB24529) | metagenome | biome: Human gut stool | place: China | collected 2011 | reverse complement strand
TAATTTATTTTATCAAAATTTTTCTAAAAAATAAAAAAATTTTTAAATCAAAAAAATAAATTCAAAAAAGACTGTTGAACAAAATATTTTTATATACTTTGTCAACAGTCTGTATAGAGAGAGCTAAATAGCTCTCTCTATATTCTTTTTTGCCCTGTTTTAAGCTAATAAAATTGACAAAAACGCGTAAAAATAGTAAAATAGTATACGTAAAAGAGGAGCTTATTTTATGAAAAATAATAATAGTAAAAAAATATTTGAAGGGTTAATATCAAGAACTAAAATATATTTAGTTCTAATTGCTATACTTTTAATTGTAATATGCATATTAGATATACGATATTTTACACCTTCAGTAGTGTTATATATATTAATACTTGTATATACATACTGGAGTAACCAAAAAAGAAGAACGGAACTTTCAGACCATTTACAAGATTTAACACTAAATGTGGATAAATTAGCAAAAGATACAGTAAAGAATTCTCCTTTTCCATTAGTTATAATTGAAACAAATGGAAATATGGTTTGGAGAAGTAGTAAATTTGTACAAGAATTTGCAAATGTAGATATAAATAATATTTTGAGAGATTTATTAAAAGAAATAAAACTTGAAATAGAAAATAATGAGGAAGACTCAGAAAAAAGTATTCATAAAGAATTGGAAATAGGCAACAAAATTTATGAGATATTGGGAAAATATACAAAATCTAAAGATGAATATATGTGCACAATGTATTTTTTAGATGAAACTAAAACTTTAGAGCTAGAAAAGAAATATCATAATTCTCAAATTTGCGTTGGAATAATTATGATAGATAACTTTGAAGAAGTTAATCAAAGAATTAATGATGAAGAAAAACCTGTACTAACTGCGCAAATCGAAAAAACAATTTATGAATGGGCAGCAGAATTTAAAGGATTAGTTGTTAAATCAGAGAGAGATACATTTGTATGTATATTTGAACAACAATACCTAGAAAAACTTAAAGAAAAGAAATTTAATATATTAGATACAATTAAAGAATTAGAATTATCAAATAAAGTACAAATAACATTAAGTATTTCAATTTCAACAGAAGGAGAGTCTAACTACGAAAAATATAAATCTGCACAGGCAGGATTAGACATTGTACTTGGAAGAGGTGGAGACCAAACTGTTGTTAGAGAAAATGAAAAATATCAATTTTTTGGTGGAAGAACTCAAGAGCTTGAAAAAAGAACAAAAGTAAAAGCTAGAATAGTATCACATGCACTAGAAGAGCTAATGCAAGAGGCTAAAAATGTAATGGTAATGGGTCACACAAATGGAGATATAGACTCAATGGGCGCAAGCATGGGAATATACAGACTAGCAAAAAGTCTTGATGTTGAATGTTATATTATAAACAATTCTACAGGAATTAGTTTAGAAAATTTCATGGAATCAGCAAAACAAGAAAAAGAATATCAAGAATCTATTATTAATAAATCAGAAGCATTATCTAAAATAACACCTGAAACATTACTTATAATTGTTGATACACATAAAAGAAGTTATGTTGAAGTACCTGAATTGCTAGAAGAAACAAGTAAAATTGCAATAATTGATCACCACAGAAAAAGTCCAGACTTTATTGAAGAAGCAATTCTTTCATTCCATGAAGTATATGCTTCATCAACCTGTGAACTTGTTACAGAAATATTAGAATATGCAACTAAAGAACCAGATTTAACAACAATTGAAGCAGAAGCTTTATATGCAGGAATTATGATGGATACAAAGAACTTTACTTTTAAGACAGGAGTAAGAACCTTTGAAGCAGCAGCTTATTTGAAAAAACGTGGAATAGATATAATAAAAGTAAAAAAATGGTTCCAAAGTGACTTAAAAACATATACAAAGATTTCTAAAATAATTGATAATGCACAAATTACCAATGGAACAATAGGTATTTCTGTATATGAAGAAGAAGACAAAGATGCAAATATAATATGTGCTAAGGCAGCAGATGAATTATTAACAATTAGTGATATTACTGCATCATTTGTAATAGGAAAATTAGGAGATAAAGTATGTATTAGTGGACGTTCTATTGGAGATATAAATGTTCAAATTATACTAGAAAAACTTGGAGGCGGAGGTCATATTACCTTAGCTGGTGCACAAGTTGAAGGAATGAGTATTGAAGAAGTTAAAAATCTTCTTATTGAGAAAATAAATGAATATTTTTCTGAAACAGCTAATTAATTTCAAAATGGAGTAAAAACTTTTTGAAATTAAATGAAATAATTACAAATTGAAAGGAGAAAAATAAATGAAAGTAATTTTATTACAAGATATAAAAGGTGTAGGAAAAAAAGATGAAGTAATAAATGCTAGTGATGGATATGCAAGAAATTTCTTATTACCTAAAAAAATGGGAATTGAAGCAAATGCTGAAAATATGAGTAAATTAAAAGCAAAACAAGACTCAAATCAATATAAAAAATCAGTTGAAAAAGAAAAAGCACAAGAAATAGCAGAAAAGCTAAAAAATATTACTTTAAAAATTTCTGTAAAATCTGGAGAGAATCAAAAAATATTTGGTTCAATTACAGCTAAAGAAATTGCAGAAAATTTAAAAGAACAATATAAAATAGAAATAGATAAAAAGAAAATTGATTTAAAAGAACCAATTAAAGTGTTGGGAGTAAGTACAGTGAGTGTTAAACTTTTTGAGGGAGTTATGGGTTCTCTTAAAGTCCAAGTACTTTAAATTTGAAAAATAATTGGCATCTTGCTGTGTCAAAAAGCATTAAAAACGCGGTTACAACCAAGAGGTTGCGCCCTTGGCTTTTTAATATTTTTTTCCTTGCAATATACCAATTCTTTTCCAAATTCTAGAAAGTTATTGGCATCTTGCGTTGTCAGAATTCATTTGTAAGAAGGGAGCAGAAAAATGGAGCTAGGTAAAATTCCACCACACGATATAGAAGCAGAACAAGCTGTAATAGGAAGTATGCTAACAGACAAAGATGCAATTATGTCTGCAGTAGAAACCTTAAAGTCTGAGGATTTTTATCGTGAAGATAATAAAATAATTTATGAAGCTATTTTAAATTTATACAATCGTGCAGAACCAGTAGATATTATAACTTTGAAAACAGAGCTTCAATCTATGAAACAGTTAGAAGCTGTTGGTGGACTTGAATATATTGCAGAGCTTCCAGATAAGGTTCCTACTACAGCCAATGTAGAGCAATATATTAAAATTGTAGAAGAAAAATCAGCATTAAGAGCACTTATAAAAACTGCAAATGATTTAATTAGTTTAGGGTATGATCAAACACAAGATGTTGAAGATATATTAGATACTGCAGAAAGAAAAATATTTGATGTTATACAAAATAGAAATCAAAAAGGATATTCTGCAATTAAAGATATTTTAGTAGATTCATTTACACAATTAGAACAACTATATAATCAAAAACAACACATAACTGGAGTGCCTACAGGATTCGCAGATTTAGACTTTATAACCGCAGGACTTCATAAATCTGACTTAGTTATTGTAGCTGCCAGACCTGCTATGGGAAAATCAGCATTTGCATTAAACCTAGCAACAAATGCAGCTGTTAGGTATAATACACCAGTTGCTATATTTAGTTTGGAAATGTCAAAAGAACAAATGACAAACCGTATTTTATGTAGTGAGGCGATGGTCGACAGTAATAAAGTAAGAACAGGTAAAGTAGAAGATGATGATTGGCAAAAGCTAGCTGAAGCATCAGGAAATTTGTCTCAAGCGCAAATATTTATAGATGATACACCTGGTATTTCAGTAATGGAAATACGTGCTAAATGTAGAAAAATGAAGCTAGAAAAAAATATTGGAATGGTTGTAATTGACTATATTCAATTAGTACAAGGAAGTAACAGAAAAGGTGGAAGCCGTGAACAAGAAATTTCTGAAATAAGTCGTTCTTTAAAAATATTAGCAAAAGAAATAAATGTGCCTGTTATAGCATTATCACAACTTTCAAGATCTGTAGAACAAAGACCAGACCATAGACCAATGCTTTCAGACTTACGTGAATCTGGAGCTATAGAGCAAGATGCTGATATAGTTATGTTCTTATATCGTGATGATTACTATAATCCTGATTCAGAAAAGAAAAATATTGCTGAAGTTATATTAGCAAAGCACAGAGCTGGTTCTACTGGAACAGTTGAACTTTTATGGCTTGGAAATTACACTAAATTTGCTAATCTTGATAAGTATAGAGAGTAAATTGTAAAATTTGTGCTATTTCAAATTGAGCAACATCTCCTAGCTTGTCGGTCCCCACAGCATTCACTACGAAAATTATTATATTGCACAGTTTGAGAAAGGTGAAAAATGTTAAATAAAATATTAAGTACGATTAACAAATATAATTTAATACAAAAAGGAGATAAAATCGTTATAGGAGTATCTGGTGGACCTGACTCAATGTGTCTACTAGATTCTTTGTATTGTCTAAAAGATAAACTAAATATAGAAATAATTGTGGCACATATTAATCATAAAATAAGAAAAGAAGCAGATGAAGAAACAGAATACGTAAAAGATTATTGTAAAAATAAAAACATAAAATGTTATGTGAAAAAAGCAGAAGTTGAAAAATTAGCAAAAGAGCAAAAGCTAGGAACAGAAGAAATGGGGAGAAAAATTCGCTATGATTTTTTCAAAGAAGTAGCAAAAAAAGAAAATGCTAATAAAATTGCAACAGCACATAATTTAAACGATAATGTTGAAACAGTTATGCTAAATTTATTAAGAGGAACAGGAATTTCAGGACTAAAGGGGATAGAAATAAAAAGAACTGAGGATAACTTAGAATACATAAGACCAATAAGAGAATGTGAAAGAAAAGATATTGAAAAATATTGCGAAGAGCAAAACTTAAACCCTAGAATTGATAAAACAAATTTTGAAAACATATATAATAGAAATAAAGTAAGAAATGAATTAATTCCGTTTTTGAAAAAAGAATTTAATCCCAATATATTAGAAGGAATAAATAGACTTTCAGATTTAGCAAGAGAAGAAGAAGAATATTTTGAAGAAATTATAAGTAAAAAGTATGAAGAATTAAAAATTGGGGAAAATTTAAATGAAATTGTGTTAGAATTACATAAATTTAATGAACTTAATAAAGTTATAAAATCTAAAATAATTATATATACTATTAACAAGGCAAATGGCAATGTTCAAGGAATTGGAAAGATACATATAGAAGATATAATTAAACTTTGTGAGAATAATATTGGTAATAAATATTTAACTCCAAATAAAAATGTAAAAGTTTTTGTAAAAAAAGGTAAAATTTTTTTTATGGGTAAAATGAACCTTCCGTAAGCAAACTGTTGATACGGGCTTGTTTGCTAAATGAAAGTTTTGTGAAAGTACTTGAATTTAAAAAATTAGTGTGTTATAGTCTAAATTGTTAAAAAACGTAAAAGAGGAGGAGCAAATTTGAAAAACAGTATAAAAACATTAGCAATGTGGCTAATTATAGCTGTAATATTAATAGTTCTTATTAGTTCTATAATGGAAAATACAGACAATAAATTAGCATATTCAGAACTTATTTCTAAAATTGAAGCAGGAGAAGTAAAAGAAATTACATTAGCATCAGATGGAGGAAAAGCAGAAGTTAAATTAAAAAACGAGAACTTTTCAAAAGAAGTTAATATTCCAAGTGTAGAAAACTTAATGAATAGTTTAAGTGAAAGTATGAAAGCTGGAACTGTAAAAGTAACAGAAAAATCAGAATCAATATGGATGGTAGTTTTTAGTTTATTAACTCCTTTCGGATTACTTATTATATTCTTTATTTTTTGGTTCTTCCTTATGGGTGGAATTCAAGGTGGTGCTGGAGGAAATGGCAATGGAAAAACAATGTCATTTGGAAAAAGCCGTGCAAGAATGATAAACCCTTCAGATAAAAACAGAGTAACATTTGATGATGTTGCTGGTGTAGATGAAGAAAAAGAAGAATTAGAAGAAATTGTAGAATTCTTAAAGAATCCTAGAAAATTCACAGAAATGGGTGCTAGAATACCAAAAGGTGTATTATTAGTTGGTCACCCAGGAACAGGTAAAACATTATTAGCAAAAGCAGTTGCGGGAGAAGCAGGAGTTCCATTTTTCTTTATAAGTGGTTCTGACTTCGTAGAAATGTTTGTTGGTGTTGGTGCATCAAGAGTTAGAGATTTATTTGAAGAAGCAAAGAAAAAAGCTCCATGTATTATATTTATAGATGAAATTGACGCTGTTGGACGTCAAAGAGGTGCAGGCTTAGGTGGAGGACATGATGAAAGAGAACAAACATTAAATCAATTATTAGTTGAAATGGATGGATTCTCAGCAAATGAAGGTGTTATAGTTTTAGCAGCAACAAACAGACCAGACATACTAGATAAAGCTTTACTAAGACCAGGAAGATTTGACAGACAAATTGTTGTATCAAATCCAGATGTAAAAGCAAGAGAACAAATATTAGAAGTACACAGCAGAAAGAAAAAATTAGCTGCTGACGTAGATTTAAGAACAATTGCAAAAAACACTTCAGGATTTTCCGGAGCAGATTTAGAGAATGTTTTAAATGAGGCAGCTTTATTAGCTGCAAGAAGAAACTTACCAGAAATAGGAATGCAAGAAGTTGAAGACGCAATGGTAAAAGTTACAATGGGACCTGAAAAACGTACAAGAGTTAGAAGCGAAAAAGAACAAAAATTAGTTGCTTTCCATGAAGCAGGTCATGCAGTAGTAAGTAGATTCTTACCAACACAAGATCCAGTTCATCAAATTTCTATTGTACCAAGAGGAATGGCTGGTGGATATACAATGTATCGTCCAACAGAAGATAAATCATTTATGTCAAGAACAGAAATGGTTGAAAATATAGTATCATTATTAGGTGGTAGAGTTGCAGAGCAATTAGTATTAAATGATATTTCAACAGGTGCAAGTAATGATATTGAAAGAGCAACACAAATTGCTAGAAGTATGGTTACTAAATATGGTATGAGTGAAAGAATAGGTACAATTACATTAGGTTCAAGTCAAGAAGAGGTATTCTTAGGAAGAGATTTTGCACAAGCAAAAGAATATTCAGAGGAAACAGCTAACTTGATTGATGAAGAAGTAAAAAGTATTATAGATTTCGCTTATAAAAAAGCAGAAGAAATTTTAAAAGCAAATATGGATAAATTGACAAGTGTTGCAACAGTACTTCTTGAAAAAGAAAAAATTGATGGTGAAGAATTTGACGAAATATTTAATGGATAAAATAAAATCAGCTAAATTATAAATTTAGCTGATTTTATTTTATTTTCCTAATGTTACTTTAATTATTGTACCTTCTTCAACAGATGTATTTGCTATAGGTTCTTGACTAACAACTGTACCAGAACCTGTAACACTATAATTTAAATTTAATTCTTTAAGCAGTGTTTTTACTTGATAAAGTGATTTTCCAGTTAAGTCAGGCACTTGTTTTGAAACTCTAGTATTTTCGGTTTCGGTATATAGTTTAACAATAGAACCATTTACAAGCTCATAACCTTTAGTTGGATATTGTTCAGTAACAATATCAGTAGATGATGCAGATGTGCTAACTGTGAATCCTGCATTTTTTAATAGTTTTTCAGCTTCAGCAACAGTTTTATTAGTTACATTTGGAAGAGTTATAGTTTTTGTTGTAGAAGTACTTTCAGAATTATCAGTTGAAATTTGCATATATGGTAAAATTTCTTTTAACATTTGTGCTGCTACAGGGGCTGCAACTGTGTTTCCACTATAGCCTTTAGGTCCTTGTGGATCATAAAGAGTAACCAACAATACAAGTTCAGGGTTTTCTGTAGGGCTAATAGCAACAAATGAGGCAGTATATCCTTCGTTTTTGTTATAATCTGGCTCAGATGTACCTGTTTTACCAGCAATTGAATAACCTTTGATTTTAGCATATTTTCCTGAACCATCAGTCACAACAGTCTCTAAAAGATCCATCATTGTCTCTGCAGTTGTTTTTGATATTACTTGTCTTACTGCAGCAGTATTAATTGTAGTAATAGCTCCAGTGTCAGTATTTTTAATTTCTTTAACAATTCTTGGCTTTATTAACACTCCATTGTTTGCAACGGCACAAACAGCAGTTGCCATTTGAATAGGAGTTATTTTAAATCTTTGACCAAACGACATTGTTGCAAGTTCTATAGGACCAACGTCATTTAATTTCCAGAAGATTGAATCAGCTTCGCCAACTGTATTTATTCCAGTTTTTTCAAAGAAACCATAAGCATTATAGTATTTATAACTTGTTGTTGCTCCTATTTTTTCACTAATTTGTATAAATGCTGGGTTACATGAAACAGCAAAAGCTTCACGTAAACTTTCATGTCCATGTTTTATTCTATATGCACAATTTATTGTTGTTCCATATACTGTTTGATAACCTTTACAATAATATACATCTTCTTTATCTGGAATAGCTAAATTTTCTTCTAGTGCAATTGAAGCAGTAATTACTTTAAAAACAGAACCAGGTTCATAAGTGTCTGATATAGCACGGTTACGGAATAATTCGTATATAGTGTTATATTGTTCTTCAGAAGTCATTCTTTTCCAAGTTTTTTCCGTAACAGAAGCAGGCATTTCAAATGGTGTATTTAAGTTATAATCAGGATATGTTGCCATAGCTAAAATATCGCCAGTTTTTGGGTCCATTGCAATTACATTTCCACCACGTGTACATTTATTGTCTATACATGCTTGTTTTAAATATTTTTCTACAATACTTTGAATATTTGCATCAATTGTTAATGTTATATCACTACCATTTTCAGCAGGTATATATGTTTGATTATTATCTGGAATAAATTCTTGAATTGCATCTTGAGCTGTAGTTACTTTTCCAGGAGTTCCTGTTAATACATCATCCCAAGCTTTTTCTAAACCTTCTAGTCCATCGTTGTCAGTACCACAAAAACCTATTAAAGAAGAAGCTAAATTATCATAAGGATAGTATCTTTTAGTATCTTCACTAATATTTATTCCTGAATAAAATTCTTCTTTTTTCATCCATTCTTTTAGTTTATCAACTTTATCTTTTTCAACTTTTCGTGCAATGGTAATATAATTTGAATCACTTGAAACCTTTTCTAATGTTTCATCATAGTTTAATTCAAATATTTCAGAAAGAGCTTTTGAAAGGCTTTCTTTTATGTTTTTTGTTTTTTCTTCATCAATTTTATCATTAGCTTTATCATAAACTACAATAGAAGAAGGAACTATACTAATAGTATCAACATCTGCACTAATGGCTAATGCTTTGCCAGTAGAGTCATATATGGTTCCTCTTTTTGGACTTATAGTACGACTAGTTATTAATTGGTTATACATTTGTTGCTTCAGGTCAGAACCTTGAATAAATTGTATAAATGCTATACGAAAAACAAGAAGTAACATTAAAATTAATACAATTAAAGCAGCAATTCGTATTTTTTTTGACATAGTAAGTGCTTTTTTCATCAGTCCTCCTAATTAAATTCTTAATTTTTTTATAATTTTAATTTCATTATATAGTTGGTCAATCACATTCTCACGAACTTTTAATGCTGTTTTATATTCTTCTAAAATCTGACTGTAATTTTCCATATTTTCACCTTGTTGAAATAAAAGAGTCATACCTTCATGATAATAATCTTTTGTTTTTTCTTTATTAGAATTATCGGCTTTTCTCTGATAAGATTGAATTAACTCTAAACGTTTTATTTGTTCTTTTAAATATTCAACATAATCCATTACACAACTAATTTCATATAAAGTATCATCAATAACAACCTTGAATAATTTTTTTAAAATCAATCCATTTATTTTTCCTTCTTTTTCATGTGTATTTAGTTGATCTAAGGCAATAAATCTAGGGTCAGGTTGAGCATCTTTTATAAGATCCTTTAAAGTCTCGGAAATATTAACGTGAGTAGTATATTGCCTTTTTGTAACAAGCGCATCATATTCATCCGCAACACGCACAATTTGAGCACCATAAGGGATATCTTTTTTAGTAATGCCATTAGGATATCCAGAACCATTTAGTGCTTCGTGATGATCTAAGGCAAATAAAGCATAAGGACGTAACCTAATATCACCCATACATAGATTATATCCAAGAGTAGTATGTGTTTTCATAACCTCATATTCTTCATCTGTTAATCTACTTGGTTTATTTAAAATTTCTGGAGGAATAAACATTTTACCAATGTCATGTAAATATCCACCTATAGTACAATGAACAGTAAATGATTTTTTGCATTTTAAATATTCACATATCCTACAACATAAGTTTGCAACGTTTTCGCTATGCCTTTTAGTAAAAGGATCTAATTTTCCTAAAATATCTAATTGATAACGAATTATTAGATCTAAATTATATGATTTTAAATTTATGGGACTATAGAAGTCAAACTTTTTTTCAAACATGTAACTCTCCTTAAATTCATTAGTAATAGTTATGCTAATAATACTACAAAATAAAATAAAAGGCAACAAGTTTTGACTTGAAAAAAAATAATAATACTTATATAATATGTACATAAAATAATAAGAGGAGAAAAATATGAAAAATCAAAAAGGACTAACTTTACCCGGTACTATAGTTTTAGTTTTATTAATAGCATTTATAGTGTTTGGAGTAATATATTTTATTAGAATTCAAACAGCCAAAGAGGGCCTAGAAGACTTGAAAACAGATTTATTGTTAGTACAGGCAAAAGTAAGGAAACTCTCAGCTGACTATACTTTAGAAAAAAATGAAGAGGTACTTGTTGGAACAAAGCTTACGGATATGCAGGAAGACGAAACAATAAAGGAGTTTCTTAATAATAATTCAATAGATATAAACGAAAAAAATAAAAAATATTATGTTTTAAATCAAGATAATTTAAATGAATTAGAGTTATCTAAAATAAAATTAGAACCAAATTCTTATTACATTGTAGAATATACAGAAGGAGAAGTTTATTATACAAAAGGGTTTGAACATATTGATGGCAACAATTATTATGATATGAATAATATTGAAAGCTTAAAGTTAGAACAATAAAAGGAATATTAAAATGAAAGAAAAAGAATTAGAAAGATTAATAAATTTAAAAAAAGTTGAAGAAGAGTTATATAATGAAAAAGGATTAAAAGCTATTGCAGGAATTGATGAAGCGGGAAGAGGACCATTAGCTGGTCCAGTTGTGGTAGCTTGTTGCTTAATGCCACGAAATTCTATGATAGAAGGAGTTAATGATTCAAAAAAAATATCAGAGAAAAAAAGAGAAATGCTATATGAACAGATAACTAATGAGGCAATTAGTTATGGAATAGGAATTATTAATCAAAAGGAAATTGATGAAATAAATATTTTACAAGCAACAAAAAAAGGATTAACAGAAGCTATAAAAGATATGGAAAATAAGCTAGCTGAAAAACCTGAATTAGAAATTATAAAACCAGATGCAATTTTGGTAGATGCATTAACTAAAATTGATACAGATGGAATACCATATAAATCAATAATTCATGGAGATGCAATAAGCTACTCAATAGCATGTGCTTCTATAATTGCAAAGGTAACAAGGGACAGAATAATGAGACAATGGGATGAAATATACTCTCAATATGGCTTTGCTAAACATAAAGGTTATGGAACAGCTGCACATATAAAAGCTTTAAAAGAATATGGACCATGCCCATTACATAGAGCAAGTTTTATTAAGAATTTTATTTAAATTAATATGTTGTAAAATGAGGTGTAAAATGAATATTTTAGAGATTATAGCTAAAAAAAGAGATAAACAAAAATTAAGTAAAGAGGAAATTGAATACTTTGTTGAAAATTATACAAACGGAAATATTGCAGACTATCAAGCATCTGCACTAACAATGGCAATTTACTTAAATGGAATGGATGAAGAAGAAACAACAAATTTAACTTTAGCAATGGCACATTCAGGAGATATTTTAGATTTATCAGAATTAGGAACAGTTGTTGATAAACATAGCACTGGAGGAATTGGAGATAAAGTAACACTTATTTTAGCTCCAATAATTGCATCACTTGACATTCCAGTAGCTAAAATGTCTGGAAGAGGACTAGGATATACAGGAGGAACAATAGATAAACTTGAAGCAATACCAGGGTATAATACAAGTCTTACAGTAGATCAGTTTATTAAAAATGTAAAAGAAATAGGGATTGCTTTAATGGGGCAAACATTAAATTTAGCACCAGCAGATAAGAAACTATATGCATTAAGAGATACTACGTCAACAACTGAAAGCATACCACTTATTGCATCTAGCATAATGAGTAAAAAAATAGCCGCTGGAGCAAATAAAATAGTACTTGATGTTACATGTGGAAGCGGAGCTTTTATGAAAAGAGAAGAAGATGCGTTTGCTCTGGCAGAAGAGATGGTGACGATCGGCAAAAATGCAGGGCGTCAGATGCATGCACTGATCACCGATATGGATCAGCCGCTTGGTTATGCAATCGGAAATGCTCTGGAAGTAAAGGAAGCGATCGCAACTTTGAACGGCAGCGGTCCGGAAGATTTCACGGAGCTGGTTCTGGCACTCGGAAGCCGGATGCTGATCGCCGGCAAAAAGGCAGAGGATGTCGCTTCCGCAGAAAAAATGCTGCGGCAGTCCATCCAGAATGGAGATGCACTTAGAAAACTGGAAGCATTTGTCAAAGCACAGGGCGGCACAGGAGAAGAAGTTTCTCATCCGGAGAAACTGCCTGCAGCCTCTATGCAGATTGCAGTACCATCGCCGCAGAGCGGCTATATTTCTCATATCCAGTGTGATGAAATCGGAGTCTGCTCCCTGCTTCTTGGCGGCGGAAGAGAGACAAAAGACAGTGTGATCGACCTTTCGGTAGGACTGGAGCTGAAAAAGAAAGTCGGAGATTATGTCGAAAAAGGCGAGACACTGGCGGTTCTGCATGCAAATGATCAGGAAAAAGCCGGGCAGGCAGAAGAGAGATTCCTGCGTGCATACCGGTTTTCCGAGACGCAACCACCGAAACGTCCGATGATTTTCGGAGAAATTTAAAAGAATTTCAAATAATACCTATGAAACATACTGAAATTATGGTATAAAGAAAGCATGATGTAAAATTGAGTGTCTTACTCTGCAAAAAGCAATTTGTATAACTTTACCGCAGAGAAGCATTCCCCCGCTT
>OGIG01001496.1_pt1 | contig 13262 bp, 13 predicted proteins | sample 1571601 | NCBI WGS metagenome assembly OGIG01 (sample SAMEA2581953, study PRJEB24529) | metagenome | biome: Human gut stool | place: China | collected 2011 | reverse complement strand
GAAGCGCGCATCGAGGTGCTGAAGGAACCCAGGCTGGCCATTGACGCGAAGATCGAGGCCATGATGCGCCTCGCCAAGGAGCAGTGCGAAAAGGTGCTGAATATGCGCGGCCTGGCGAGCCCGGATCTTCTGTCCATTCTGCAGAGCATCGACGAGCCCGGAAGGCTCGCCGACCTCATCGCCTCGACCATGCACATCAAGCCTGATGACGCCCAGGCCATTCTGGAAACCGACAACCCGGTGGAACGCCTGCAGAAGGTCACGGAACTCCTCGTCAGGGAGGTGGAAGTGACCACCATGCAGATGCGCATCCAGAACACGGCCCGCGAGGGAATGGACAAAGCCCAGAAGGACTACTTCCTGCGCGAGCAGATCAAGGCCATACGCCAGGAACTGGGCACGCCCGAGGAAGACGAGCAGGAAGAACTCGACAGGCTGAAAAAGGCCCTCGGGGAAGCCGGCATGCCTGAGGATGTGAAGAAGGAGGCCGACAGGCAGCTGAGGCGCCTGTCGCTCACGCACAGCGACTCGGCGGAAGCCAGCGTCCTGCGCAACTACCTCGAGCTCATGAGCGAGCTTCCCTGGAGCAGAACCTCCGAGGACAACCTCGACATCACGAACGCCAGAGAGACCCTGGACGCGGATCACTACGGCCTCGACAAGGTCAAGGACCGCATTCTGGAGTTCCTCAGCGTTTACAAGCTCAAACCCGAAGCCGGCGGCTCCATCATGTGCTTCGCCGGCCCCCCAGGCGTCGGCAAGACGAGCCTCGGCAGATCCATAGCCAGGGCCCTCGGCAGAAAGTTCGAGCGCATCTCCCTCGGCGGCATCCATGACGAGGCCGAAATCCGCGGCCACAGGCGCACCTATATCGGCGCCATGCCGGGCCGCATCATCGACGCGCTGAGCCGCAGCGGCTCCATGAACCCGCTGCTGGTGCTGGATGAGATCGACAAGCTGGCCAGCGATATGCGGGGCGACCCGGCTTCCGCGTTGCTGGAGGTGCTGGACAGCGAGCAGAACTACGCCTTCCGGGATCATTTTCTGGAGATCCCGGTGGATTTGAGCAAGGTCATGTTCATCACCACCGCCAATACGCTGGATACCATTCCCCGACCGCTGCTGGACCGTATGGAGGTCATCGAGCTGTCCAGCTATACCGACGAGGAAAAGCTGGAGATCGCCAAGCGCCACCTGCTGCCCAAGCAGCTGAAGGAGCACGGATTGAAGCGCGCGCAGCTCCATGTCAGTGACGGAGCCATCCGCGCCACGATTTCCGGCTACACCCGTGAATCCGGCGTCCGCGTGCTGGAACGGCAGCTGGGCAAGCTGTGCCGGAAGACCGCAATGCGGCTGGTGGAGGAAGATGTAAAGCGGGTAAGCATTACAGAGAAAAACCTCTCGGATTATCTGGGAACGGTGCGCTACACCCCCGGTGTACATAGCGAACAGGATGAAGTCGGCGTGGTCAACGGCCTTGCGTGGACGGAGGTAGGCGGCGAGATTCTGGAAGTGGAGGTCAACGTCATGGATGGCAGCGGCAAGTTGGAGCTGACCGGAAATCTGGGCACCGTCATGCAGGAATCCGCCAAGGCGGCTCTCAGCTGCCTGCGCAGCCGCACGGAAGCGCTGCATCTGGAGAAGGATTTCTACAAGACCAAGGACATTCATATCCACTTCCCCGAGGCAGCCACCCCCAAGGACGGCCCTTCTGCCGGTATCGCCATCACTACCGCCATGCTGTCTGCCTTGACGGGGCGCAAGGTGCGCCGCGATGTGGCCATGACCGGTGAGGTGACGCTGCGGGGCCGTGTGCTGCCCATCGGCGGCCTGAAGGAAAAGACCATGGCTGCCCTGCGCAACGGCATCAAAACGGTCATCATTCCCAGGGAGAACGAAAAGGATCTGAACGAGATCGATCAGACCGTCCGCAAGGCCCTGCATTTTATACCTGTGGAATCGGTAGACGCGGTGTTTGCCGCCGCGCTGGTGCCGGAGAGTAGGGAGGACGCGGTGGAGCATATGGCGGCTATCGCCGCTCCCACGCCCTATCAGGAGGTACGCCATGGCAATCAACTTTAATCAGGCGGAGTTCGTCCTCTCGGCGGTGAAGCCCGCCACGTTCATCCGGGACGGCAGGCCGCAGGTAACATTTGCCGGACGCTCCAATGTGGGGAAGTCCTCGGTCATCAACCGGCTTTTGAACCGGAAGAATTTTGCCCGTGTGGGCGCTACGCCCGGCAAGACCACCCAGATCAACTATTTCCGCATCGACGGCAAGATCTATTTCACCGACCTGCCCGGCTACGGCTACGCCAAGGTCTCTAAGGACGAGCGTGACCGTTGGGGCCGCCTGATGGAGAACTATTTCGCCGAGGAGGGTCTGATCACGCTGGGCGTTCTCATCGTAGATGCGCGGCATAAGCCTACCGCCGACGATGTGACCATGTGCGACTATTTCAAGTCCACTCAGTGCCCCATGGTGGTGGTGGCCAACAAGCTGGACAAGCTGAAAAAGAGCGAGATCGAACCCAATCTTGCCCTGATCCGGCAGACGCTGACGCTGGACGACAGCGTGCAGTTGATCCCGTTCTCCGCTGAGAAGGGGATCGGAAAAACGGAGCTGCTGGCGGCCATCAACCAGTGCTGCGGGAAATAAGGCCATATGAAAAAAGCCTCTGCGCAGCTTTACGCAGAGGCTTTTTTGAACCTGTTTTTGGTTTCCTGACAAAAAGCGGTTGCGTGACAGGAAATTATTTCCAAGCAAACGCTATTCGCAATAAAAATTCGCCATTTGTTACAGATTTGACAATCCAAATTTGGGCAAGCCGCCGAAATTGATATTTTTTTAACGAAACGGGTTGATATTTTTTTAACGAAGTAGTAAAGTATTATTCAGAGGAAAAAATAGGGATAGACAAAGAAGAAAGAAAACAGGAGGCATATCAAAAATGGCATACGAAGAATTTCTGGGTATGTATCAATCCAAGCTGACCACGGCAGAGGAAGCCGTAAAAGTGATCAAATCCGGCGACTGGGTGGATTATGGCTTCTGCAACACCCACCCCCATGTTCTGGACGAAGCGCTGGCTCGCCGCGCTCCCGAGCTGGAGGACGTGAAGGTTCGTGGCGGTATCGCCCTGTGGAAGCCCGCGATCTTCGATATCGAGGAGCCTGCCAAGCATATCATCTACAATTCCCACCACACCGGTGGCTTTGAGCGTAAGCACATCGATACCGGGGCCTGCTTCTATGAGCCTATGCGCTATTCCGAGCTGCCCCGTTACTATTATGACCATATCAATCCGCCGGATGTTGCCCTGATCCAGGTTGGCCCCATGGATAAGCACGGCTACTTCAACTTCGGCGTTTCCGCTTCCCACATGAAGGCCATCTGCGACACGGCCAAGATCCTGATCGTGGAGGTCAACCAGAACATGCCCCGCTGTCTGGGCGGCTTTGGCGAGAGCGTACATATCACCGACGTGGATATGATCGTGGAAGGCCGCAACGACCCCATGGGTCAGATGCTGTCCGCACCTCCCACGGAGATCGACAAGGCCGTGGCTAAGCAGGTGGTGGAGCGCATTCCCAACGGCGCCTGCCTGCAGCTGGGTATCGGCGGTATGCCTAACGCTGTGGGTATGCTGCTGTGCGAGTCTGATCTGAAGGACATGAGCGTCCATACCGAGATGTACGTGGAGGCCTTCGTAGATCTGTCCCTGTGCGGCAAGATCAGCGGCGCCAACAAGAGCATCGACCATGGCCGCCAGACCTATTCCTTCGCTGCCGGCAGCCAGCGGGTCTATGACTTCCTGGATGACAACCGCATGTGCATGGCCGCTCCCGTCAGCTATGTCAACGATATCCGCACCATCGCTTCCATCGATAACTTCATGTCCATTAACAACGCGGTGGATATCGACCTGTACGGTCAGGTCAGCAGCGAGACCTCCGGCATCCGCCACATTTCCGGCGCCGGCGGCCAGCAGGACTTCGTGCTGGGCGCATACCTGTCCAAGGGCGGCAAGAGCTTTATCTGCCTGTCCTCCACCTTCAAGAAGAAGGACGGCACGCTGGCTTCCCGCATTCGTCCCACGCTGGCAGAGGGCAGCATCGTCACCGATACCCGCGTCAACACCATGTATGTGGTCACGGAGTATGGCTGCGTCAACCTGAAGGGCCTGTCCAGCTGGGAGCGGGCCGAGGCGCTGATCTCCATCGCTCACCCTGATTTCCGCGAGGAGCTGATCCAGGCTGCCCAGAAGCAGAAGATCTGGTATCACAGCAACAAGCGCTGACTTCGACAACACTTCCAACAGGGAGAGTAATACAAGGTCAAAAGGCGTCGTTCGCAAGAACGGCGCCTTTTGGCGTCTTCCTGCGGACGCGAACTCTGCAAGGCTACAATCTCAAACCGGAAAATGTGTTTCTTTTCTTGCAAGATGGAGAAAAATCGGCTATACTATAGCCATTAACAGAGTAAGAAGGTTGATCACTGCAGTTTGAAAAAAGGAGGTTCCGGTTATGTATACCGTTGGAGAAAAGGTCGTACATCCCATGCATGGAGCAGGCGTGATCTCGGAGATCACAGAAGAACGCATGAGCGGCAAGTTGGAGCGGTACTATGTATTTTCCGCGCCCCTCAGCGGCCTGACGCTGAAGATCCCGGTGGCCAACAGCGGCGCGGTAGGGCTGCGCCGTCTCATCAGCCGCCAGCAGCTGGCCGAGACGTTGGCCTCGCTGCGCGAGATCGAGGAGGATATGACGGAAAACTGGAACCACCGCTACCGGGAGAATATGGGCCGTATCAAAAGCGGCGAGGTGCGGGAGGTGGCCCGTGTGGTCAAAGGGCTGATGCACCGCGACGCCAGCCGCGGCCTGTCCACGGTAGAGCGCAAGATGCTGCGCAGCGCCAAGCAGATCCTGCTGAGCGAAATGATGCTGGTGGAGGATATTTCCTATGACGGCGCGGAGCAGCTGCTGAGCCGCAGCGTACTGGCCGAGTAAGGAGAACAACGATATGGGCATTTGGAATACAGTGCAGAAATGGCAAGGCAAATCCGTCCCGCCGTGCAGCATGATCGTGGCGGCTGCCGGAAGCAGCTGCCGCATGGGCGGACAGGACAAGCTGTTTGCTCCGCTGGCGGGTGTGCCGGTGCTGACGCGCACGCTCCGCGCCATCGACAGGGCCGAGCTGGTCAGCGAGATCGTCGTTGCCGCGCAGGAGGAAAGAATGGAGGCGGTGGCGGACTTGTGTGCCGCCGCTGCGCTGCACAAAAAGGTCAAGGTGGTCAAGGGCGGCGCCAGCCGTACCGAATCGGTACTGGCGGCGGCGCTGGAATGCGACCCCAGGGCGGAGCTGATCGCCATTCATGACGGCGCCCGTCCTCTGGTGCGGCCGGAGATGATCGACGAGATGATCCGGGCGGGCTGGCAGACACAGGCGGCAGCGCCGTCCACGCCTGTGACAGATACGGTCAAGGTGGCGGACGATGACCGCTGGGTGGCGTCCACGCCGGATCGCTCCACCCTGTACGCGGTGCAGACGCCGCAGGTATTTCAGGCCAACATCCTCAAAGCCGCCCTACAGGCGGCGCTGGCCTCCGGCGAACCGGTCACGGACGACTGCGCTGCGGTGGAACGGCTGGGCAAGCGCGTCTGGCTGGCGGAGGGCGACGCGGAGAATATCAAGATCACCACGCCAGTCGATTTGGTGATCGCGGAAGCGCTGCTGCGGCAGCGGGAGGACGGACGATGACGGCGCTGCGGATCGGCCACGGGTATGACGTACACCGTCTGGTTGAGGGACGCGCTTTGATCTTAGGCGGCGTGACCATCCCGTGGGAGCGTGGGCTGGACGGCCATTCCGATGCCGACGTGCTGACGCACGCCGTTATGGATGCGCTGCTGGGCGCGATCGCCGCCGGGGATATCGGCAAGCTGTTCCCGGATAACGACGCGGCGTTTCACAACATTTCCAGTATGCTGCTGCTGAAACGGGTAGGAGAGTATCTCCGGCAGGAGGGCTACACTGTGGTGAATATCGACGCCACGCTGATCGCGCAGGCTCCCAAGGTCTCTCCCTACCGGGATGCCATGCGGCAGAATATCGCCGCCGCACTGGGGGTGGACGTCTCGCAGATCAGCGTGAAAGCCACCACTGAGGAGCATCTGGGCTTTACCGGAACGGGCGAGGGGATGGCCGCTCATGCTGTGGCGCTGGTGGAAAAACTGTAAATATACCGTTCAGGGCGAGGTCGCAGTGACCTCGCCCGTCTTTTTTTCATACATTGGAGTGGAGGAGGTGTACCATGGATCATTATCTTTTTGCGGTGCGGTCTGCCACGCAGGCCCAGCGAGCGGCCCGTGTGCTGAACAGCGGCGGCATCCACGCCAGTGTCCAGCGTGTGCCGGTGGAGTTTGCCCGGCAGGGCTGCACCTATGCGGTGCGTGTGGATGATGCGGACTATGATGTGGCGCAGCAGCGCTTGCAGCAGGCGCACCTGAAGCCGGAGCGCGTCCTCCGGCACAGCGGTGCAGGGTACAGCGAGGTGGCGGTATGATCTATTTCGATTCCGGAGCCACTACGCTGGAAAAGCCGCGTGCGGTCCGCTGCGCCATGGCGCGTGCGGTCAATACCATGTCCTCGCCGGGGCGGGGCAGCCATCAGGCTACCCAGCTGGCGGAGGAAACGGACTATGCCTGCCGGGCGGCTGCGGCGAAGCTGTTCGGCGTGGAGGACGAATCCAATGTGGTCTTTACCAGCAACGCCACCCACGGATTGAATATCGCCATTCACACACTGGTGCAGCCGGGCAGCCGAGTGGTGATCTCCGGCTACGAGCACAACGCCGTGACCCGGCCGCTCCACGCCATCCCTAACGTAACATTGACCGTCCTGAACACGCTGCCTTTTCAGCCGGAAAGAATGATAGAAGAGCTGAAAACAGCGCTTGCACAGGGCGTGGACGTGGTGATCTGCAACCATGTGTCCAATGTGTTCGGCTGCGTGCAGCCGGTGGGGGAGATGGCTGCCCTGTGCGCCGAAGCGGGCGTGCCCTTTGTGCTGGACGCGTCCCAATCCGCCGGGATCCTGCCGGTGCGGATGGACGAACTGCACGCGGCGTTCATCGCCATGCCCGGCCACAAGGGCCTGTATGGCCCACAGGGAACGGGGCTTCTGCTGTGCAATCATCCGGTGACGCCGCTGCTGCACGGCGGCACGGGGAGTCTTTCCAAATTGCAGACCATGCCGGATATGCTGCCGGATCGGCTGGAGAGCGGCACCCACAACATGCCCGGCATCGCGGGGCTGCTGGAGGGTATCCGGTACGTGCAGCGTACCGGCGTGGAGACCATCGCCGCCCACGAGCGCCGCCTGACGGCACAGGCGGTGGAGCTGCTGCGGCATACGGAGGGGATCCGCCTGTTCTGGTGCGAGGGCTTCCGCCATCAGACCGGCGTGCTGTCCTTTGTGGTGGAGGGAATGGACTGCGAGGAGCTGGGCGAAGCCATGGCGCGGCAGGGCGTGGCGCTGCGGGCAGGTTTGCATTGCGCGCCGCTGGCCCACCGCACAGTGGGAACGTTGAAAACCGGAACGGTGCGGTTCAGCCCGTCGGCCTTCAACACATCGGCGCAGGTGGTGCAGTTCGCACAGATATTGCAGAATACCCTTCGTAAAATGTAACACTCTGGACACAGAATTTTTGTTGCATTTTCCCAATATCTTTTATATAATATTAGTATCTATCGGTATAAGCAAAATTGCGCCCGGAAGGGGATGGAGCAAGCTATGGATAAGGTACTGGCATTGATGGAGGATATTGGGAGATACTTAACGCTCCTGAAGGTCACGGACTTCGTGGATATCGCCATCATTATTTTCCTGGTATATAAGCTGCTGTCGCTGGTCAAGAGTACGAGAGCGGAAAATATTCTGAAGGGTGTGGCGATCTTCCTACTGGCGCTGGGCCTGTCGACGGCACTGGATCTGCGGGCTGTCAAATATATTCTCAGCCACGTGGTGGACTGGGGCATTCTGGCGCTGATCATTCTGTTCCAGCCGGAGATCCGCCAGATACTGGAGCGGCTGGGCAGCAAGAACCTGCGGCTGATGCGGGTGTTCCGCTCGGAGGAGGAGATCACCGAGGTGGAAAAGGCCATCGACCAGACGGTGATGGCCTGCAGCGAAATGAGCCGCACCAGAACCGGTGTGCTGATGGTGTTCGAGCGGAACATCAATCTGGACGATATCGTCCGCACCGGAACGGAGCTGGACTGCGAGGTGGTGTGCGAGCTGCTGAAGAACATCTTCTTCGTCAAGGCTCCCATGCATGACGGCGCGGTGATCGTCCGGCACGGACGGATCGTGGGCGGCGGCTGTATGCTGCCGCTGTCCAAGAATGTGAACCTGAGCCGCGACCTCGGTATGCGCCACCGTGCCGGTATCGGCATGAGCGAGAATTCCGATGCTGTGGTGGTCATCGTTTCCGAGGAAACGGGCTCTATCTCCGTAGCCATCGGCGGTATGCTCAAGCGGCACCTGATGCCGGAAACACTCGGCAAGCTGCTGCGCAACGAGCTGATGCCGCCTGAGGAAGAAGCGGACAAGCCACAGCGTGTCCCGGTCTTGGCGTTTCTGAAGAAGCTGGGAAAGGAGGCGGACGATGATGGAGAAGAAGAATAAGAAAAACCGCAAATCCGCTCAGATCATCGTGGCGGTGCTCATCACGTTGGCGCTGTGGATCTATATGGAGGTCTACGTTTCTCCGGACTCTACGGTAGAGGTGCATGATATCCCCGTGGAATTTACCAATGAGGATACGATTCTGGCGGAGAACGGCCTGATGCTGCTGTCCGGCTATGATACCACCGTGGATCTTCGGCTGAAGGGTGCCCGCAAGGACGTGATGTGGCTGGATACCTCCCAGATCCGCGTTGTGGCCAACACCGCGAACATTACCTCCGCCGGTGTACAGACGCTGAAATACGATATCTTCTACCCGGATGATTTCCCCAGCAGCAAGGTATCTGTCGAGTGGCGGAGCCTGTACAATATTACCGTGACGGTGGGCCAGCTTTACGAGAAGGAGGTTCCCGTCAAGACGGAGATCAAGGGTCAGGTGGCGGACGGCTACTTCACCGGCGACGTTTCCATCGATCCACAGACCCTGACGCTGCGGGCCGAGCGGGAGGATATGCTGAATATCAGCTACGCCAAGGTAACGGTGAATCTGAACGGCGCGACCAGTACGCTGATCGAAACGCTGGAGTACACGCTGTATGATTATAATGACGTACCTGTGTATAATGATAATATCCGTTCGTCCACAAAGCTGATTCAGGTAACGGTGCCTGTCCGTACCACCAAGACCGTGCCGCTGAGCATTGATCTGGTGGGAACGGAGCTGATGGAATCTGTCAATCTGGATATCCAGCCCAAGAGCGTAACGCTGGTGGGCGAGGGCAGCACGCTGGAGAGCCTGAATGTGCTGACGCTGGATAAGATCTACGTGGAGGATCTGGTGCCCGGCCTGAACGGCCCCTTTACCTATACCATCAAGCTGCCGGCCGGCGTTACCACCACGGACGGCACGACCGAGGCTGTGGTAACGGTGGCCATCAACGGCACTACCGAGGGGACTGTCACCGTGGACAACGCGAATATCACCTGCGAGGGTGTAGCGGACGGCCTGAAGGCCACGGTCAACGAGCCGCTGGAGGTGACGGTCTGGGGCGATGAAAACGAGATCGCCAACATTACGCCCGACCAGATACGGGTTCGCGTGGACGTCAGCGAGATCACCGAGGAGGGCGATTATCTGCTGACAGCAGTGGTCACGGCGACAGAGGACTCCGGCGTTACGGTGCGCGGCGCCTATCAGGTGACCGTCCATGTGACAAAGCGGGAGACACCGCCGGATACCGGCGCAGCGAATGCGGCCAATCACGCCACGTGAAATATGCGGTAAGAGGTAATTTGAGATGACACAAATTGCTACAGTTGAAAAGGATCTGGGCGGCGGCTACGCGGAGGTCTCCGTGCCCCGCAAGTCCGCCTGCGGCCACGATTGTGAGGAGTGTGCCGGCTGCGGCATGACCGGCGCGGCCATCAAGGCCAGAGCCAGAAACGATATCGGCGCACAGCCCGGCGATAAAGTGGTGGTGGAAAGCAGCACCAAAAAAATCTTCGGCGTGGTGGCGCTGGTCTATGTGCTGCCGGTGGTGCTGTTCCTGCTGGGCTACTTTCTGTCCGAGGGACTGGCCGAGGGCATGCGGTACGCCATCGCCGTTGCCACATTTGTGGTGAGCTTTATTCCCTGCGTGCTCTATGATCGCCACGCCCGGAAAAAGGAACTGCTGACCTATCAGATCATGCGTCTGTTCTGATGTTTGGTTATGTACGTCCGGCGGCGGATCGGCTGACGGAGGAACAAGAGGCGTGCTTTCGGGCGGCGTATTGCGGCCTGTGCCACACGCTGGGCGAGCGCTACGGCCTGCCGGGCCGCATGATCCTCAACTACGACCTGACCTTTCTGGCGATGCTGCTGTCAGAGGGGCAGGATGAGCAGTGCCGCAAGAGGTGCGTCATGCACCCCCTCAAGGGTCGGACATGCACCTGCGGCGGCGAGGCGTTCGCGCTGGCGGCGGATATGAGCGTGATCCTGACATGGTGGCAGATACAGGACGGGATTGCCGACCATGGCTTCTGGAGCGGCCTGAAATACCGCGCGGCGTTGTGGATGCTGCGGCGGGCTTATCGAAAAGCACGGCTGCTGCGGCCTGCCTTTGACGAGGGGACGCAGCGCCACTTGAAGGCACTGTCCCAGCTGGAGAAGGAGAAATGCCACTCCATTGACGCGGCGGCGGATACCTTTGCCCAACTGCTTTCCGGTGCGGCTGACGAGGTGGAGGAGCCTGTCAAGCGCCGTGTGCTGGCGCAGATGCTCTATCATCTGGGCCGCTGGATCTACCTGATCGACGCGGCGGACGATTTGAAAAAGGATGCTGCCGCCGGCAGCTATAATCCGCTGCCGATGCGCTACCAGCTGCCCGGCGATACCCTGACAGACACGGCGCGGCAGGAGTTGGCTCAGACGTTGGACAGCTCCATACGGGCCATGGCGGCGGCGTTTGAGCTGTGGGACTTCGGCCAATACGATCCCATTATTGAAAGCACCGTCTATCAGGGGCTTTACGCGGTGGGAACTGCCGTTCTGGACGGCACCTTCCACCAAAAGAAGAAAGTTGTACGAAAGAAAGGGGGACACCGCTATGCGTGATCCCTATCAGGTGTTGGGAGTGCCCAGCACGGCGACCGATGAAGAAATAAAGAAAGCCTACCGGAATCTGGCGCGGAAGTACCATCCGGATAACTATCATGATAATCCGCTGGCCGATCTGGCCCAGGAGCGGATGAAGGAGATCAACGAGGCTTACGAGGAGATCCAGACCCTGCGCAAGCGGGGCGCTTCCGCAGGCAGCTACGGCACATCCTCCGGTTACACAGGCGGCGCAAGCTATGGTTACGGCGGCTATGGAGGCTATCAGTCCTATGCCGGGCCTTATCAGCGGGTGCGCATTCAAACGCCTCTTTCAAGGCTCTCGCCATCGGACAGCTTGCTGAACGCCATGCAGAATCACGACGCCGAGTGGAACTTTCTGAAGGGCGTGCTGTGCCAGAAGCGGGGCTGGATGGATGAAGCGAGGCGCTACTATCAGACGGCGGTGCAGATGGATCCGGATAATAGTGAGTATCAGCAGGCGCTGGACAGGGCGGAGGGCCGCCAGACAGCCTACCGGCCGGATGGCTATGGTTCGGCCTCAACAGGGAATTGCCAGATGAACCCATGCCTGCCGTTCTGCCTGCCGCTGTTCTGCTGCCCCGGCGGAGGGTATCTCTACTGCTGTTAAATTTTACCGCGGCGGCTCTGCCGCCTGAAAGGAAGGGAATATTGTGGTCAAAAGCATGACCGGCTATGGTCGGGCCAGACAGACACTGAATGGACGCGATATCACGGTGGAGGTGCGTTCTGTCAACAACCGCTATCTGGACTGCACGGTGAAGGTGCCCCGCACCTATATCTTCGCGGAGGACTCTGTGAAGGCCCGCGTGCAGAAGGCCGTCTCCCGCGGCAAGGTGGATGTGTTCATCACCATCGACGCTGCCGCCGCTGACGAGACGGTGGTGGCGGTCAACGAGCCGCTGGCCCGCGGCTACTATGAGGCGCTGACGCGGCTAAAGGACATGTTCTCGCTGGAGGACGGCCTGAACGCCGTTACGCTGGCGAAGTTCCCCGATGTGCTGACTGTCACCAAGGCGGAGGAGGATCTGGAGTCTGTGGCCGCCGATATCTGCGCTGTGCTGGACGAGGCGCTGGCCGCCTACAACGCCATGCGCACCGTCGAGGGCGGCAAGCTGCGCGAGGATATCGCAGGCCGTGCTGATATCATCGAAGCGGTGGTGGGCAAGGTGGAGGAGCGCTCTCCCCAGACCGTGGCGGCCTATCGGGAAAAGCTGCTGGCCCGGATGCAGGAGGTGCTGCAATCCACCGCCATTGACGAGAGCCGCATTTTGACGGAAGCGGCCATCTTCGCCGACAAGATCGCCGTGGATGAGGAAACTGTCCGTCTGCGCAGCCATCTCTCCCAGCTGCGTACCATGCTGGAGAGCGACCAGCCCATTGGCCGGAAGCTGGACTTCCTGATCCAGGAGGTCAACCGCGAGTGCAATACCATCGGCTCAAAGTGCAACGACCTGACCATCGCGCAGGACGTGGTGAACATGAAGGCCGAGGTTGAGAAGATCCGCGAGCAGGTGCAGAACATTGAGTGAGATGCAGTTGGTCAATATTGGGTTCGGCAATCTGGTGTCGCTGCGGCGCCTGATCGCCATCGTCAGCCCGGACAGCGCACCGGTCAAGCGGCTGGTGCAGGAGTCCCGTGACCGGGGCATGCTGATCGACGCCACCTATGAGGATGTCGACCCCGTCAGACATCAGCGCGTGATCGACCGCGTTGCCTTTTACAAGAATCTGCGCTCGGTGCTGGACGAGGTAGAATACTACGACGCCGGAGGACTGGCAACAGAGTATTTCGGCGCGGCCTGTATCGGCTGCGAGCTGGTCGACAGCGCGGCCGCCATTCGATACTGACACGGAGGTGTTTTACTATGGCAACATGGAACGGCGTCATCACCAACGCCGGCAACAGCCTGCTCAATGAGTGGGTGAATGAAAAGACCCTGAACTTCGACAGCG
>OGIG01001482.1_pt1 | contig 13322 bp, 12 predicted proteins | sample 1571601 | NCBI WGS metagenome assembly OGIG01 (sample SAMEA2581953, study PRJEB24529) | metagenome | biome: Human gut stool | place: China | collected 2011 | reverse complement strand
ATAGAATTAAAAGTGAAACATCATTTTGAAAATAAGAATTTGTTAGCGGTAGCCGCACCCGACACGAAGTCGGGCACGGCAGAGCATTTACTAAAGCTCGTTGTCTTCACCTGCTCCGTTATCGGTATTGCCAGAGTTTTCTCCGCCAGATGGAGTGTTTCCTCCGTCACCATCATCCTTACCAGATGTAGGCTTCTTCTTAGCAGCCTCCAAATCCACGGTACCCTCGCCAGCCTTCTCGGCTTTGAGTACAGCAGCCTGAGCACTGCGGCTAGCTACGGACTCAAACTCAGCCTTGCCCAGCAAGTTCTCGAAGTCAACACCCGGAGTGAAAACGATATTCACAGCCTTGATGTTGTTGGCGGTAAACTTCTCGCAGCTCTCAGCTCCATCGCAGGAGAGAGAAATCCAAAAATCGCCAAGCTCATCGAGCTGCACCTTCTTACCCTCCAAAAGCATCTCCACCAAGCAGGTGCACATGTCAGAGAGCACGCCTCTCACCTTACCTCGTGTGTAACCACCATGGTCGGCAATGTGTTGTACAAACTTTCTGAACTACATCACCTCGTTCACCTGAGCCTTTGCGTAAGCCAGAGATCCTTTCTCAGGATGGATAGGGTTAGCCAACATGTAAGTACTATACTTAATCATTCGTTTGCCCATCGTCGGTATGGGGATTGGTATTTCCACATGCAGTTAATGTGTCCGACAAGATTCGTTGTTACTTCCGAACTGCGATGCAAAGGTACAACATAAAAATACCGAAAACAAGAAAGAAAAAACGCTCAAACTTTCTTCTTTCTTTCAGTCTGATAATCAACATGATATAAACAGAAAAAGAAACCATTATGGACATCAATATAACAGGTAATCCTGGCACAGGCAACACCTTTCAAGAGATACATATAGATACGGTACAGAACTATAATCCCAATGCCACCACCGTTATCAACAATAACTATGGTGACAAGCAGAAGCCAGCTCCTGCTACCGAAAAAGTGCTGCAAGATGCAGAGAGAGAGCAGCGTAAGGCTGAAATCATGGATTATGTAGCTAAACTTAAGAACTATGTGGCAAAGGATTGGAAAAATCGCTATGAATCTTTATGGAAAGAGATTCTTGCTCTCCCTGAGGTCAATGCAGAGGTCTATGAGCCTGGCAGACAGCAAGGCACCACCTTTAATCGCAACCTCATTGCCAATATATTATATATAATGTGTAATGATGGGGTGATTGTAGAGACAAATGCCACCAAACTCACGGAGGAGCTCGAAGGAGACAAAGACCACCCTGTTAGGGCAAAGTTAAAAGAGAATCCGGTTAATCGAGACATCACAGATAAGATTCTCTCTCTCTTGTCTCGCCACTAATCATATATTTTAACCTAAAATAATGAGATACTATGGAAATCAATATCAATGGTAATCCTGGCTCAGGCAATCGCTATGATGATGTCAAAATTCATCAAGTAGGCAGCTATAATCCCAACGCCACGGAAGTTCATATCCACCAACAGGTAGGTGGTCAGAATAGCAGAATGGCAAGCTGGTTTCGAAAATTGAAGGAAGAGATAGACCACGATGACAAACTTCAGAAGAAGATGGCTGACATCATGCGTTATCGTACTAAGTTGCCCCATACTTTAGGGTTGAAGAGAAAACTACAGGACGGTGGATATAACAAGACAGCCATCGACAAGGCTTGTCGCTTAAAACAAGGTTATGCCAAAAAGGCAACGAAATACCAGTATTATGAGATGGCAAACCGTATAGACGACTATCTCTTCGCCATCTTGAGCAATCGTTTTGATGACTACGTCTATCCCCTGATAGTAAATCAGAGACCTCTTGCTGACATCAAGCAAGCGGTTTCCGAGCAGGTCATCATTCCAGTCATGAAAGAACTGAATGAGAATGGGGAAGACGATATTTATCTCTGCTATACCACAGACGACATCTTAGGTATGCTCTATTATCTCACAGGCAATTGTCACATTAATTGGGCTAATTACGATGTATAATCCTGCTTTCGATCCATTCAATGGCATCTACCGAATGCTCAATATCTTGAAGCATTTTGATACCCACGAAATCGTGGAGGTGGATCGCCTGCGCATCTATGATTTCTATCTGCTTTTTCCCTATAAGGCATACATGATTCGCTTTAAAAAGACGGAGGCAGACTGGAAAAAACAACTGTCGAAGTTTGTGAAAGAGAAAAAGGCTAATCCTTATAATAAGACCATCAATGACCGCCGTCTATTCTCGCAGCTCCTGCGCTATCAGATGATAGCCCTGAGCCATATCGCAAGTTATGGACTCATCGATCCGCAACTATTGTTGCAACAGAAAGTCAAGGTCTCCGATGTAGCCAAGATGCAGCAAGTGATGTCTCAATTGGAAGAGATGTCAGATGAGGAGAATAATGTCATTTCCTGGCTCAATTCTTGTTTCCGTACCATACCGCTTGCAGGAACGTACGGATTGAAATATCGAACTCAATTATTAGAATTTAAATACGATGGCTGTTAGTTTCTTTGTCAACCGCCTCTATGTGCTCACCACCGATGGCAAGGTGGCTTATGATGAGCCTTTCCATCACGGAGTCAATATCATTCGTGGTGCCAACAGCAGTGGAAAATCCACCATTACCCACCTCCTATTCTATGGTTTGGGTGGAGAATATACCCAGTTTGTCACCCAGGCGCGCCATTGCTCCCGAGTGATGGTAGAGGTTAGTTTGGATGATGCAGTCCTTACGCTTTCTCGTCCCATCGAAATGGATACAGATGGCAGGGTTCTCACCCAGCGAGGTATGACCATCTATTGGGGCACACTTGATGAGGCTCTTCAGGGTAACTGCGAGTCAGGCACATTCGGCTTTAAGATCTCTGCCAAGACAAAGAGTTACTCCAATGTGCTCTTTGAGGTGATGGGTATGCCCATCGTGCAGGGAGACAACAATATCACCATGCACCAGTTGCTCCGTCTGCTCTATATCGATCAGGAATCACCAACCGCATCCCTGTTTTATTATGAGCAATTCGACAGCCAAACCACTCGTGAAACCGTAGCAGACCTCCTGTTGGGCATCTTCGATGAGGAACTTTATGCTGCCAAGTTGAGACAGAAAGAACTGGAAGCAGAACTCTCTGATGTCAAGATAGAACTGCGAGCCTTAGGCAACTCCTTGGATACCAGACAACGCTCCACGGAGTTTATACAAGGCGAGATTGACCATCGAAATAAGGAGATGGAGCAGATGGCGGAGAAAATCCAGCAACTTCGTCGAGGGGAAGATGTAGAAAAGCAGTATAAGCCTCAGACAGAAAAATGGAAGGAAGAAGTAAGAAAGTTAGAGAAAATGTGTGAGAAAGAAGAGGAAAACATCGCCCTCTTGCAATATGATATAGAAGATACAGATATGTTTGTTGCCGAGCTGACTCGTAAACAGGAGGCTTTGAGACATTCAGTTAGCACGAGGGAAATCTTGGGAAATCTCCGCTTGGAATATTGTCCAGAGTGTCTTTCTCCACTTCCGCAAGATACACCAGAGGGAACCTGTCATCTGTGCCGACAGAAGACAGATAATCACATGGGCATCACCCAGGCAAAACGCCTTATCGCTGAGATTAGCTTCCAGAAACAAGAGTCGGAGACTATCCTTCGCAAGGATAAGGAAGAGCTGACGACAGCCAAGGCTAAGCTCAGGAGCCTGAAGGTGAAGCGAAAAACAGCTCGCCACAATCTCGACGAGTTGTTGGGTAATGCACGCAGCAGCGTAGCAGGTGCCATAGAAGACTTGAACTATCAGAAAGGACAGTTGAATGGCGAGCTGCAACAATTTTATACGATGCTGGAACTGGCAGAGAAATACGAGCAGTTGACAGCCCAGAAGACACAGCTTGAAGCAGAGATGGAGAAGAACAAAAGCTATATCCATGCAAAGCATTCGAAGCAAGAAAATCGCCGCTCTGAAGTCATGAAAAAGATACAGGAACATGCCGCTTATTTCCTCAATAATGATATGGACAGACAGAAAGACTTCAAGGAAGCAAGTCCATCTGATATCACGGTAGATTTCCCAAACAACATGGTGTTCTTGAAAGACCGCTATGCCAAGTACAGTGCCTCCTCCGCATTCTTCCTGAAGTTGGTGGCACGCTTCTCCCTCTTCTTTGCCTCACTGGACATCGACTGGATGCGCTATCCCCGTTTCATCTTTGCCGACAACATGGAGGATAAGGGAATAGAGGAAGATCGAGCACGGAAATTCCAAAAAACATTGATTGCCCGATTGAAGGGACGATACGATACGGATAGCTATCAAGTCATCTACACCACCTCCTATATCACAGACGATTTAGACCATAGTGAATATGTGGTAGGCGAGCATTATGATATCAATCATAAAAGCTTGAAAAACGTGTGAAAAAATGAAGCAGGCTTCGATGGGCGATGAAGTAAGCTTCGTTGGTCGATGAAATAGGCTTCGGGAAGGAATGAAGCCTATTGCGTTAAAACCAACAAAAAACATTCCCGTCCCACAAAAAAAGTTTCAGCAAGTCTTCCCCCTGCGGGTTCATCCCCGCTAAAACAACCCTGGCGAGGGCTTTGATGCCCCGCCAATCAAAGAGCGAAGCGGTTAAGAGCGACAGGAGGAGCGGTTACATCTCTTGCCCTTTTGGTACTTAAAGTGACCGCTTACAGTATGCAGAATATGCAAATGTATTGTATGTCTGTATTCTATGCAAATATAAATATTGATGAAAATGAATATCGTAAATGTCTTTTTAGGCTCATCATTTAAGTTGATGTATGCTCGCAAAAGTGTTGGAAATTTTATCCGCAAGTTAAATGACAAGTGGATGGAGAGAGGTGTGCGCGTATGTTTGAAGATTTGGGAAGATTTCCGTACGGAGTATGAGGATAAGTCGAAGCAGGATGAGTATATTGACGAGTTGGTTATTCCAAGTCAGATATGTGTGTTCATGTATGATGATTGCATTAACCCATATACAGAAAAGGAGCTAAATGCGAAAATTGCACAAGATGTATCACAAGTACATGTGTTGCATATTCCAGCAAAAGAAGGTCTGTGGCATGAAGCGAAGGAGGTGGAAAGTAAACTACAAAGTATACAATTAAGTGTGACAGAGGTCAAAGAAATAAAGCAAATTGATGTTATTATTTCTACCTTAGTAGAAGACTATATCAAATCAAAAGGTTGGGAAAATGGGAAAATGTCACAAATGCAAAAAAAGACTTTCTATACCACGATTCCATCTGATTTACAAATGGAAGAGAATGAGTTTGAGGATGCAATACGTGTGGTAGATGATTTGTGCCAAGAAATGTTGCATACAAGGTGTATATTGTTTCCCAAGCAAAAGAAAGATTTGCTAAAAATCACCGATCACTATATTCCATTTATGAAAAAGGAAGCAAGTCCAAATGATTTGGAGGAATTTCAGTATGCCATAGATTTGCAGCATGCTTCAAATCAAAAGAAACCTGCTATCACTTTATTTACTAAAGGGGCAATTTTTCGCAATAATGAGCAAGTGGCAAATCTATTAAATGGAAAGGATTTATTCAGCGTAACTGTAAGAAACTATGATACTGTAAAATGGAGAATCTTGCTGTGGTTGCTGCATCAGCAGACAGGCTTTTTGCCTTCAACTAAGATGAGAGAGTTTAATTTCAAGGATAAATGTCTTTATCTTTACGATAAACCCATAATATCTCTAACTGAGGTAGATAAAAGTGGGATGGCTGAAAAAATAGAGCATGAATTGAAGGCAAAAAAACATGAGCTTAGTCAGTTGAGTGGATTGATGGATCTTGATAGTATTCGCACATTCAATCAATTAGAGGCTGAGAAAGATTCCTTGGAGAAAAAATTATTGATGACAATGATTAAGGTCATTAATGATTGGATCTTTGAAGAGGTTCGTTTCAGTGATGGTGAAGCGACAGATATAGGCATTCATGATTTCAAGCAAAAAGTGGATTTACAAGGTGAAATCCTTGAAGATGCTATTCGTCGGGCTGATGATGTTGTTGCAAATTTGAGAAAAGCATTCAATGAGCTTGATGACGAAGAAAAGAAATTAAGCGGACAATTGTTTGTTGGTAATAAAACGTTAGAAGTAGATGTTGCAACGAAAATAAAAGATATTCGGATGAAGAAGGAATTTCTGTTGCGCACTATGATCAAGAATAGAGCTGCAAATCCTTTGTTGTTGCTCAGTAACCAACTTTATACGGTAGCCTTGTTTGATACATTCTTAGAGGGAAATTCACAACTTAAGGAAGAGGATGAGTTGTATCTTAGGATTCTTAATGATGCAGACGAGTTTGGGTATAAGAGCCCGCAGATCGAGGTTGCAAGACTGAATTATGGTAATGCTTTAAGTAGAAAAAATGATTTGAAAGGTGCGTATCAGTATTATACGAAGGCTATAGAAAACCTTAGGCATTTTCCTGATGATAGCAAGTATATTCGTGAGGTTAAGACGCATGTTTATATCACAACAATTCAATCGTTGGCAAGTGTAGATTTGAAAAGAAAAGAAATACATGATCTTCTAGGTGAATTGAAAGATTTGATAGCAGATTGGAAAAAGGCAGATTATGATTGTAGAGTTTTGGAAGGTGCATTTCATGCAACATGTTTAAGTACTGTAATAGCAGACTTCGCATCATCTTGTCACATAGCAGAAGGGGCATATGTTTTTTTCATTAATTTGGATAGCCATAATGATATACCTATAGAAGATGAACTATATCATGAAGCCTTCTGCTATTTGCCCATTATAATTGCAGGATATTATATTGATAGGATTGGTGAATGGATAAATAATGAGGATTCAAACAAATATAGTTCGAGATGTGTAGATTTATGTAATCGTGCTATTGTAAATGCTCGAAAGCTTGCAGATTGGGATAATGTTATGTCTATGGAAATGTTAGGTCGTGCTTATCATCAGTTAGGTTTTTTGCATGCCAACAGCTACAATATTGATTTATGGAATGTTGCAAGAAAATATTATGATAAGGCATATGAGATTCGTAAATGGTTAAGCGCTGTGACTTTGGATGTGTCGGATGCGGCAAACTTGGCAGAGACATCGGTTAATTTTGGTGCATTATATTTGCAATTCGGACAAGCTGTAAATAGTAAACAAATTGTTGTAAAATTGAAAAATGGAGCTAATGTGGATTTATTCGCAATAGCGATGGATTATGCACAAAAGGCAGTAGATATCTATGGCAAACTTATACGAATTGGAGAAGAAGAATCGGAATTATGTTATTACAAAGCCATCCAGTTAAAAGGCAGCATTCATTACGTGTATGGAAAGTTGAAATATCCGAAAGCCAACTTGCAAGAAAGCATAAAATTATTGAAGGAGGCATATCACTGGCATAAAAAACATCCTCAAAATACATATAATGATACATTTGAAGGAGTGGCTGGTTTGATTTTAAGACATGAAGGCTTGATAAGGTGATAAAAAAGATATATTGTAACCATCTATTTCTCCACATTGCACGCTAAAAAATGACTTTGTATGGTGATAAAAGTACTAACGAATGTTAATCGTTCGTACTTTTATCACCATACAAAGTTAGGTAACGATCCTACCAATAGATTAATGATGCATAATTGTGTGGAAGATGAGCTTGGTTATCCGGCACCTAATAAAGATAAACCTTTCACGGCTTATAAAAAAGTCAAGGAATGGAATTTTTGGAGGGATGTACCAATAAACTGGAAAAACAAGATGAGGATTGTATTTTCTAATCTTGCAGATAAATTATGAGCGAAGAACAATACAACGAATTGCTGAAATCTTACACAAAGGAGGTTTTAGCAAATATGATAAAAGCTGATATACGCAGTAGGTTTCCTGAACCTTATGCAAGTATGTATTGCCAACAATTTGATGATTTCAAAAATGTTGCAGATTTCTTGGAATTTGCAGCAAAGTTAATGAAGAGATAACATTTATGAAAGGAATAGTATTAGCTGGTGGTAGCGGTACACGTTTGTACCCAATCACCAAGGGTATCAGCAAGCAGCTGATACCAATCTTTGATAAACTATCACGAGAGTGGCAATGCCAAGGAAAGCATTTCTAATCGTATCGTAAGCGTCAACATAACTACGTAACAATAACCAATATGCAACCTATAATCAAAAAACAACGAAACTCCAACTTGGAGTTATACCGCATTATCGTGATGCTCCTCATCGTAGCCCATCATAGCGTCTTTCATTCAGGCGTGATGGAGGAGATGGCACAGAATCCGCTTTGTGCCAAGAGCCTCTTCTTTTACGTCTTAGGAATGTGGGGGCGAACTGGCATCGACTGTTTCGTGTTGATAACAGGCTATTTTATGTGCAAGTCACATATCACCATCCAAAAGTACTTGAAGCTTCTGTTGGAAGTCATCTTTTACAATGTCGTGGTATATAGCGTGTTCGTTGCCATTGGCAAGCAACCATTCTCAGTCCAAGAACTGTTTTGGGCTATATTTCCTTTCAGAGAGATAACGGGCATATTTGTGCCATGTTTCCTGCTTTTCTATCTCTTCATACCATATCTTTCAATTTTGGTGTCACATATAGATAAGAAACTTCATGTAAGGTTGGTGATGTTGTGCCTGTGCATTTATACGATGACCGTCACTTTGCCACAGTTCCAAGTGGCGATGAACCACGTCTCATGGTATTGTGTGCTTTTCCTCATCGCCTCATATATCAGAAACTATGGATTGTTGCCAAGTGTCAGCACGCAAAAATGGGGGGGGCATCACTTTGTTGTGCATGGTACTTTCAATAGTCAGTGTCGTTTGTGTCGTCTATTTTGATATGAGATTGGGAAAAGACACACCACCTTATAAATATGTCAGTCCAAGTGGAATCTGTGCAGTGTTGACCTCCGTGTCATCATTTATGTATTTCAAGGACTTGAAGATAAAGAATAGCCGATTCATCAATATGATTGCAGCAAGTACCTTTGGCGTTTTGCTGATACATGATAACAGTGCTGTTATGCGTCTGTGGCTTTGGCAAGAGATCTTCCATATAAAATCTATTTATACGCTAGAATTGGCAACAGCCGTATTTATGATGATATTGACCATTCTTGCTGTATTCATTATTTGCATCCTCTTTGATATGTTGCGCAAAAATACCATTGAGAAGTGGATACTCAATCAAATCAATAAGAAATTATGAAAATCAATATAGTGATTCCTTGCTACAATGAGCAAGAAGTTTTGACAAAGACTATAGAGGTTCTGGGCAAGTTGTCAGGACGAATCAAGCAAGAAACAGCGGTGGATACCCAACTTTTGCTTGTCGATGATGGCAGCAACGACAAGACTTGGTCGATGATCAAGGAGGCGGCTAAAACACATTCCTTTGTCAGCGGCATTAAACTTTCTCATAACCGAGGACATCAGAATGCACTCTGGGCTGGCATGGAGGCTTCCATCGACCATTACGATGCGATGGTAAGCATAGATGCTGACTTGCAGGATGATGAGAATGTCATCGTAGATATGGTTCGCCAGTTGCAGGAGGGCAAGGACATCGTTTATGGCGTCAGAAAGGAGCGTAAGACAGATACTTTCTTCAAGCGATTTACGGCACAGTCGTTCTATAAGATTCTGCAGATAGCAGACAAGGAGGTTCTTTACAACCATGCCGACTTCCGCTTGATGAGCAATCGGGCTTTGAAAGCTTTGATGCAATATCCAGAGCGTAACCTCTTTCTCCGTGCTATAGTGCGTGAGCTGGGATTCAAGGAAGGTTATGTCTATTATGACCGCAAGGCACGTGAGGCAGGAGAGTCCAAGTATCCTTTGAAGAAAATGTTGGCTTTCAGTATTGATGGCATCACGTCATTTTCTGTGGCTCCTTTGAAATTCATTACATTCATATGCTTGGCGATGACACTTGTTGCCATCGTTATGATAGTCTTTGCCTTAGTGGAGCATTTCAATGGTGCAACGATCCAAGGTTGGACTTCGATTTTGGTGTCTATGTGGTTTATTGGTGGAATCATTACCACAGGGGTTGGCATTACAGGATTGTATATAGGGAAAATATATACGGAGGTAAAACGTCGCCCTAGATATTTTATCGAGGAAAGAGTATAAGTGAAAGTAAATTGAAATTGTAAGATATGAAAAGGTATATTATCTTAATCATTATAACAGTTATCGTAGGAGCATTGCCTTTGTTTATCCAATATGGAGATTATGTATTGATGGATGATTATTTCCGTCAAGAAATCCCATTCATTATGGAGACGAAGAAAATGCTTTCTTCAGGCATTCCTTTTTGGAGCTGGAATACATTCTTTGGAGATAACTTCATTGGAGGATACGGTTTTTATACATTGACATCTCCATTTGTTTGGTTAAATTGTCTTTTTCCAAATAGTTGGTTGTTGAAGACCCTGTTTTTAACATTGATACTCAAATACATCTGTGCATTTCTTTCTGCGAGGTTGTACTTGCGAAAGATGAGCGTTTCGGTCGAGGCTTCCAGTATAGGTGGTTTGCTATACGCATTTTCCTCATACGCCATCAGTAATAGCTTTTACTATCACTTTTTCGAGCCTATGATAGTATTCCCATTGCTTCTGTTGGCAGTAGAAAGGTTCTTGAACAAAGAAGCATATTGCAAGGTGACTTTGATGTTGGTTTCTTTTCTAGTAGTTTTCATAAACTATTATTTTGCGGTTTGTAGTTTCGTAGCGGCAGCAATGTATGTTTTCTGTAGAGTTTTGTTTTCTGGAAAATTGAGGCAATACTTGTCATGTGTCCCTTTGGGAATCTTGTTGATTTTGGCTGGAATACTATTAGATGGAGCCTTGTTGGTTCCTACAGCCCTGCACTTAGTTGGGGGGGCAAGAGCAAGTCAAGGTATTTTGACAGGTTTGGATTTTACAGCAGTTCCTTTCTTTATAGAAAGATTGAGAACGTTATTCATGCCACAAGTGATAGAGGAGAAGACAACCTTGTTCCAAGGTACAGGATTCAATAGCTGTTCTGTTACTCTGCCTGTTGTCGGCATCTTGTTGGCGATTTTGTATTGTTGGGAAAATAAAAAGAGTTGGATTAATGCATTGGTTCTTGTTTCGTTGATTGTATTTTTGACTCCATTGAATACAGTGTTTTCTTTTACCTTTGCACCCAGGAATCAAGTTAGGATATTTGGTTAATGGGTGTTAAGGTGAACTATCTTTCTTTCAAGGTATGCCCTTTCTCATGTCATAGTCCTTATATAATCCAGCCAACTTTCTTGATTCCATTTAACTATTAAATGTCAAAATTATGGATAAAGAACTTTACATAGGCGTGGATGTCTCAAAGCAGACTCTCGACCTTGCTTATTATGACGGAGAAAGCATTGATTGGAAGAAAGCCCATATAAAGGTGAGCAACAACAATGCAGGTTTCAAGAAAATTGGTTCATGGGTGGCAAAGGTAAGCAAGGGGTTTGATATAGTCTTGTTCTGTATGGAATATACAGGACTTTACACCCAAGACTTTAGACTGTGGTTGGAAGAGAAACATTATATTTATAGGATGGTGGAACCTCGCAAGATGCATCGCTTTGAGCCAGACTTGGATGATGGACTGCGTTCGCTCGACCGCATCAAGACTGACGAGCTTGATTCTTTCCGCATAGCCATTTACTGTGAGCAGAACCACAGAAAGATTCTTCGCAACCCATCAAAACTTCCTCCTCCTGTATATTTTAAGTTGAAGAGGCTTTTGGCGGAACGCAAGCAGACAGTCAAGCAGTCTGTCCTTTACAAGCAGCAGCTTCATGATATATGTGCGTATGACACAGATTTGTCTGTGGAACGTAAGAATGGGCAACTTAAAACGCTCAATGATGCACTTAAAGGCATAGACAATGAAATTGACATGTACATAAAAGAAGATGCGGACATCAGCAAGAACTTTTCCCTGCTGACATCAATACCTGGTATTGGGCGTGTTGTCGCACTTGAAACCATTGTCTTGACCGAAAACTTCATGGCAATAGATAACCCACGTAAATACGCTTGCTATATTGGTGTCGCTCCTTTCAAGAAAGAATCTGGTACATCTGTGAGAAAAGGCTCGTCAGTCTCTAAGAAAGGTTTTAAACAGGCAAAGGCAGATTTGTCCATTGCCTGTTTGGTTTGCATGCAGCACATTCCGAACATCAGAGATTACTGGGAACGCAAGAGAAAGGAGAAATGCAGTGGAATAGTGTTTAATGCAATCAAGTTTAAGATGATACTCCGTATGTTTGCCGTTATAAAACGAGGTACTCCGTATGTGGAGACGGACAATTATCGAAATGGGAAAAACAAGCAACCAGGAGTGAACTAACAGTGTTTTAAGACCATCACTATACCATGATAGAGTCTCTTGGTTGCTTTTGGCACTACCTTTGCGAGGAATCCTCAAAAGGAAGGAACTCCAGACAGAGGTAGTGAACTCTTTAATCTTAGGCAAAGCCCTTTCCCTTGATATAGTCTCCTCTGCCCGAAATGTCAGACTCAGTGCCTTTTAGGGAATTAGCTGTCCGTCCCAGCTTTTAAAAGATTTGGCTTATCCTGACATAGAGAGTTCCTTTCGTAAAGCGGTGCAAAGATATGAAAAATAAATCATTTGTAGGCATTGACATCTCTAAAAATGTCATAGATGTATCTATATTTCGTGAGGACACCAACATCAAAATGTTCCCTCATGAGGTGTTCAACAACACTCGCAAGGGATTTGGCGATATGTGCTCATGGCTCAAAAAGAGCCGTGTGGTACTTTCCCAAGCCCTGTTTGGCATGGAATTTACAGGTTGCTACTCCTTGGACTTGGAAAAATTCCTCACGTCCAAGAATTACTCTTTCTGTATGCTTAGTACACGTATAGTAAAACATCATCCTATGGGGACAATAGATAAGCGAGACAAGAATGACTCTGCAAAGATAGCTGACTTCCTCTATCGTTATGATGGCACGGAATGTGCCAAGCCATACAAGTTGCCAAGCAAGGCTATGCAACAATTGAAGCAACTTGTCAATGAGCGTAAGTTCCTTGTGGAGCAACGGACAAACTTTATGAACCGAATGCAGATGTTTGAAACGAAAGAGGATTCTGCCATGTATGAGAGCTACATTAAAAAGCTCAATCATGACATTGAGAAGATAGATCAGGAAGAGTGTGAATTAATGTCCAAGGAGGAAGATGTCTTTGACACTTTTCAGAATCTGTTGACGATACCAGGAATTGGTTTTGTCAATG
>OGIG01001481.1_pt1 | contig 13323 bp, 10 predicted proteins | sample 1571601 | NCBI WGS metagenome assembly OGIG01 (sample SAMEA2581953, study PRJEB24529) | metagenome | biome: Human gut stool | place: China | collected 2011 | reverse complement strand
GGGGCACAAATGGTATTTATTATATTACAGAAGGTACAAATGCATACATTTCTGTAACAGTTAATAAAACAGAAGATTTAGGCTCACATACGATGTTTATTGGTGAGATAACCGATATGGAAGTGTTAAGTGATATCCCTTCTGTCACATATGATTATTATCAGAATAACATTAAGCCTAAACCGGAAGAAGTTGGGAAAACGGAGGATGGTCAGACAATATGGCGTTGTAGAATCTGCGGATATGAATATGTAGGTGAAGAATTGCCTGATGATTTTATATGTCCTTTATGTAAGCATCCGGCATCAGATTTTGAAAAAGTAGTAAAGAAATAGTAGAGAAAATGGAGGTAGAAGAAATGGCAGCAAACAAATACGCAGGAACACAGACAGAGAAAAATTTACATGAGGCATTTGCAGGAGAGTCACAGGCAAGAAATAAGTATACTTATTTTGCATCTGTAGCGAAAAAGGAAGGCTACGAGCAGATGTCAGCGTTATTTTTAAAGACCGCAGATAATGAAAAAGAACATGCAAAGATGTGGTTTAAGGAATTAGCAGGAATCGGTGATACAAAGGAAAACTTAGCAGCAGCTGCAGAAGGCGAAAATTATGAATGGACAGATATGTATGAAGGCTTCGCTAAAACGGCTGAGGAAGAAGGTTTTCCTGAGCTTGCAGCAAAATTCAGGGCAGTAGGAGAGATTGAGAAGCATCACGAAGAGAGATATCGTGCACTTCTTAAGAATATTGAAACTGCTAAAGTTTTTGAAAAGAGTGAAGTTAAGGTATGGGAATGTCGTAACTGTGGACATATTGTGGTAGGAACAAAGGCTCCAGAGGTATGTCCGGTATGTAATCATCCACAGAGTTATTTTGAAGTACACGAAGAGAATTATTAAGAAATTATTTACAAAAAGACTGATATAGTAAGAAAAGCTGCTATTCTTTAGGGAATGGCAGCTTTTACTATTGTTGAATATAGAAATTGTCTTTATTTATCAAAATATTGACATCAATATATATATAATATAAAATAGTTGAGACAGTATGTATCAAAAAAGAGGAATACTATGAGCAAATCAGAAAAGCAAATGCAAAAAGAAAACGCACGCAATCAGAAGATAATTGATATAGCGTTTCAAATATTTGTAGAAAGAAAAATAGAACCGGTCAGTATGGGCGAAATCGCAGATGCGGTTGGAATTGGACGAGCGACATTATTCAGATGTTATGCTAATAAGACAGAATTAGTAATTGCAGTCTGTGCGGCAAAATGGAAAGCATATCTGGATAAATTAGATGAGGTACGTCCGCTTTCATCAATTGGAAATATACCGGCAATCGACAGATTCATATTTACATTGGACAGCTATATATGGATGTATCAGAATTATAAGGAATTATTGCTTTATAATGATAATTTTAACCACTATGTTACCCATGAGGGTGTAGATAAAGAGAAATTAAAGGAATTTCATAAGTCTTTATATTCTGTAAATACCAGATTGGACTGGATGTATGAGAAAGCGAAGGAAGATAAAACATTCCGAACTGATATTCCAAAAGAAGAATTTATGCGTGCAACCGTTCATACGATGATGTCAGCCTGTGCATATTATGCAGGTGGGTTCATCTGGGGGTCAGAAGAGAACAAAGATTATACACCTGAACTATTGATGCTAAAACAAATGATATTAAACTATGTGAAAATATCAGTATAGTTTAGATATATAAATTAAAATGTATTAGTTATGACCTGGAATAAGTCATAAAAGGCATTAGAAAAAGGAGGAAGATTATGAAAAAAGAAGAAAGGAAGCGGGTAACGAAGAGAATACTTGCAGTGCTGATGGCAGTGCTTATGGTGTTACCGGGTAATCTAGACGGTATACTTGCAGATGATAACAATAGTACAAAAGCCGGTTTACCTAGTGTAACAGCCTATGCTGCAAAAGAGCAGTTAATGAATTCATTTACACCCGACAGTAATGGAACGGCAGTGAATATAGGTAAGCTTATATTCGGTAAGAATAGTGATGGAGATGCACAGGAATGGTATATCTTAGGCAAAGATAGTGGAGTAAGTGGAGACAATACCGTTATATTTGCATCAAGTCCCATTATTAAATCAGGACAGATATTTAGTTATGATACTTCAGATTATACAAAGACATACAATTATGAAGCAGGGACAGGTTACGGAGACAGTGCTGGCTCTATTCCGGTAGATGTAAATCATTATGGTGCAAGTGAACTTAGAAGCGTACATCAGGATATGGTAAAAAGTGGTAATAATACCTACTTTTCAGAAACAGAACAGAATTTAATGAACGTAACTACAGTTACAACATATGATTCAAAAAATAACCACAATTATACTACATCAGATAAGTTATATGCACCATCAACAGCAGGTACTACTGGTGCTGAAAAAAATATAACAGTAGGAAGTAATGATGACAAGAAATTAAATACAGCCACATATTGGGATTATTATAGTAGCAACGTGTGGTTCTGGCTGCGCAAACCATGTTATTCAGCTAGTGTGTGGTATGCGGATACTACATATAAACATATTTCGATTGGTGGTAGTTATCCGAGCTATCCGGGGTATTTTGGAATACGTCCGGCTTCTAATCTTAACTTATCAGATGTTTTATTTGCATCAGCTGCTAAAAGTGCAACATCAGAGACAGCAGTATCGGGCATAATAGCTTCAGATACAGCTATGACATTAAGATTAGATGGAAACAGTAAGAATATAGGTTCAGTATTCTATAATGATACATCAGGAAACATTAATGTATCTAAGGGAAGTGCAGAAAATGTGGCACTTGTGGTACAGGGAAATGATGGAACAAATGACTGGTATTATAGTAAGCAGATTACAGGCTCAGATACAGTTACAGTAAAAGCTTCTGATATAATAACAGAACTTAACCTGACATCTGATATTGACTTATCAGTTTGTAAAATCTGGTTAGAAACGACTGAGAATAATATGGCATATGCAGTGCCGGCAGAGAAAATCAATATCTCATATATGACAAAAGAGCAGTTAATGAATTCGTTTACACCTAACAGTGATGGAACTGCTGAAAATATAGGTAAGCTTATATTCGGTAAGAATAGTGATGGAGATGCACAGGAATGGTATATTTTAGGTAAGGATAATGGAGTAAGTGGAGACAATACCGTTATATTTGCATCAAGTACTATTAGAACAGAACATAGGTTTAATTATAATACATGGGACTATATACAGACATATAGTTATGAAGGCGGGACCGGTTATGGGGATGGTGCTGGTTCTATACAGGTATATGTAAATCATTACGGAGCAAGTGAGCTTCGAAGTACACTTCAGGATATGGTAAAAAGTGGTAATAATACTTACTTTTCAGAAACAGAGCAGAATTTAATGAATATAACTACAGTTATAACAAATGACACAATGAATGGCTGCAATTATACTACATCAGATAAGTTATATGTACCATCATCAACTTCGGAAGGTTTTACTGGTAAAAATATAAGAGTAGGAAGTGATGATGGCAAGGGGTTGTTTGCAGATACATATTGGAATGATGGAAATTGGTTCTGGTTACGCTCACCAGACGAAGACTCTGGAAATGTGGAATATTATGCGTATACATCATATAATAGTGTTGGTAGAACTTATGTTAATTGTAAAGAGAGATATCTTGGAATACGTCCAGTCTCTAATCTTAACCTGTCAGATGTCTTATTTGCATCTGCCGCTAAAAGTGCAACATCAGATACAGAAGTAGCAGATAGAATAGCTTCTGATGCAGCTATGACATTAAGATTAGACGGAAGCCGCAAGAATATAGGTACTGCAATTTATAATGCAGCTACAGGAGAAATCAAGGTTTCAAGAGGAAGTAACGATGGCAATGTGTCACTCGTGGTACAGGGAGATGATGGAGCAAATGACTGCTATTACAGTAAGCAGATTACAGGCTCAGATACAGTTTCAGTAAAAGCTTCTGATATAAGTTCAGCGCTTAATATGACATCTGATATTGATTTATCATCTTGTAAAATCTGGTTAGAGACTACAGAAGACAATGTTATATACGCAGTACAGGCTGAAAAAGAGATTGAGAAAATCAATACTACATATGTTACAAAAGAGCAGTTAATGAATTCATTTACACCATATAGTGATGGAAATGCTACCAATATAGGTAAGCTTTCATTCGGTAAGAATAGTGCCGGAAACTCACAGGAATGGTATATCTTAGGTAAAGATGATGGTGTAACAGGAGATAATACCGTTATATTTGCGGCAAGTCCGCTTAAGACGGGACAGGTATTTAATGAATGGGATTTATGGAATGATGATGGGCAGGATTTGAATTATTATGAAAGCAGCCAGCTTCGAAAGGTGTTGCAGGATATGGCAAGTAGTGATAATAATAATTACTTTTCTTATTTAGAGCAGCATATGATGAATAACACTACAGTTACAACAAATGTACCACGACAGAGTACAACTTATACAACAACTGATAAATTATATGCATTGACAGGGGATAAGAATGATAATCAATATATATGGGCAGGAAGTAGTAATGATAAAAAACTTGCGATGACTACTTATTGGAATAATGGAGAAGATTTCTGGCTTCGAACACCTAACACTATTTCAAAAAATGATGAACTTATTGCGTGTCCGGGATATTGTGTTGGAAGTATACATATTTCAGAGGAGTATGAAGTACGTCCGGCTGCTAATCTGAATCTGTCAGAAGTTATCTTTGCATCTGCTGCAACAGTAGCAACATCAGAAGATACAGTATCAGGTAGAATAGCTTCTGATGCCGCTATGGCATTACGATTTGAAGGCAACCCTCTTGACGTTGGGTCAGTAACCTTTAATGCAGTATCTGGTGAGGTAAAGGCAGTAAAGAGAGATGCGTCAGACAATGTAGCACTTGTTATACAGGGTAATGATGGAACAGATGACTGGTATTACAGTAAGCAGATTACAGGTTCAGATACAGTTACGGTAAAGAGTTCAGATATTAAGACAGCACTTAACTTAACATCAGATATTGATTTATCCACTTGTGCTATCTGGACAGAGACAACTATAGATAGTTTGATATATGCAGGACAGGCAGAGGCAGCTAATGAGGTGAACATATGTTATCATGATGCTGATGTAGAGCATATATTTGGTATTGAATATAACAAAGATATGACTATAGCAGAATTAAATCAGATAATATACAATGTTACAGGAATTGATACAGATAAATATAAATTGAAATATGAGGATACAATTCTTGAAAATGATATAACATTACAGGACTATGGCATACAGAAAGGTTCTATCATTAATGTGAATCAGATTATAGATAGAATTGAGGCGGCTATTAATCTTCCTAAGGGAGGAGAAAAACTTAGCACTCAGATAACTTGTAATACAGCCAATATTGCCAGTGCATCACTTAATTGGATAGGTGATTATGGAGATAGAGCCAGTTATTATCCATATACGTATAAGGCACATATGACATTTACTCCGGCTGCAGGATATATAGTAACTGATGCTACAGAGATTATTGTAAATGAAAGTACCTTATCAGATAATAAGACGGTCAATGCTGATGGAACTATTACCATTACAAAGGATTATCCGTCAACTAAAGATAAGATTATTAAGGTAATACCACCTACAGTTCCGAGTGATAATACATTTGCAGAGTACTATACTGCTGATAGTATTATATTCAGTAATAATGAAGTATTCAATGATGAACTTGGTGAATATGCGGGCTTTCTGTCTGAAGGAGCACCGCTTGGGTTCGAGCATTCTTTGCGTGTTATCTGGTATATTGACGGAACATATGATGAAACACCGGGAGCAGAGAATACTTTTATCTGGAAAAATTTTGACGATTTGAGCAATTATGAAGCAGACAGTAGCTGCAAAACTTCAGGTACAGTAAAGATTAAGAATAAAGCAGCTACACCGGTTACAATCACAGGAACAGATTCAAGTATTAGTTTTAACGGCTCAGACATTGATGTATCACAGTATTTTACAATTGATGAGAATGCAGGAACACCTACATATTCAATTATATCAGATACAGAGGATAGTTCTGTTACAGGTGAGGGTAATCTGAATGGAAGTACACTTACTGTTACTAAGACAGGAACAATTAAGGTGAAACTTACCACATCTGCTAAAGGAAATTATGCAGCAGGTGAGGCAACTATTACACTTACAATATCAAATGGAACAATTCAGGATTATACAGCTTCTGATTATAGTGGAACATATGACGGACAGGCACATAGCATAGATGTGAGTGTTACTAATCCAGCTGGTACTAAGATAACTTACGGTGAAGATGGAATTAATTACAGCGAAGAGAATCCAAAGTATACTGATGCAGGAGAGTATACAGTTTACTATAAGATTGAGAAAGCAAACTATGATACAATCAAAGGTTCTAAGACAGTAAATATCAGCAGGAAAGATGTCACAATTACAGCAGGCAATCAGTCGGTTGTATGGAATCATAACATTGACCAGACTAAATATAAAGTGAGTGGTTTAGCAGGCGGAGATAGTATTACAGATATTACACTTACACCAAGTACATCAGCGCTTACTGACAACGGAATAATTACAGTAAGTAATGCCAAGATTGGAAATCGTAAAGATGTGACACACAGCTACAATATTTTAGTGGTAAACGGAAGGCTTGAGATTACACATGATACAACACTTGCACCTACAGGTATAAATGCTATAAAGACAAAGCAGAGTTACAAAGAGGGTGATATATTAAATGTTGATGATATCATTGTAACAACTAATTATGCAGATGGTTATAGTGAGAATGTAACAGAATTTACTACAAATGCTTCTGATATAGATATGAACATAGCAGGCAATAAGACATTAATTGTTTCATATACTAAGAATGGCGGAACAAAGACCTGCGATATTATAATCAATGTCGTTCATGTTCATAAATTCGATGGGGCGATTTGGAAGAGCGATGGTATAAATCATTGGAAAGAGTGTACGATAGCACATTGCGATAAGAGTGATGGATATAGAATAGATGAGACAGCTCATACTTATATACACACATATATCTGGTCAGGCGATAATAAGAAATGTACAGCTACAGGAAAATGCGAAATATGTGAGTATACTGATTCAGAGACAGTTGATACAACTGCTACAGTAACACAGAGTAAGAACTGTACAAGACCTGAACTTACTAAATATACAGCAACATTTAAAAATGCACATAATAATGGCTTTGAAGAGCAGGTAAGGACAGATGTTATGACAGCTTCTGCAACAGGACATAATATGTCAGAATGGATATCAAATGGAGATGATACGCATAGTAAGAAGTGTAAGAATCCGGATTGTACCTATAGAGAATCCGGAGATTGCGTTGGTGGAACAGCCAGCTATTTCAAGAAAGCAATATGTGACGCGTGTGGTGCAGAGTATGGAAGTCTCATAACAGATATCACTAATCCGACAGGAGAGATAACAGTCAGCAATAACAGATGGAATTCATTGCTAAATACAATTACTTTTGGTCATTTCTTTAAGGAAACACAGAAAGTAACAATCACAGGAAATGATGACAGCTATAATTCAGAAGGATATGATTCCTCAAAAAATGCTGTTAAGATTTCATATTTACTTGTAATTGGCATAGATGCTAAAGCATATACAACAGATGAACTTGCACAGAAATATGCAGAAGGCAAATTCAAAGAATACGCATCATCATTTAACATTGCGGCAGATGATAGATATGTTGTATTCGCAAGAATTGAGGATTTCGCAGGAAATGCTACATATATTTCAACAGATGGAATGATTGTGGACACAATAGCACCTGTAGTTGATGGAATTACAGAGGGTAACACTTATTGTATAAATGCTAAGTTTACAGTATCCGATGAGAATATCGATAAGGTAACAGATACAACAGCTTCAGCAGTGACAACAATTACAGCAATTGACGGTGTGTATACTTTATCAGCAGGAACACATAAGATTACAGCGTCTGATAAAGCAGGAAACAACACAGTAGTTAATGTAACAGTAAATGGTGAACATAGCTATAGTGAACCAACATATACATTTAATGCTGACAACACTGAATGTACAGCCAAAAGAATATGTCAGGTATGCCAGAATAAAGAATCTGAGACAGTTGATACAACTGCTTCAGTAACACAGAGTAAGAACTGTACAAGACCTGAACTTACAACATATAAAGCAGTATTTACTATTCCTTGTTTTGCAGAGCAGACTATGGAAAATGTAGAAACAGCCCCTGCAACAGGACATATATCAAGTGACTGGATATTAGATAAGCCTGCAACAATTAAAGAAAGCGGAAGCAGACATAAAGAGTGTATAGTTTGTGGAGAAACTCTTGAAGTAGAAGAGATTGAGAAACTTGAGCAGGTAGCATACGAGATTATTAATGGTACTGACAGTAAGTGGGTTGAAAACTCAGAGAGTAGTATCGTAATCAGTGGAAATGGTGAATTGGCTAAGTTCACAGGTGTAAAAGTGGATGGAGAGCTTATAGATTCAACAAATTATATAGCCACAGAGGGCTCTACAATAATCACATTGAAAGCTGATTATCTTAAGACGCTTTCTGTCGGAAGTCATTCATTTGAAATCGTATGGGAAGATGGAATGGCATCTACTAATTTTAATGTAGTGAAGAAAACATCTGATAATGACCATAATAATGGTAATAACGATAACAATGATGATGACAATGACAACAATAATAACGGTAACGATAATAACAATAATAGCAGCGACAACAATAATGGCAATGATAACAATAATAGCAGTGGCAACCATAACGGCAATGGTAGTGATAATAAGCATAATAATAGCAGCACTAATGCTGGTGATAATAAGAATAACAATGCGAATTCGAATACAAATCAGGCTGGTTTGCCAGGCAATAAGAAGAATGATTTGTCAGATACAAAGGGTAACCATCAAAGTACAACACCTGCTAAGACAGGAGATAGTACGAATTTAACACTTTGGATTACACTTCTTATGGCTTCAATCGCTGGAATTACAGGAATATTTACAAGAAGAAAAAAGAAAAATTGTAAGTAAAATAAGCTTTTCAGTATGCATTAATATAGGCTCTGCTGACATAATGATGTTGGTAGAGCCTGATTAAATATAACGAAGATAAAGGAGAGACATATGTCAGAAAACGAGAATAACGAAAAAGAAGCAACAAAAAGAGCATTAACAAGGCGTAAGTGGAGTTATCGAATTGTAAGCATAATTGTCATCTTGATAAGTATTAAGATATGTATAGCAGGTCATTGGGAAGATATTCCGGTTAGCTTTGCTACAGTGGTACTGATTATTGGAGTTGCAATCTGGATGTTAGGAAGTCCCGGTGACTATAATCCTGGTGACAATGGAGTTATTATGATTACCATGGAAGAACCGAAGAAGATTGAGGACATCTATGAAGCATATCGTAAGATAGAGACACCGCTTGGTTCTTGTTATCTGGGCAAGATTACAACGATGAAGCAGCAAGCACTCATCTGGGGACCGAACAGTGAGGGCGAATATCTGTATTTCTGGTTAAATGACAGTGGCATCGTGGGATATCTTGGGTATTCTGGTTTAGATGGTCTGATTTCTAAACATATAACTGAACCTGATTTTCCTATAAAAGAAGTTCCAGAAGCAAATAAAAATATAGAAGAGAAAAACATAGAATATAAAGATAGAGTAGATAATGTCACAGAAAATAATGCTGCAGAAGAAAATGTAATAGGAGAAAATACGACAGAAGATAGAGAAACAGAAGTTAAAAATGCAATTTATCCGGTAAGTATCTGGACAGTACAGACACAGCTTCACGATAGTCTGAAATTCTATGCAGAGATGGGACAGGCATTACCACTTCCTGATGTGCAGCCCGCCTATGAACAGGAAATAAAAGAATTTGAAGAATCAAACTCTGACGAAGGCTAAATAAGGATTAAAATAATTTTATAAATGTATTAAACAAGATTTGCAAAAGGAGAGGTCAGAAGAAATGAATGAAAAAGAGAAAATGATTTCGGGATTAATATACGACCCATCGGATAAGGAGCTTCTTGAACTTAGACAAAAAGCGCATATACTCAGTAAGAAGTATAATGATTGTTTCGAAACAGACTCAGAAAGAGATAAAATTCTAGATGAACTCATACCTGATAAAGGCAGTAATGTATATCTTCAGGGACCGGTCCAGTTTGACTATGGTTGTTTTACGGAAATAGGTGATAACAGCTATGCGAATTTCAATTTTACCTGTCTTGATTGCTGTCCGGTGAAAATAGGAAGTAACGTATTTATGGGACCAAATGTATCATTGCTTACACCAGTACATCCATTGAGGTTTCAGGATAGAAATATATACAAACGTGATGATGGTGTATATGCTGATAAAGAATACGCTAAACCTATAACCATAGGAGATAATTGCTGGTTAGCAGGAAACGTAACTGTATGCGGAGGCGTTACAATCGGAAATGGCTGCGTAATCGGTGCAGGAAGTGTTGTTACAAGGGATATTCCTGACGGAGTATTAGCAGCAGGTGTTCCATGTAAGGTTATAAGACCGATAACAAAAGAGGATGATTTAGAAAATCATCCTGAATTATTTACATATTCTTATATGCATTACCCCATTTTACCATAGAATCAAGTATTGGCTTAAGTGACTGACCTAAGAGATGATTAGGCTTTCAGGCAAGGCATATGCTGTAAATGATGAAGAACAGATATTGTGGAGAGATAAAATCTCCGAAGAACAGCCATATCTTGCTAATGTGTATCCGGGTGATACAAGAGATATAGGGATTATTTTCTGTATCGATGAGGCAGAAGTCGAGTATTTTAACCTTGGTGTGAAGCCGATATTCAGAGAGGTTTATACTATGGGAAATGCAGTGGCTAAGGCAAAGGGATATTACATAACTGACAGATGTATCGAATGTGGAAGATGTATGTCTAAATGTCCGCAGAAGTGTATAGACAAGGGAACTCCATTTGTAATCAGGCAGAATAATTGTCTGCATTGTGGCAGTTGCTATGAGAATTGTAAGGTTAAAGCTATTGAGAGAATGTAATTAAGCATTGTATATAAAATTATCAGATATGACATAAAATGGATATGCAAATCTGACGATATAAGGTATAATGAATATAAGTAATTTCTTATAGGACATCATTATGACGATAGGGCTGAAGTTGCAGATTTATTTAAGAGTGGGAAGTATAATTGGATTAATAGCTTAAGCAAGGAAGAATTAACAGATAAATAAAAATTATTGAATTGAACAAATCGTGGATAGATTTCCTGAACTTTCCTTATTTTACAGGCTTTTCAGCCCCCTTAGATAGTGAAATGATATGTATATTGAGATTATACCCGAATGGGATTATTATAATGGATATGAATATAGTTGGAGGGCATATGAATATACAAAATGAGAAAGTAAATACAAAACTGCTGTATAGTGTTGGATATGTTCCGGAAGTGGATAAATATATTCTAAGTTGTGTGGTTACATGGGTTGCCTGGTATAATCGGTACTATGAAATTACTAAGGAAGAATATGAGGCATTTGGCACAGAACGGCTCGACCAGCTAGCCAGTCGTTTTCGGGAACTGGAATGTAAATCAGATAGATTTCTATTTTCGGATAGGGATGAAGAAAATACAACGGAGCAGAATGCATTGAGGACAGGTATGAAACAGAAAGAAATATTTTATAATGTGCATAAATTGCTTGATAAGGCGCAAATTCCGGTAAGTTATCAGATTGAAAGTTTTAAAAGAATGATTGACAATTCAAAATTTGATATGGAACTTAAAATTGATATTATGGAATACCGGACAAAGGTATTTTGTTATGAGAGGGGCACCCTTGTATTTGAAAAATATGTGGATGACAGGACACTTCTGGAGTATCTGATTTTAAATGAAGTTGTGTGCAGCTATTTTTGTGTGCTTGCGGGAAAACAACATGTAAAAACCGATGGGTATATAGATATGGATTGGGAACGAAAAAGTGAAAAAGATGCTTTCGCGGCGATTGGAGATCCTTATAAAACAATGTATGAAGAGGGCATATCTATATTTAAAATCTGACTGGGAGCAGGTAAAATCTCAATCGGAATTTGACGATTTGGTAAATTGCTATTTTTCTACATGAAAGAGGTAAAAGATGATAGACAAGAATACAAGGAACTGTAACTTGATGAAAAAGATTATTAACATTATTACTGCGTGGATTGCAATTATTATTGCTCAAATAATTGCTGATAAGTTTTTTGATGAGTCATTTGTATGGACTTTGATAATAATGATAATTCTTTTAGTGATTTTTGTTCCTATAGGATTGTTTATTGATAAAAAGATAGATGCTCATTATGAAGATAAGAAGAAATTATAACTTTATATAATGAATCAAACTTTCAGGCTTGCGGAGAGTCTGAAAGCAACAGAAGATTTGAAGTTGGTGGTGTGAGAAGTGAATCTATGGAAAAACAAGAATATATTGAAGAAGTAAATCTCATAAAAGAACAAAATGATACAGAATTTGAAATTTACCCTATGGCGGTAGAAATAATACAGCCAACAATAAAGAATCTGTCTAAAAGGTATGTTTTTGCAAGAAGAAAGACAGATAAAGGGCAGATATACTATGGAATAAGTAGCTTTCCGGATGTCGCTATTTAGATAAAAAATTTATAAATATATCAAATAAGACAATTAGCGAAGAGGTATGGCCTCAACTTAAGGGATGCCTTGAAGTGAAGGCATTGGAGACTAAATTAATTACCCAGGATCAAGTAGAAAAGGTCATATCTACAAAACCGGATATACTTAAGTCAGAGATTGGGCAACTTATAGGTGAGATTCTGTGGTATAAAAAAGTGCTTTATACAAATGGCATAGAATGGCGATGTCTTTATATCAAGGAATACTCAGAAGAATTAATAAAAAGAATTATTGAGATAGTCAATAAGAGAATTGATTTTGAAAAAGAAAATCCAAATAAAGAATTTAATTGGTGGGAAAGTTTTAAGGACATTGATTTTGAAATTGTCGATGAATGTATAACAAAAAATTGTATAGAAAATTGGGATGATTTTATTGCGAAAATTCACAAAATAAACTGGGAGTAAAATTCCAGTTTTGATTTGACTTAATTCATAACATTTATTAACTGTTATATCTTA
>OGIG01001479.1_pt1 | contig 13334 bp, 10 predicted proteins | sample 1571601 | NCBI WGS metagenome assembly OGIG01 (sample SAMEA2581953, study PRJEB24529) | metagenome | biome: Human gut stool | place: China | collected 2011 | reverse complement strand
GCCCTCACTGGTGAGGACCGTTTGATAACCGTCAGGCAGGTGGCGGATGAAGCCGTCCGCTCCCGCCAGCCGGGCCGCGGCCTCCACCTCCTCGTCGGCGGCGTCCAGACGGCCATAGCGGATGTTATCTGCCACCGTGCCGGTAAAGAGGTGGGTATCCTGTAGGACCACGCCCAGTGACCGCCGCAGAGAGTCTTTCTGAATGTCCCGAACATTGATGCCGTCGTAGGTGATGGTGCCGGACTGGATCTCATAGAACCGGTTGATAAGGCTGGTGATAGTGGTCTTTCCGGCGCCGGTGGAGCCTACAAAGGCGATCTTCTGACCGGGCTTGGCAAAGAGGGAAATGTCGTGGAGGATGATCTTCCGGTCATCGTAACCAAACACCACATGGTCGAACCGCACATCCCCCCGCAGGGGCACCAGACTGCCGTCCGGCTTTTTCCACGCCCACGCGCCGGTGTCGTAATTTGCCTCGGTGAGGGTGCCGTCCGGGTTTTCCTTCACCCGCTCCAGTGTCACCTTGCCGTCATCTACCTCCGGCTCCGCCTCCATGATCTCAAAGACCCGCTCCGCGCCGGCCACGGCGGAGAGAATGGTGTTCACCTGCTGGCTGATCTGGTCGATGGGCTGGCTCACCTGCTTCACATACAGCAGGTACGCGCCCAGCGAGCCCACGTCGAACATGCCGCCGATGGCCAGCAGTCCGCCTACGCAGCAGGTGACGGCGTAGTTGATCTTGCTGAGGTTGCCCATGGCAGGCATCATCATACCGGCGTAGGCCTGCGCCGCCGTGGCGGCCTGACGGTACGTGTCGTTGAGAGTGGTGAACTGACCGATGGCCTGCTTCTCGTGGTTAAAGACCTTGATGACCTTCTGACCCTCGATCATCTCCTCGATATAGCCGTTCACCGCACCCAGCGCCGCCTGCTGCCGCTGGAAATTCACGCGGCTGCGGCCGCCTATGACCTTCACCACGCCGCCCATCAGCGCCAGAAAGCCGAAGGTAATCAGCGTCAGCCACGGGTTCAGGATGATCATCATCAGCACCGTGCCCACAAAGGTCAGCACGTTGGAGATGATGCTGGCGAAGCTGCTGTTCAGCATCTCCGACACGGTGTCGATATCGTTGGTGAAGCGGCTCATCAGGTCGCCGGACTGGTGCTGGTCATAGTAGCGGATGGGCAGCTCCTGCAGGCGGTCGAACAGATCCTGCCGGATGGCGGCCACTGTCCGCTGGGCCACATGCACCATAATGCGGGCGTAAGCGTAGGAACACCCGGCGCTGAGGGCGAACAGCCCGCCCAGCACCACCAGCATTTTCAGCAGGCCGGGGAAGTCGCCGGGGAGGATATAGTTGTTCAAAAGGGGCTTCAGCAGATAGCTGGAGGCCACGCTGGCGGCGGAGCTGACGATCAGGCACACGGCCACCAGCACCAGCGACGCCTTGTATTTCCCCACGTAGCCCATCAGCTTTTGGAAGGTGCCCTTCATATCCTTGGGCCGCTGGTAGCCGTGGGCATTGGGGCCGTGTCCGCCCCGGGGCGCTCTCGTTTTGTTGTCAGCCATCAATGCTCACCCCTTCCTGCTGGGATTCATAGACCTCGCGGTAAATATCGCAGCTCTCCATCAGCTGCGCGTGGGTGCCCTGTCCCACGATGTGGCCGTCGTCCAGCACAAGGATCATGTCCGCGTCCATCACGGAGGTGACGCGCTGGGCGATGATGAGCTTGGTGGCGCCGGGCAGGGCTTCTTTCAGCGCGGCGCGGATCTTCGCGTCGGTGGCGGTATCCACGGCGGAGGTGCTGTCGTCCAGGATCAGCACCTTGGGCCGCCGCAGAATGGCCCGTGCGATGCACAGCCGCTGCTTCTGGCCGCCGGATACGTTGGTGCCGCCCTGCTCGATGTGGGTGTCGTACCCGTCGGGCATTTTCTCGATAAACTCGTCGGCGCAGGCCATGCGGCAGGCCTCGGCGATCTCCTGATCGGTGGCGTCGGCCCGACCCCACCGCAGGTTCTCCCGAATGGTACCGGAGAACAGGGTGTTCTTTTGCAGCACCATGGCGCAGCCGTCCCGCAGTGCCTCCATGGTGTAATCCTTCACGTTGTGACCGCCCACGTACACCGCGCCCTGATTAACTTCGTAAAGGCGGGGGATCATGCTGACCAGCGTAGACTTGGCGCTGCCGGTGCCGCCCAGAATGCCCACCGTCATGCCGCTTTCGATATGCAGATCAATGTCGTTCAGGTTCCAGCTCTCCGCCGTGGGATGATACTTGAAATACACATGGTCAAAGCGGATATCGCCGTTTTCCACCGTCAGGCCGGCGTCCGCCTGACCGTCGGTGATCTCCGGCTGCTCCTGCAGGACCTCCTTGATGCGCTTGGCGCAGGCGATGGCACGGGTCAGGAACATCAGCACCATGGACACCATCATCAGGGACATCAGGATCTCGCTGGAATAGGTGAAGAAGGCCATCAGGTCGCCAGACAGCAGCGTGCCCTCCGTCACATCGTGGCCGCCCAGCCACATGACCGCCACGATGGTGCCGCCCATCAGCAGGATCATCACCGGCATGAACATCACCACAAAGCCGAAGGCCCGCTCGGCGGTGTCCCGCAGCTTGTCGCTGCGCTGGCGGAACTTCTCCTTCTCCTCGTCCTCCCGGACGAAGGATTTCACCACCCGCACGGCGTTCAGGTTCTCCTGCACCACAAGGTTCATATCGTCGGTGGCGCTTTGCAGCGCGGTGAAAAAGGGCCCTACGTACCGGATAACGATCACCACCGCGATGATCAGCAGCGGTACCACCACCAGAAACACCTGACTCAGATCAAGGCTGATCTCCGTGGCCTTGATGATGGCGGTGATCAGCATGACCGGAGCGCGGACGCACATGCGCATGCCCATGAACAGCGCCATCTGCACCGAGGCCACGTCGTTGGTCAGGCGGGTGATCAGGGACGCGGTGGAAAAATGCTCGATATTGGCAAAGGAAAACCGCTGCACCTGCTCATACTCCGCCTGACGCACCTGCGCACCGAAGCCCATGGAGGCCTTGGCGGCGAACACCGCCGCGCCTACGCCGCCTGCCAGCGCCAGCAGCGCCAGCACCAGCATTTTCAGGCCCATCAGCATAATGTAGCGCCGGTCGCCGCTGGCGATGCCCACGTCCACGATATCGCTCATGGCCTGGGGCAGCTCCAGCTCCAGCACCGCCTCCGCGATGGAGCAGGCCACGCCCAACAGGATCCATTGGCGATAGCCCTTGGTATAGGGATAAAAGGTTCTCATTCTGTGTCCTCCTGTGTTTCGCTGAGATTATCCGCCAGACGCAGCAGCAGCCGGCGCAGCGTGTCCCGCTCCTCCGGGGAGAAGCCCTGCGCCGCCTGTTGGTTCACCTGCTCGGCGATGGCGAGAAACTGCCGGTAAAACTGCCGCCCGCTGTCGGTCAGCGCCAGAATGCGGCAGCGGCCGTCGCTGTCGCTGGTCTGGCGGCGCACCAGCCCCTTCTCCTCCAACCGGCCCACGATGCCGCTGGCGGTGGAGGGCTTTACCATCAGGTGCTGCTCCAGCATCCGCTGGTTCACCTGTCCCTCCGCCTCCTGCAAATAGGTCAGCGTCCGGCACTGCATGGGAGATACGTCATACTGCCGCAGCTTTTTCGTCATCAGCCGGTGCATCTGGTGGTCGCAGTAGCCCATCAGCACGCCCAGATGCTTTACCTCATGGATATCGCGGCATGCCATAGCATTCCCTCCTTTTGTGGATCATATTTTTAATATTTAGTATGCTAAAAATTAGTATGCTAAATACTACCACAACCATTTTTAATCGTCAAGAGGCAGCAAGCCGTACCCCTGTGAACAATTTGTGAATTCTTTGTCATAGTCGTTGACAGCGGCCCCCACTGGATGTATAGTGGTATCAGCCAAAGAAAATGTTTTACATTGTTATTCTCTCTCCTTTCATGAAAAAAGACGAGGCTGATGTCCGCAGCCTCGTCTTTTTGTTTTTTATTTCCCGTCAAAATACGCCAGCAGCAGATCCACCACCGTGCCGTAGTTCTGTACGCCGTCGGTGAGGCCGTTGGACTTGAGGAAGCCGTCGTACACCTTGGTGGCGGCGGTGTTCACCAGCCCGTCGAACTGCGCCCAATAGGCGCTGTTCTGCCGCAGGTCGGCCCGCACCGTGTCCGGCAGACTGTCCCGGAGGGTCTGCCACGTCTCAGGCGCCGCCCGGTACAGAGCATTGGCCAGATGGACATAGCCCATGAGATAGCCAGAGTACTGATAGGCGGGGCTTTCCGCCGTGATGGCCGCCAGAATGCCCACGAAGTTGCACTCCTGCTCGGTGGCGATGCCCTGCTGGTGCGCCAGCTCGTGGCAGATGTTGGCGGGCAGATAGCAGGCAGGGCTTTCGTCATTGAGGTTGGCCTCGCCTGTAAAGGGGAAGTAAAAGCCGCTGAAGTCCAGATAGCTCATGCCCCGCGAGGACACGAAGGCTTTCGGGGCGGCACTGGGCTTTTTCAGGCAGTCGAACTCCTCCACCACGCCGTCATAGGCGGTCATGGCGTCGGCAAAAATGGCGCTGCGGGGCACGGCGAAGCAGCCGTTTTCATCCCGCTGTATCTGATTGCTGAGAGCGGATACCTTTTCGGCAAAGCGCTCCGTCAGCGCCGCCAGCTCCTCTACCGTGCCGCCCCGTGCCGTCAGTCCGCTCCTGTCCTGAAAGCTGTCGGCTCCGTAGAACACGCCCCACAGCAGGCAGAAGCCCGCGTAAACGCTCAGCGCCGTACACAGCGCCGTCAGGCCCACGCGGCACAGCCGCTGCCCCTTATGGGGTCGGGTCAGCAGGCACCGCAGCTGCCACGCCAGATAGAAGATAACGATATAGATACCCGATAAAATCAGCACCTCCGCCACGGAGACGGAGGTCAGGCCGCACAGGCGGCCTACCGCCTGCTCAAAGGGCAGAACAATCCGGCCGCACAGCCAGTTCATGGCCGGGCGGCTGTTTCTGAAAGAGAAGTAGGCGGCGAAAAACACTGCCAACCCCGCCAGCCACCACAGATAGCCCCGGTATCTCCGGGCAAACGCCTTCATGCCAGCTGCTTGCCGGTGAAGTACATCACGGTGTGGCCGGTGGTGATGAGCTTGCCGGTTTCGTCACGAATCTCGGAATCGCAGAAAACCAGCTTGCCGCCCGCCTTCTGCACCCGTCCGGTGGCGATGAGCTTGCCGGAGGCAGGCCCGGCGTTGACACAGTCGATGGTGCCGCTGACGGTGACGCAGGCCTCCATCCGCGTGGTCAGGATGGCCATGCCGCAGGCCACGTCCGACAGGGTAAACAGAATGCCGCCGTGGGGGGTGCCCCAGCGGTTCAGCGTCTCGGGGTGGATCTCCACCTCCACCTGCGCCCAGCCGTCGTCCACGGCCACGATCTTCACATGGTTGTGCACGTCAAAGGGCTCGCTGTCCAGCGCCAGATTCAATAGTTGCTGCTTTCTTTCGTCTGTCATATGTTATCACTCCGCTGCTTTTAATAATTGTTTCGTATATTCCGCCTGAGGGTGGTCGTACAGCTCGTCCACCGTGCCCTGCTCCACGATGCGGCCGTCCTTCATCACAAGGCACCGGTCGCAGATCTCATACACCACATTGAGGTCGTGGGAGATGAACAGGTAGGAGATGCCGAACTCCTGCCGCAGCTGGGCAATCAGCTGCAAAATCTGGGCCTGAATGGTCACATCCAGCGCCGACACCGCCTCGTCCGCCACGATCAGCCCCGGCTTCTGGATCAGCGCCGCGCCGATGCACACCCGCTGCTTCTGTCCGCCGGACAGCTCGTGGGGATAGCGGTCATAGTAGCTCTCGTCCAGTCCCACCAGCGCCATGGTGTCCCGCACCCGGCGCTCCACGCCGGCCTTGTCGTACTTGCCGTAGATATACAGCGGCTCGGCCAGCGCTCTGCCCACGGTAAAGGCGGGGTTCAGGCTGCCCGCCGGATCCTGAAACACCATCTGGGGCCGCTTGGTGTGGTGCGTCACCGTGCCGGTCACATCGCTCTCCATGCCCAGCACAGCGCGGGCCAGCGTGGATTTGCCGCTGCCGCTCTCCCCCACCAGTCCCAGTATCTCGCCCCGGTACAGGGTAAAGCTCACGTCGTGCAGCACCTGATGCCGCCGCTTGCGCAGGCCTGTGCCGCTTCTGTACCACACATTCAGGTCGTTGACCTCTAATACCGTTTCTCGCATAGCTTCTTCCTCGTGGGTATGGCGGCAATGAGCCGTCTGGTATAATCCGCCCGGGGATCGTAGAACACCTGCTGGGTATCGCCGGTTTCCACGATGAGTCCCTTTTCCATCACCGCCACGCGGGTGCACAGCTTGCGCACCACGTTCAGGTTGTGGGAGATAAACAGGATGGACATGCCCATTTCCCGGTTCAGCCGCCGCAGCAGCTCCAGAATCTGGGCCTGAATGGTCACATCCAGCGCCGTGGTGGGCTCGTCCGCCAGCAGCAGCTTGGGCCGGGAGATAATGGCGGCGGCGATCATGGCCCGCTGGAGCATGCCGCCGGACATCTGATGGGGGTACTTCTGATAGACCTCCTCCGCGTTGGGCAGGTCAACGTCCCGCAGGGCCTGCAAGGCCCGCTGCCGCCGCTCCTGCGCCGACAGGTCGGTGTGTACCCGCAGGGCTTCCTCCACCTGAGGGCCGATGCGCATAACAGGGTTCATGGCGCTCATAGGCTCCTGAAACACCACGGAAATGGCGCAGCCCTGCCGCTTGCGCATCTGGGCCGGGGTCAGCGCCAGCAGATCCTTGCCGTCCAGCAGCACCTGCCCGGACACATCCGCCCGGTCATGGGGCATCAGGCCGGACACCACCATGGCGGTCACGGTCTTGCCGCTGCCGCTCTCGCCCACCAAACCCATGATCTCGCCGTCGGCCACCGTCAGGTCAATGCCCCGCACGGCGTCGTGGTCGGCGCCATGGAACCGCACCCGAAGATCCTTGATCTCCAGCATGGTCACGCACCCCCTTTCTCCAGCCCGTCGCCCATCATGCTGACGCCTAAGATCAGCAGCACGATCACAAGGCCGGTACACAGCACGTACCAGGGGGCCTTTATCATATAGCTCTGGGATTCGGACAGCATGTAGCCCAGCGAGATATCAGGCGGCGCCACGCCGATGCCCAGATAGCTCATGCTGGCCTCTGCCAGCACGGCGTTGTTAAACCCGATGACCAGCGCCGGCAGCAGCACGTCCCATGTGTTGGGCAGAATGTGCCGGAAGATGATCCGCAGATGGGAGGCTCCCATCAATCGGGCAGATTTGACATAGTTCATGGAGCGGTGGCGGGCAAACTCCGCCCGCACCACTCTGGCAAAGCTGGGAATGAAGGCCACACCCAGCGCCAGGATCACATTGTATTTACCAAAGCCCAGCATGGCGATGAACACCAGCGCCAGCAGAATGTTGGGAAAGGCCGTCAGCGCGTCGTTGACCCGCATCAGCACCTCGTCCGCCCCGCCGCCGAAGTAGCCGGTAAAGGCGCCTACCAACGTACCCACCGCGCCGCCGATGGCCACGGTGCACAGAGAGATGAAGAACGTCGTCCCCATGCCCGCCATCACCCGGCTGAAGATATCCCGGCCAAAGTTGTCAGTACCGAACAGGTGGCGCAGGGAGGGCGGCAGGAATTTCTGACTGCCCGCGATGGCTACCGGATCATAGGGCGTCCAGACATAGCCGATCAGCGCCAGAGCCGCCATGATAACGGCGATGGTCAGGCCGATGCGGAAGGACGTATTTTTCTTTTGCAGCAGCATGCGCGTCCCTCCTTATTGCAGCCGCAGCCGGGGATCCAGCCGCTGGTTGAGGATATCGGCCAGGCAGTTCACCAGCACCACCCACAGCGCCAGGATCACCACAATGGCCTGCACCACCGGAAAGTCCCGGTTGGCGATGGAGGTCAGCAGCAGGCGGCCAATGCCGGGGATGGCAAAGACCTGCTCGATAATGACGCTGCCGGCCACAATGTCCGCCACCGTCATGGCGAGGAACGCCACCGTGGGCACCACGGCGTTGCGCAGCACGTGGCGGTACAGGGTGGCGCGGGGCGAGTTGCCCCGGCTGTAGGCGGTGCGGACATAATCCTTGTTCAGCTCGCCCACGATGGAGCTTTTCAGCATCCGCACCGTCATGGCAATGCGGGGCAGGGCGATGGCTACCGCCGGATAGATCAGATAGCCCACGCTGCGCCAGAAGCTCTGGTCCGGGGAGATAAACGCGCCGGGGTCGAACCACCGCAGCACAAGGCCGCACAGCAGCGTCAGCAGAATGCCCACCACAAAGGGCGGCACCGCCATGACCACCTGACCCAGCACCGTCAGGGCGCGATCCAGCCAGCCGCCCTGACGGGATGCGGCGAACAGCCCCACCGGCAGCGACACCGCCACGATCAGCACAAAGGCGATGGCCGTCAGCAATGCGGTGACACCCAGCTTGCCGTGCAGCAGCGACGCAACCGGCATGGCGTACACATAGGACGTGCCGAAATCGCCCCGCAGGGCGTTCAGCATCCACTCAAAATAGCGGGTGAAAAAGGGACGATCCAGCCCCAACTCCGCCCGGAGAGCCGCCACCGCTTCGGCGGTGGCGTCGCTGCCCAGCAGCTTGGTGGTGGGGTCGCCGGGGATGATCTGGAACGCCAGAAACGCGAAGAAAGAGACGATGACCATGGTCAAAAGCATCATTCCGATCTTCTTCACGATGTTTTTCATGGTCATCATCTCTTTCGTCTTGTTTGGTTAGATAAAGCCTCGCAGAGTTCGCGGCGCGGACGCCGCGAAAAAATCGAATCATTTTTCTGACGACATGTGCGTCAGAAAAATTCTTCTCGGTCGCCAGTGTGTCCGCAGGACGCGCGCAGCGACCGTAATCCCATTTGGCAATGAAATCGTCAGATTTCATGCCAGTACTTTTTACTCCCAGCCCACCGTGCTCAGATCCTGCGCATAGATGGGATAGAAAGTATAGCCCGTCAGGCCGGAGTGGATCGCCACCAGATCCGCCATATCCTGCAGGTACAGGTTGGCGGCGGTCTCGGTCAGCATGGTCTCCATCTGCTGGTAGAGGGCGGTCTGCTCCGCGTCGTCGGCACAGGCGCGAGCCTTGGCGTACAGCTCGTCATAGGCCGGGTTATTGTAGTTGACAAAGTTCTTGCCGTTGTCGGAGACAAAGCGCTCCAGCATGGCACGGGCGGTGATATTCTTGGCGTCAAGGCCGGTGATGGTGGCGTCGAACTGGCGGCCCACGTACACGTCGTTATACCACGTGGTGGCGTCCACCGGCTGCACCGTGGCCCGGATGCCGATGGCGGCCAGCTGCTGCACCACTACCTCGGCAGTGTCCATATGGGGCTGGTAGTTGGAGGACACGGCGATGGTCATGTCAAAGCCGTCAGGATAGCCGGCCTCGGCCAGCAGCTCCTTGCCCTTGGCGGGATCATAGCTGTAGTAGTCCACCAGCTCCGGCAGGAAGTACTTGGTCAGCTTGGGATAGATGCTGCTGCCCACGGCGGTGCCGTGGCCGTCAGCCATAATGTCCATGATCTCCTGACGGTTGATGGCGTAGCTCATGGCCTGCCGTACCTTTTCGTTGTCAAAGGGTGCTCTGGCGTTGTTGAGATACACCGCCTGCACCAGATTCATGGTGCCCTCGGCAACGGTGAAGTCGTCGCCCAGCTGAGCGGTCTGTGCGCTGGTCAGGTGGGCGCAGATATCCACGCTGCCGCCCTTCAGAGCCATCATCAGCGCGGTAGAATCCTCATAGATCTGATACGTTACCTTGCTGACCTTGGCGGGAGTGCCCCAATAGTCGTCAAAGCGCTCCATGATGATGTTCTCCTGGGGAGAGCGGGACACCAGTTGGAAGGGGCCGGTGCCGGGGATGAAGCCGGTCTGACCCTCGCTGCTCTGGGGAATGATGGCCGCCGTCAGGAAGTAGATCAGCTCCATGTCGGGCTGCTCCAGACGGAAGGTCACGGTGCGCTCGTCCGTCGCCTTCAGATCCTGAATAGCAGAAAGCGCCGACACCAGGGCGGAATCCCCGGAATTGCCGGCGCAGCGGTTGATAGAATAGATCACATCCTCCGCCGTTACCGGATCGCCATTGTGGAACTTCACGCCCTCACGCAGGGTGAAGGTGTAAACCAGTCCATCGTCCGAAATGTCGTAGCGTTCGGCTACCGCGGGGATCAATTCACCATCGGGGCCGGTTTTCACCAAGCCCTCGTAAACGTTGAATAAGACCTCTCTGGTTCCTGCCGCCGCTGACGCGTGGGGGTCAAGACTGTCTTCCAGGTCCTGAGCGATGGCCACAACGATCTCGTTGTTGGCTTTCCGCTCGTTTTGTACTCCGTTACTTCCTTCGTCGCCCTGGCTGCTGCCGCCTCCGCATCCGCAGAGTACAGCGCCTACCATTACCAGCGACAGGAAAAGAGATACCAGTTTCTTCATGTTCTTCTCCTTTTCTCCCCGCGTCCTTCCACGGGGACAGAAATAATGGTTTCCTTATTCAATTGTCAATGGGTCTGAGTCCCGCGAAAGGTGCAGGCTCAAAGGGCAGTTTACCACACTTTTCCCCGTATGACAAGAAGAATTTTTGCGATAGCGTCGGCTTGTGAGGTGTTTCGTCCCCTCGGGGACGAGGTACTTTTGCCCATGGCGGCAAAAGTACCCAAAAACGCCATTTGAAACCGCAGGTTTCAAAACTTCCTACACGCTATACCCCTTGCAAATGTGTCACCTTTTACCGCGCGTTCACAGGACACGGCTGATATCGCGGTGTGTGACGAATCGATTTTCTTCTTGCGCCGCTGCCGCTCATCTTTTCAACGATAGAATCAAAAAGGTTGTTCGCTATGGGAATTAGCGGTAGCGGCACTGAAGCAGAAACGATCCTTTTACAAACCGAAAACGAAAGTATTGTGTAAACGCGTGGCATGCAGCCATAATCCTGTACGCAACATAGCGCGCAAGGAAGTGAAGAAACCATCGGTTTCTTCCGGCTCTTTTGCCCACTTTTCCAGCTGTTGGGAAAAGTGGGCCGCCGGAGGCCGTCTTCCCGCTGGCACACGGAATACAAAAAAGGCGGCCTGAAGCCGCCTTTCTGCTTCGTTATTCCGGTTTGTCCTCCGCTCCCTCATCCGCACGAGCGGCAGCGCGGGATTGCCGCAGCGCTTCCTTGCGCTCCACGTAGGCGCTGGCCTCGGTGGGCATACCGCGCCGGGCCAGACGGCGATCCATCAGCCACTTCACCAGCATCCGCAGACAGGCGAACACCGGCACGCCGAAGAACATGCCCAGCACGCCGAAGAAGCCGCCGCCCACCAGAATGGCAACAATGACCCAGAAGCTGGAAATGCCGGTGCTGTCGCCCAGGATTTTCGGGCCGATCACATTGCCGTCCAGCTGCTGGAGCAGGATGATGAAGATGATGAAATACAGGCACTTCAGCGGACTCACCAGCAGGATCAGGAACGCGCTGGGAATGGCGCCCAGAAACGGCCCGAAGAAGGGGATCACATTGGTGACGCCCACCACCACGCTGACCAGCGGGGTATAGGGCATTTTCAGGATGGAGCAGCCGACGAAGCACAGAATGCCGATGATCAGCGAATCCAGCAGTTTGCCCCGGACAAAGCCGGAGAACACCTGATTGGTGTTGTGCAGGCCGGTCAGGATCAGCTCCGCTTTTTCCTGCTGGAAGGTGGCGTAGATCATCTTGCAGCAGCGGGCCAGACTTTTCTCCTTCATGGCCAGCAGATACACGGAGATAATGATGCCCACGATCAGGTTCATGGCAAAGGTCACCAGACTGCGGATGCCCGTCCAGATGCCGCCGGTCAGGGCGGTGGCCAGCTCCTGCGCCTTGGGCAGAATGGTATCGGTCAGGGTGTTCAGGGCGTTATTGTAGTACTCGGTCAGCACATCGTTGGCCCAGCTTCCGATCTCCGGATTCGCCGCCAGCCACGTGTCCACCCAACGGTATACCTTATAATAATAGTACCGGGCGTTGCGGATCAGCATGGTAACGCTCTCGATCAGCTGAGGGATCAGCACGCTCATCAGCCAGTACAGCATGGCCAGCACCACGGCCCACGTCAGCAAAATAGCGGCCGCCCGCAGCAGCCCCTTGCCGCGCTTGAGCTTTTTGTCCCGCAGGCCCTTGCATTTGCTGATGCACCACAGGATGCCCCGCTCGAACCACTTCACCATCGGCGTCAGCAGGTAGGCCATGGCAAGGCCGTAAAACACGGGAGCCAGCACCTCGGCCAGCTTGCCCAGAATGTGCTGCAGCGTGCCGCCCTGATAAAAGGCGTCGTAAAACACCAGAATGGCACAGACCGTCAAAAACGCCGTCAGGCCCCATCGCCAGTAGACCTTTCCCTTCACGTCGCCGCCCCCTTCGCTTTTTCTCTATCATACTCACTTTTTCCCCATTTTGCAAGGGCTTTCCACAGGGGAATTGCATTTTCCCGCCGACTGTGGCATAATAGGAAGACGATCTTTTTCGGGAGGCTTTCCATGAAAACACTGCTATTCATCGTGAATCCCCGCGCGGGCCGTACCCGCTCCATGGCCCCTATGTTTGACGTGGTGGCGCGGTTCTCTCAGGCGGGGTATCTTATCAAGCTGTTCATCACCGAGGGTCCCGGCGACGCCAAGCGGGCGGCGGCGGAGCTGGGTGGTCAGTTCGATCTGGTGGTCTGCGCCGGCGGAGACGGCACGCTGAATGAAACGCTGTGCGGCCTGATGACACTGCCCCAGCGTCCGCCCGTGGGCTACATTCCCCACGGCAGCACCAACGATTTCGCCGCCAGCCTGCACATTCCCACCCAGCCTATGGCGGCGGCCAACGCCATCGCCGCCTGCGCCCAGCCCCGGCAGCTGGATCTTGGTCAACACAACGGGCGGTATTTCGCCTATGTAGCCTCCTTCGGCGCTTTCACCCGCGCCTCCTACTCCGCCACGCAGGCGGCCAAAAACGCGCTGGGCCATCTGGCCTACATCTTCGAGGGTATGGGCGATCTGGACTCGCTGCGGCCCTACTGCTGCCGCATCGAGGCGGACGACGAGGTGTTCGAGGACGAATATATATTCGGTGCTGTATGCAACTCCACCTCACTGGGCGGCCTGATGAAGCTGGATCCCAACCACGTGAAAATGGACGACGGCAAGTTTGAGCTGCTGCTGCTGCGGATGCCGAAAAACGCCGTGGAGCTGAGCGGGCTGATCGCCTCGCTGACCCGGATGGAATA
>OGIG01001477.1_pt1 | contig 13345 bp, 8 predicted proteins | sample 1571601 | NCBI WGS metagenome assembly OGIG01 (sample SAMEA2581953, study PRJEB24529) | metagenome | biome: Human gut stool | place: China | collected 2011 | reverse complement strand
GTCCGCAGGCTTCTGCTTTTTGTCCCGCTGCTTGTAGTATTTCAGGTAGCCCTGACTCTTCAGCTCTGCCCGGATCTCGTTGAGGGCCGCTTCGCCGGAGGCTGTTTCCACCTCATAGAGGACCGTTTCCAGATAGGCCGCCTTTTCCTGCGGATTGGTCAGGAAGGCGGACTGGGAATCCAGCACGGGCTGGAATTTCACCGCCCAGGAGGTGGGGGTGGTGGCGATGGTTTCATGCAGGTCCCGGAACCAGGCGATCCGGTCCTGGGACGGGATGTCCATCAGGAACTTGTTCTGCACGTCTTTCAGGATGTCGAACGCGGCAAAGCCGTTCCCCTTGTAGTGGGAGAGGGCGTCTTTGGCGTACACGTACCAGTCGATGGGCTGCATGCCTTCCTTTTCCATCAGCAGGCGCTGAAGCTCCGTGCGGAAGAACGGGTGCAGCGGGGTTTGCTTGAGCGCTTCCCCCCAGGCCTGGATGGCCTTGTCCTTGTTGCCGGCTGCTTCGTCCAGGCGGGCCTGCGCGGCCCACAGGTAGGCTTGGTCCGCCTTGGCGTTGTCCGCAAAGACGTTTTCCATCAGCAGGTAGGAGGTGGGGGCCTGTCCGCCGAAGATGTGGTTGTGCATGCCTCCGTCCGGTCCGCCGAAGCCGCCTTTCCATTCACCGCGCTTCACGCGCACCGCATAGGCGCAGTGGCCGGGCTGCCCCACCGGGTAGGCCGGGATGCCGTGGGCCTGGGCAGCCATGGTGCCGAAGTAGGAGAGGCCGCCGCACACGCCGCCGATGACCTGCGTGTTTTCCGCGGAGGTGTTGACGTCGCGCCACGGCACGTAGAAGAGGGGCCCCTGGATGGTGTCTCCGAAGAAGTTGTTGCCCGTATAGGGGGCGGCCCAGCAGGCGTCCGTATAGCGCCGCCAGGGGAGGTTGACGTGCTCATTGCTCCATTCGTAGGATTTGTCGTCCCACGTATGGCCCACGACGAAGCGCATTTCCCACGGGCGCAGCTTGATGAAGCCGGGATGCAGCTTGTTTTCCTGATGCAGCTTCTTGAAGATCTGGTAACGGCGCACCGGGTTGCTGTTGGCGGAGTTGGTTTTCAGCTTTCCCGCCATGGGGCCTGTGGAGAAGACGGAGGCCAGCCCCGTGGCGAGGGACTGGTAGTCCCGGAAGTCCGCGTTTTTACCGTCCGCCTTCCAGATGTCGGAAAGGATTTGAAGGCCCTCCGGGGAGTTTTCCGGAATCAGGCCCGCGCCCAGGTAGAGTTCCATCCATGCCGGGTCCTGTAAAAAGGCCTTGATGAAAGCCGCGTCCTGCGGGCTTTTGGAGAAAACGGCCTTCACGTTGTCCGGTCCCGTGACGCGCAGGAGTTCGTGAATGTCCAGCAGGTGGCGGTATTGCTTGTCCTGAAGCAGTTTTTGCCCCGATTTGGTTTGTTCCCCAGCCTTCAGGAGGGAGGAGCGAAGTTCCGTTTGCAGCCCGGCAAAGTCGCCCGCGGCTATTTTCTGCGCCAGGGAGGTCGGCAGCTGGCTGGCGGCAGACGGCGCTTCCGTTTCAGGTTCCGTCAGATCCTGCGCCATGCAGACGGGCGCGGCGAGCAGGGCGGTGCAGAGAAGAAGGTGTGAAATATTCATGTGGAAAAGCTTGTTTAAGGATAGCGGAAAAAAGGGGCCGGAGCCAGTTTGTTTTCCGACTTACTACGGCGCCGGAACAGTATTTTTATCATCCGCCGCGGGGCATCTTTCAGCATAAATGGTCACAGAGCATTTTCACGCCCAGGCCAATGAGGATGAGCCCGGCCCCCGCTTCCAGGTGGAAGGTGGGGAAGCGGTGCAGCCGCCGGGTCAGGAAGAAGCCTGCCGCCGTGCACAGGAAGGTGGTGAAGCCGATGACGGCGGCGGGGAAAAGTACGGCGTGGAGGGTGGGGGATGCGCCGCACTGGGCGGAGGAGAGGTAGATGCTGACGCCCGCCACCAGGGCGTCTATGCTGGTGGCAATCCCCACGGCCAGGAGGGTGGGCAGCGTCAGGCTGGTGACATGGGGCATGTGCTCCTCTTCATCACGGTGGTTCCAGCCTTCCCTGATGACGTTGATTCCCAGAAAGGTGAACACGGCAAAGCCCAGCCAGTGGTCCCAGGCGGCAATGTACTGGTGGACGGAACCCGTAAGCAGGAAACCCAGCACGGGCATCAGGAATTGTCCCGCCCCGGTGGACACGGAAAGCTTGATGCCGTTGACCAGACGTTTTTGCTTAATGAGCAAGCCGTAGGTGAACGCCACGACAAAGGCGTCTACGGACAGGGCGAAAGCCAGGAATAACAAGTCGGCAAGCGGCATGCTCATTGCGGAGAGGCACTCTAGGACATCCCCGGGAAAAAGCAATTTTTTTGTTCCCCGCGGTTTTTTCCGGGTTCCGGGTGCATGGGAGAGAGAAGAATCGGCACGTTCCCCATGAGGGACTGCCCAAATGCATGGAAGTCTGTTGTAGAGAGACTTTTCCGTTTTTCGTCAGGAGATTCGCCTATGCAATATTACCTTTTCAAATGCAAAAACTGCTGAATAACAGCCTTTGCGTGATCGGGGGATCAGTTAATTTGGCGTTGGCGGTTTCTTTTACGCCCAGGTGCAGTAATTCAACGGAATAGCGATTGTCATGAAGAAGATAATGAGAATGGGAAAATTCGTGGTGTTCTCTGTTTTTAGAATTTCCCCTTGATAGATAAAAATTTTTTTTATTCATTAATTTACTCAACGTCAATATTTTAGATTACTTGCATATTTTCTTGCTTAAGAAAATGAATGAGACGGTAAAAAGTAATGCAGCAATAGATGAAAATATAATAGAAAATGTGCTATGGAACCATTCATCAAAACACAGTTCTCTAAGTCCGGAACATACACATAATACGTTGAAGATAGCTACACTAACGAGAATAAATTTCATTTTCAAAGGGTATTAAGCGAAGTAATTTAATCCTGAGGAGTGAAATTCTCAAGCATAAAGGCCTGAAAATGTTTCTGCAGGAGCCGTAAATTTCCCCCAATGATATTCCCGGCGCTACGGCTCCATAAACTGAATGCTGGAAGAGGGACATTTCTTCCGTCCGTCATGCGGTGAAGAAGAAAGGAGAGGATTACTTGCAGTATTTTTTCATGTAGGGCAGCACGGCGTTTGCCCAGATGGCATAACCCTTTTCCGCAAAGTGCAGGTTGTCCCTGCTGATGCCGGGCAGGAGCTTTCCTGAGGGGTCCAGAAAGCGCTTGTTGATGTTGGCGTAGGTGGTGCGGGGCAGTTTGCACTGGGCCAGGACGGCATTGATTTTGTCATTGTGCTGGCGCAGCTTGTCCTGCGGCCCCGTGCCGCGCGGGAAAATGCCCAGCAGCAGAACGTGGGTGTCCGGGAACCTGACCAGCAGGTGCTGAACGGCTCCCAGAATGCCCATGGCCGTTTTTTCCGGAGCTTCTCCTCCCTTGAAATGGCCGGTGTTGTTGGTGCCGATCATGACGATGCAGAGTTTGGGTTCCGTCTGGGCCGGAATGCCGGAGTCCGTGATGCGGTAGATCAGGTTGGTGGTCTGGTCCCCGGAAATGCCGAAGTTGCAGGGATGGTAGGGTTTGAACGCCTTTTCCCATACTTGCTTTCCTTCTCTTTTCCAGTAGTCCGTGATGGAGTCTCCCAGGAAAAGGACGCCGCAGGAGTTGTTTTTTACCTGTTCCACCTGCTGTTCATACTGCTGCCTCCACCATTGGGGCTGTTCCCGCGGCAACGGGAGCAGGGGGGACGGCAGGTCGGCCGCCGTCGCCATGGAGAGGGAGGCCAGGAGGGAGAACGCAATTGCATGCAAGGTTTTCATTTACTTTCATAGTATACGTATGTTTTTTTTAAACGTTACATGAAAGTTGTGGTCTTTTTCCGCTTCTGCTGTGCGCTGGCAGCTCTTGCGCCGGGGCGTTCCCCCTTGCCAGATTCCGGGGGGTGGTGTAGCTTGTGACGGTATGAGTGAGGTATCCCTGCAGCATGGAATGGCGCGCCAGATGGCCGCCTCCCAGTCCATGCAGGCCGGGATGCAGATTCTCCAGGCCTCCGCTCTGGAATTGAAGCAGCTTCTCCGCCACGCGCTGGAGACCAATCCCATGCTTGAGGAATTGCCGGACGCTTCTCCGGAAGCTCTGGAGGACGGTCCGGACGGAGACGCCTGGAATGAGCGGGAGGACGGCTGGAACGAGTTTACGCCGGAAGGCCGCCCATCCGCGGAGGCCGCCGCACGCCGCGATTTCATGTATGAGTCCGTGGTGGCTCCGGAGTCCCTGAAAACCCATTTGATGGACCAAGCACAGCATTCCGCGCTGACCGGGCGCGCCCGGGACGCCCTGTTCCTGCTGATTGACGCCCTGGACGACCGTGGCTTCCTGACGGAGTCCCCGGAGGAGCTGGAGGAACGGGAGTGCTTCAGTATGCGGGATATGCAGGAGGCCCTGGCCGTACTGAGGGGGATGGACCCTCCCGGCGTGGGGGCGGTGGATTTGAGGGATTCCCTGCTGATTCAGCTTGAGCAGCGCGGCCTGAAGCGTTCGCTTGCCTTCCGCCTGGTCAAACGCTGCTGGCGGGAGCTGGCGGCGCACAAGTATGAGGAGGCCGCGCGCTTGCTGGACGTGGAGCCGGAAGCCGTGGCGGAGGCTCTGGAAGTGATCCGCAGCCTGACGCCGGATCCCGGCTGCGCCTATGCTCCCGGCGGCAATCCCCATCTGCTTCCTGACGTCGTCGTGGAGGAAGGGCCTTCCGGGGTTCTGGATGTAGTCCTCACTTCCGAGTACCTGCCGCGCCTGTCCATGAATGAACGGTACATGGAGCTGATGGCGGAGAGCTCCGGCAGCCGGGAGCTCCGGCAGTACCTCCGCAAGGCCTTCCGGGAAGAGATCCCCGGCACCACCAAGATCATCATCGCACAGCGCATCTCCTCCGTGCAGGATGCCGACCGCATCCTGGTGCTGGACAACGGCCAGATCAACGGCCTGGGCACCCACGAGGAGCTGCTAAAGACCAATACCATCTATCAGGAAGTCTACAACAGCCAGACCCAGAGCAGCGGCGACTTCGACAAACAGGGAGGTGAGCAGTAATGGCACAGGTGAAAGAAGTTCGCGGCCCCGGCCCGCGCGGCGCAGGCCAGCCCCGGCCCAAGGTCGAAAATCCGGGTCTGCTGCTCAAGCGGATCATGGACGAAGTATTCCAGCATTATCTGCTCCACTGCATCTTCGTTCTGGTGTGCATCGTGGTCAGCGCGCTGGCCAATGTGCAGGCCAGCCTCTTCCTCAAGACCCTCATTGATGATTACATCGTGCCCATGACCCAGCAGGCCACCCCCGATTTCGGCCCGCTGGCCGCAGCACTGGGCCGCATCGGCTGCGTTTACGCCGTCGGCGTTCTGGCTGCGTGGCTCAATTCCCGCATCATGGTCAACGTGACCCAGGGCACCCTGCGCAACCTGCGCACCAAGCTCTTCACCCACATGGAGAGCCTGCCCATCCGGTATTTTGACCAGCACCCCCACGGCGACATCATGTCCGTGTACACCAACGACGTCGATACCCTGCGCCAGATGCTCAGCCAGAGCATCCCGCAGCTGACGTCCAGCGCCATCACCATCGTTTCCGTCCTCACCAGCATGGTGCTGATGAGCTGGCAGCTCACGATCGTGACCCTGTGCATGGTGGCTCTGATGCTCTTCTGCACCAAGAAGATCACCTCCATGAGCGGCAAGTACTTCATCGCCCAGCAGAAAGACCTGGGCAAGGTGAACGGCTACATTGAAGAGATGATGGAGGGCCAGAAGGTCGTCAAGGTCTTCACCCACGAGCAGAAGACGCTGGACGGCTTCCGTGCGCTGAACGACAAGCTGAAGGACAGTGCCAAGCAGGCCAACGGCTACGCCAACATCATCATGCCCGTCACGGCGCAGCTGGGCAACATCAGCTACGCGGTCTGCGCTCTGGTGGGCGCTGCCATGGCCGTCGGCAATGTCGGCGGCATGACGCTGGGCACCGTCATGGCCTTCCTCTCCCTGAACAAGAGCTTCAACATGCCCATCAGCCAGGTGTCCATGCAGGCCAACAGCATCATCATGGCTCTGGCCGGTGCCGAGCGCATCTTCAAGATGATGGACGAGACCAGCGAGACCGATGAGGGCTATGTCACCCTCGTCAACGCCAAATACGATGCGAACGACCAGCTGGTCGAGACCACCGACCGCACCGGCCTCTGGGCCTGGAAGCACCCCCACCACGATGGCACCACCACCTACCACAAGCTGGCAGGCGACATCACCTTCACCGATGTCGATTTCGGCTATGTGCCGGAGAAGACCGTCCTCCACGACATCAACCTCTATGGCCGCCCCGGCCAGAAGATCGCTTTCGTCGGCTCCACCGGTGCCGGCAAGACGACCATCACCAACCTCATCAACCGCTTCTACGACATCTCGGATGGTAAGATCCGCTACGACGGCATCAACATCTCCAAGATCAAAAAAGACGACCTCCGCCGCTCTCTCGGCATCGTGCTGCAGGACACCCACCTGTTCACCGGCACGGTCATGGAGAACATCCGCTACGGCCGTCTGGAAGCCAGCGATGAAGAGTGCATCGCCGCTGCCCGTCTGGCCAACGCCGACAGCTTCATCAAGCGCCTGCCCGATGGCTACAACACCATGCTGACCAACGACGGCTCCAACCTCTCGCAGGGCCAGCGCCAGCTGCTGGCCATCGCCCGCGCGGCGGTCGCAGACCCGCCGGTGCTGATCCTGGATGAGGCCACCTCCTCCATCGACACCCGCACCGAGGCACTGGTCCAGCGCGGCATGGACGGCCTGATGTATGGCCGCACTTCCTTCGTCATCGCTCACCGCCTGTCCACCGTCCGCAATGCAGACTGCATCGTGGTTCTGGAGCAGGGCCGCATCATCGAGCGCGGCAGCCATGACGAGCTGATCGCCAAAAAGGGCAAGTATTACCAGCTCTACACCGGCAACCTGGCCGAGAACTGAGCATAAAAAATACGGAGCATCGCTGCGGCGATGCTCCGTATTTTTTATGTCTGTTTATTTCAGCCCGATCTGCTGGGCGTATTCTTCCAGCAGTTCCCGCTCCAGGAATGGGGTCTTGACGCCCATCCGGTCGCGGTAGGTCTCGTGGCCCTTGCCGATGACGGCGATCAGGTCGCCCTCCTGGGCGTGGTCCACGGCGTAATGCAGTGCATCCAGCCGGTCGGGGATCTCCACGAATTTGGCGTCCGGGTTGCCCTTGTTCATGCCCACCCGGATATCGGCGAGGATGTCCTCGACCTTCTCAAAACGATTGTTGTCCTCGGTGAGGATGGAGAAATCGGCCATTTTGGCGCAGGTCTCGCCCATGCCGTAGCGGCGCAGCTTGGAGCGGTTGCCGCCGCAGCCGAACACCACCACCAGCCGATGCGGCTTGTAGGCCCGCAGGGTGGTGAGCAGGCTCTCGGTGGAGACCTCATTGTGGGCGTAGTCCAGCAGGATGGTAAACTTTTTGCTGATGGGCACCAGCTCCACGCGGCCCTTGACGACGCACTTGCCCAGACCCTCGTGGATGGCGGCATCGGGCAGGCCCAGCACCTTGCCCACGGCCAGCGCGGCCAGCGCGTTGTATACGCTGAACTCACCGGGCATATTCACCCGGACGTCCATGTCGTCCTTGCCGGAGACGTGGAAGGCCACCCCCAGAAAATCGTGGGTGCGCAGCAGCTCGCAGCCCTCGGCGCGGTAGTCGGCCTTCTCGCTGCGGCCATAGGTCACCAGCTTACAGGTGTGGCCTTCCAGCAAAGCCTCGGTGTTCTCGTCGTCGATGTTCACGACGCCGACGTCGCACCGCTTGAACAGCTGGCCCTTCCAGCTGCGGTACTCCTCAAAGGTCTTGTGCTCGCCGGGGCCGATGTGGTCCGGCGAAAGGTTGGTGAAGACGCCGACGTTGTAGTGGATGCCCGCCACACGGTCCATCATCAGGCCCTGGCTGGACACTTCCATCAGCGCCACATCACAGCCTGCATCCACGAACTGGCGGAAGGTCTTTTGCAGCTCGTAGCTTTCGGGGGTGGTGTTTGCGGTCTCCTGATGGCGGCCCATGAAATAGATGCCGTTGGTGCCGATCATGCCCACCTTTTTGCCGGCGGCTTCCAGCACGCTCTTGATCATGTGGGTGGTGGTGGTCTTGCCCTTGGTGCCGGTGACGCCGATCACGGTCATCTGCCGGGCCGGGTTGCCGAAGAGGTTGCAGCTCATCAGCGCCATGGCATAGCGGCTGTTCTCCACCTTCACAACGGTCACGTCCGGCATGGCAGACAGGTCGATGTCATGCTGGATGACCAGTACGCTCACGCCTTTGGCGGCGCAGTCGGCCGCGAAGTCGTGGCTGTCGCGCTGGGTGCCCACGATGCAGACGAAGGCCATGCCCTCGGCTGCCTTGCGGCTGTCGTAGATGATATCGGTCACTTCGGTCTCCAGACTGCCCTGCACAAGGTCAAAGGGGACGCCTTCCATCAATTGTTCCAGTTTCATACATGAACCTCACTTTTTCAGTTTGCAGCCCCGGTGCCTGCCGTATCCTGCGCGGCGGGAGCCGGGTCTGTCTCTGTGGTCGGAGCCTGGGCATCGTCCGCAGGCTGTGCAGCGGCGTCCGCCGGGGACGCTGCCGCATCGGCGGCACCCTCTGCGGTGCTGTCCGCCGTTTCCTCTGCCGGGGCTTCCTCCGGTGTCGTCGGCTCCGGCACGACATAGCCGGACGGCAGCTCCGGCTCGCCCTGCGCAAAGGTGAATTTGCGGGTGCTGGACATGCTGATGTGGGTGAAGTCCAGCGTACCGGTGTCGGTGGCTGCGCAGCCCTTGCCGTCCTCATTGAGCAGCACATGCCGGGCCAGCTTGAGCTTGTAGTCCAGTTCGTTCAGGGTGCCCAGCCGGACGCTGATGCGGTCCTGATACAGGAACGCCATCTCCTCCGGGTCAGCGAACTCGATGCGGGTGACATCCCCGCGCATCCCGGCGGTATCCAGCGCCGTCAGCAGGGTGCTGAGAGCCTCCAGGCGCTTGTCGCCCGCCTCCTCTTCCACGGCAGCGGAGGCGCTGGCCGGGTCGGAGGCACTCTCCGAAGCGGTGCTGCTGTCTGCCGGTGTCTCCTCCTCGAAGCACAGCTGCTCGCCGGGGTCCGAGAAGACCGGCTCGCCGCCGTACAGCGTAGGCAGGCCGGTGGGCTGGGCGGAGTCCGCCGCCAGGATCTTCAGCCCGGCCGAGAGGGTCAGCCAGCCTTTTGCCGTCTGCATGGCGTAGGCGGGCTGGGCTTCCGCCACCCGCACGACCACGGTGCTGGGGTAGTCCCGCTCCACCCGGATGTCCTCCAGCATGGGGAAGACCTTTTCCAGCGCGGCGGCTTTGGCAGCGGGGTCAAAGCTGAAGATGTTCTCTTCTTTCTGGACGCCCAGCGCCTGCAGGATCTGCTCGCTGGAGTAGCCGCCCGCTTCGCTCACCACGCCGTCCGCCGTCCGCACCTCAATGGTGTTGATCTTGAACAGCATGGTGACCGTCAAATAGATGCCTGCCGCGATGACGCAGAGCAGCATGGCCAGCGCGGTCAGGCGCTGGATGGCTCTGCGGCGTCGGAGGGCCTTGCGGGTCATCTTCCGTTTCTTTTTTCCTTCCCGGCGGGCGGGGTCCCGCAGGTTCGCCTGCGTAGGGCGGAGCCGCTGGCCGCTGGCCGGGCGCCGGGCGTTCGGGTTCTGCGGCCGGGCCTTCCCATTGCGGGGCCGCTGGCTCTGCGGCGCGCTCGTTCTCCGCTGGTTCTGGCGCGGCGCATTGGGTGCCCGGTTCCGGGAGGGATTCTGCTTCTGGACGGGGCGGCCTCCGGTGGGAAACTGGATGCTGTTGTCCGGGTAGCTGCCGGAGCCGGTATCCCGCGCCGCATAGCGGCTGGGCCGGGGCGCATCGGGGTCATAGTTCGGGTTGGTTACCGGGTGTCTGCCGGGCGTCGTGGAGCTGGGGTATCCCACATTGCTCCGGTCCGCCGGGCGGCTGGGCCGGGCGTCCCGCGCCTGATCGTAGACCGGACGGCGCTTCCCATTTTTCTTCCGGTTCTGGGGTCGGTCTGCCATTGGGCCGCACCTCCTTTCCTTTGGATTTCACGTTCTGTTACGGGGTCTTGACCAGCTGGAGCAGGGCATTGGCGATGCGGTCCAGACTGTCGTCCACCGAGAGCTTCCGGGCGTTCTGGCCCATCTGCGCCAGCTTTCCCGGCTCGGCCAGCAGGTCGGCCACGGTGGCCACGAGTGCTTCGCCGGTCAGGTCTTTTTCCTCCATGACCACCGCAGCCCCGGCTTTTTGCAGCTCCATGGCGTTGTAGTACTGATGGTTCTCGGCCACATTGGGGCTGGGGATGAGGATCGCAGCGCGGCCCACAGCCTCCAGCTCGGCCAGCGTCAGGGCACCGGCGCGGCTGATGACGAGGTCTGCCGCAGCCAGCAGCTCCGGCATGTTGTTGATATATTCCTTCACGACAAGGCTGTCGCCGGGGGCAAAACCCTTCTCTTTTTCGAGGTTCTGGAACAACTCCACGCCGTACTGGCCGGTGGCATGCAGGTGCAGCACCGGCTTCTGATTTTTCTGCTCCCAGGCGCAGAGGTCGGCCACGACCTCATTGACCCGCCGTGCTCCCAGACTGCCGCCGAACGACAGGATGACCGTGCGGTCCCCTGCCCCCAGTTCGGCGCGGATGGCGTCACGGTTCCCGGCCTGGGCGAACACCTCCGGCCGCACGGGGTTGCCCACCACGCGGGTCTTTTCGGGGGCACCCAGCTTTTCCACGGCAGCGGGCACAGCGGCGAACACGATGTCCACATCCGGGGCCAGCAGCTTGTTGGTCACGCCGGGGAAGGCGTTCTGCTCATGCAGGGCGGTCTTGATGCCCATTTTGGCGGCGCAGCGCACCACCGGGCCGGACACATAGCCACCGCAGCCGATGACCAGATCGGGCTGCACCTCGCGCATCATCTTCCGGGCCGTGGGGCCGGAGAGGGCCAGATTCCACAGCGTGATGAGGTTCCGCTTGATGTTGTGCAGCGAGAGCTTCCGCTGGAAGCCCGTGATCTCGATGTGGTGGAAGGGATAGCCCGCCTGGGTCACCAGACGGTACTCCATCCCCTCTTTGCGGCCGGCAAAATGGATCTCAGCCGTCGGGTCTGCTTTTTTCAGTGCACCGGCAATCGCCAGTGCGGGGTTGATATGGCCGGCCGTGCCGCCGGCAGCGATCAGAACACGCATCTTGGTTCCTCCTTATGATTCGGTCCGCGCCCTGCGCGCGGTATCCAGCACGATGGTCTTTTCCCGGCGGCGGGCCTCCCGCTCCTCGTGGGCGCGGCGGCGCTCCTGACGGATGCGCTCACCGTTGCGGCCAATGTTGACCATGACCCCCATCTCCGCCAGCAGCAAGATCAGGCTCGTGCCGCCGGAGGAGAAGAAAGGCAGCGAAATGCCGGTGTTGGGCAGCGTGTTGGTGACGACCGCGATGTTGCAGAACACCTGCCACGCGATCTGCGCCATGATGCCGATGCCCACCAGCGTGCAGAAGCGGTTCTCGGCGTGGAAGGCCAGCCAGAACCCCTGCACGAGGAAGACCACGAACAGCACGATGACCAGCACGGCCCCCGCAAAGCCCAGCTCCTCGCAGACGACGCTGAAGATGAAGTCGTTGGTGCTTTCGGGCAGCCAGAGCTGCTTTTCGATGCTGTTGCCCAGCCCAAGGCCCGTCACGCCGCCGGAGCCGATGGCGTACAGACTTTGCAGGGTCTGGTCTGTCATCTTGGTCAGGTCCTGCGTCCAGCCGTCCAGACGGCTCTGTAAGTAGGGGATGGAGTCGATGTGCTGCAAGATCGTTTCCAGCAGAAAGATGCCGGCTGCACCGCCCACCCAGGTGATGACGCCGCCGTTGCCGCCCAGCAGCAGGATGGTGCCCACCATGGCGGTGGTCAGCACGATGCCGGACATGTGCGGCTCCATCACGAGCAGCAGGATGACCGGCAGCAGCGGGAGCAGCGGCAGGAGCAGCTCCCGCACCAGCCGCTGCTGCAGCCACGGCCCCACCGGCACCTGGCCGCTGCGGCTGGGGTCCAGTTTTTCCAGCCGTGGGGCCTTGGCCGCGATGTGGGCCGTGAGCAGGATCATCTCAAACTTTGCGATCTCCGAGACCTGCACCGTCATACCGGCCACGCGCAGCCAGCGCTTGCAGCCGTTCAGCGGGGTGCTGAACAGCACCAGCACCAGCAGCGCCAGCACAAGGAAATACCCCGGCCAGACCAGCCTGCGGAGCAGACGGTGGTCTACATAGGAGAACAGGAACATGGCCACAAGGCCCAGCCCCAGGCAGAGCACCTGGGATTTGATGTAGTGCAGGCTGTCGCCAAAGCGGAGATAGCCTGTGGTATAGCTGGCGCTGAACAGCATCACCAGCCCGAATACGATGATGATGCCCAGCGTTGCCAGCCAGTAGAGCAGAATGGGAGACCAGGGGCCGGGGTCCCGCTGCAGCAGCGCGAACGGCTCCGGCTTTTTTCGGCGGATGGTTGCCATCTGCACACCTCCTCAACTGATTTTTGCCCATTGCAGGGCCAGCGCCGCGCCCAGCAGGGCGAGCACACAGAATGTATAAAAGATCTGCACCGCACTGCTGCCGCGCAGCTCCATCCAGCGGTGGAGCGGGGCCGTGCGGAAGAGCTGCTTTTTCCCATGCGTGGTTTGATAGACCACGATCTGCACCGCCACCATGCCGCCCTCCAGCCAGTAGGGCAGCCCCAGCGGGAGCGCAAGGTCCGGCCAGCCGATGCACAGCGGCGCACAGCCCAGTGCCCCGGCCAGAAACAGGCTGCCCACGCTGCCCAGCCGCAGCCGGGCAGGCGGGAAATTCCAGAGCAGGAACGCCATCAGCGCACCGGCCAGCGCCGCCGGGAAGACGGCCAGCGGGAACCAGCCGAGGATGGTCATGCAGAGCATCAGGCCCAGCTGGGCCGCAAATGCGGTGCCGCAGCACAGGCCGTCGATGCCGTCCGCGATGCGGACGCTCTCGGCCAGCGCCACAAGGCCCGCTTCCCAGACCAGCGGAGCCAGAACGCCCAGTTCCACATAGCCCAGGCCCGGCAGGGCCAGCCCGGTGGCAAGGCAGCGGCTGGCCCCCAGCAGCAGGAGCACCACGGCACCGGCCCCCGCTTCCAGCAGCAGGCGGGTGCCCCGGCGCAGGCCCAGCGGGGCACGGCGGCGGATGCGGGCCAGGTCATCGGCCAGGCCGACACCG
>OGIG01001476.1_pt1 | contig 13348 bp, 13 predicted proteins | sample 1571601 | NCBI WGS metagenome assembly OGIG01 (sample SAMEA2581953, study PRJEB24529) | metagenome | biome: Human gut stool | place: China | collected 2011 | reverse complement strand
AATATAATATATTCCTGTACTTACCAGCTCAAAATTAACATACGTATCTGCGTTGCTTGTATAGACATCACAGTCCCATGTCGTTGTCTTCGCGTTCAACATATAGGAGAGATTATTGATAGTTTTGACTTGTTTGTTGTTGCCAAGAGATGTAATGGACCAAATCTGATCGATAGGGCAGGCTTCTTCCCAAATACCTACATTCTTACGACCAGAGATTGGACCTGTTGCCTCAACATTTAAAAATTTCCCTGTACCTGCGTGCGATCTAATCTTATAATATCCCATAGAGTCCTCCGTAAAGTTCATCTGTCTTTAACATTACTTTGTATTGTTTTGAGTGCAGGCCTTCCAAGCACCGCAATCCCAGTAGATTGTCCTTGCCCTAAAATTCTTTAGTCCGGTTGATATGTTGCCAGAAGATATTTCTTCGAGCTACTCTGTTCCACCAGAAGGTTGATTATTGTCAGTAGTGCCCAACAACTTACACTTATGTTGCTTTATTTAAACTCGATGCTATTTGCAATCTCTGCAACCTCCTCACTAGTAAGAGCTTTATGGTCGAGTTCAAATGCAACATAGACTGCCTGCTTTAGCGACTGAGAGAGAATCCCATAGTTGGTGGCATCATCCTCACCGGCTTTGTCCGTAAAACTGGGTGCATAGTAAACATCAACCATCGCCGTTTGATGCTGGTCGGTTTTCTTAACAACAGTATAGGTTTCGTGGACATTGAATTGATAATCGTTGCCCAAGGCGATTTGACTGTAAATGCTCATAGGCTCGTCCGTGATGGCTTCGTTGGGTTCGTAAACGTTATAGCCAACCGCACCGATGCAGTTCTCCTCTGCGTCGTACAGGCCGACGCGGGACCACGCGCCGTTATAGAGGTAGCCCGTCTCCGCGTCATAGTTACCGATGTTCCAGCCCTTGGGAAGCTGAAAGCTGATCTCAAAGGGCGTGATCTCGAAAATGGCGCGGTTAAGCTCAGTCCTTTCCGCATCGCTGAGGGGGAAAGTCACATGGAGCTGCTCATAACTGTCCTTTGCTTTTTGATTTCCGATTGCGGCATTGCATCCAGTAAGGGAGATGCCTGCTGCCGCGACAAGCAGCACGGCAAGCGTCGCGCATATCGTTTTCTTCATACGGTTTCCCTCCATAGAGGATATGGTGAATTCAGTAAACTGCTCAAGCCCGCTGCAAGGGAACAACGGAATCAATAATACTCGTATGTTTGGACAGTGCCCACATTAGGATTGTTATAGGCGGAATTATCATAATAGTAATGTAGGATTTCGGACCAACTGTAGCCGAGTTCAGTTGCCAGATAGTCAGAACCATTCTGCCGTAAACGTCCGGTGCCAGCCCCGGAATCATTGTAGCTTCCGGACCAGAACGATGCAAAGAAAACCTTTCCGCCACTACTAACCATGATGTATCCATCCATAGCTTCTACGGCATCCGTTACTGTCTGTGTGTTTGCGGTGGTCGTCAAAAGAGAGCTGCGGTAATTTACATCGCCATTTTTAATATCACAACCATAGGCCTCACGGTAAGACGCTTCTTTAGCCCACCAGCCACACATCTTCACAGCGATGACATTAGCCTTCAGAGCATTAGTGTGATAGCCCTCGTTTCCGATTTCGTTGCAGGTTACATTGATGATAAAGTCATCCAACGAAACGCTATGAATGGTACCTGCTTCGTCCATAACTGCAATCGTCGTAACTTCTCCGTCGAGATCACAGAAGCCGTAGCCTTTGCGCGCGGCACGTCCAGAAGTAGCGGTTTCAATCGATAGGGGTTCAGGGCATCCAAGAAAAGTTCCGATGTACCATGAGCCGCTTTCTTTGACGGTGATAACCAAGTGACTGCTGGTTCCGTTGAAGAAATAGCTATTAGCTTGGGCTACTGTAGTTCGAAGGGTTACCTTGTAGCACTCATATGCGGTCTCATCGGCAAAGAAGTCCATCAGTTCAGGATATACTTTTGGTGCATAGTCATTGGAAACTTTTTCAATGGAAATTACATTGACCGTTTCAACTGCCAAAATGCCTATGTTGTTCGCACGGTTCTCGGCATTCGAAACGAATCTTTGATATTCGCCCCGCACAGACGGGGCAAAGTATTCTGCCCACTGCGACCAGTTTCCAGTGCCAGCACTTTCGAAGAAGTTTTTCACTAGAACCTCATTGTTTTCTGTGTATGTATCCATCGCTAATGCGCAGGGAGCAAGTGTCAATACGATCGTGCATGAAAGAATGCTTACTATAAATTTCTTCAGTTTGTCCATACTGCATACTCCTTATTTTAGTCTATTTCATCTTGAAGCGTTTTTTGCTTGAATATGTAATTGCTGCTTTTACGGACAAGTTTTGCTGATTGGCGTTCCCGTGAAAGGTACGCCATCAATGGTGCCACTAACCATAAGTGTGTAGGTATGCCCACTTTCGACAATACAAGTACCGGATAGCGTCAAAAGTGAAGTGGCTGTGCCAGACCACGAGTCAACTAATGTGCGTCCACACCACAGTTCCATGGTTGCATCAATCCGTTGCCCACTATCCACAATAGTTGATTTGCAGTTTGCTGTTGTGCTTGAGAAAGTAAGCGATGAGGTTACTTGCTTTGCGCGAGAAGTGGCATTGGTGGTTATACTCATTGCCATAATGAGAACAAGTAACAGCGGGAGCAAAGACTTTTTAATGAAAATCACCCTCCTTTCTATGTTTTAACTACTAAAACGATTAAAAGGGGGGTGATTTGGACAATAGATTTAAATTATTTTGTTGGATCAAATAAGTACAGACCCTCTGCTATATGAACTATGCTTTCTTTACTTATGACACCATTTATTGTACATAAAACACCGGATTCATTATCGACCCAGAGCAGATTACTGGATGGGGAATCATCGGATGCTCCATAAAACTCTGCAATAGTTCCGTGAACTAACAGATACTCTGGTTGTTGACTGGTAAAAAGCTCTGTTTGCATTTCATCATTTAAAAGACAATAAAAAACATAAAATAACGTTAAAAGAAGGAGATAGAGTCTCTGTAACTGTTAAAAATACAAATACAACAATAGCACAGACATTAAGAAACTTCTTTTATAGAATTGCAGGAAATGACACGTATCAAATTGCTGTACAATATGCAGGAATTGTTACTGTAAATGGTAAAAACTAATAATGTATAATGTAACAGCTTATGGACTGTAATATGTAGCAAAGTCCAAGAGCTGTTTTTTTATAGAAAGGTAAACATATGAAATTACAACACATAGCGATAATTTTTATAATAATAATACTTCCGATATCGTTAGTATTATCAAATTATGTAAGCTCACATTTGGAAACAATAAAAACACAAACCATATATGATGCAAATTTAGTAAATGCTGCACATGACTCTATTAGAGCGTTTCAAATAAACACTCAAAACAACGAGTTTTCAGATATAGCAAACTCGAAAATAAGAGACATAGAAGCATCTATTAACGTATTCTATTCTTCTCTTGCAACAAACCTAGAAGTAAAGGGATATACAAAAGAGGAACTAAAAGAATACACACCAGCTATTGTGTTCACTTTGTATGATGGCTACCATATATACACAAATTACTATGACACAGAATTACAAGCTTTTAAATACGGGCTAAAACCATTTACATCATACTCATGCAGATATATTGATGTAAATAGTAGACACAATGATTTTATAGTAAATTATACACTTGACAATACTATAACAATCATAGGAACAGTAGAAGGAAATTATGTTACAAAAACAGGACATTTAATATCATATGATGAAGCAGAGCAAATAGCTCAAGACCCAGCAAGAATAGCTGATTACGTTAATTTAAGTGAAGTGCTAGAAGAAAACTTAGTAACATTAGATGATGATGCTAGTGCAGAAACAATCAACCAAGCAAAATATCAAGGAAGATATCAATATGTGGTATATAATAACCAAAAGATATATTTAGAAAAAAATCCTACAAACGAAAGTAGAAAATATTTTAAATATAGTTCTCAATATAGAAAAGATTATATAAGTTCATCAGAAACAGTAAATGCATTGAACATTTACTATGATGCAACAACAAAGCAACTAAGTTCAGACAGTGCAAAGAAATTTTATCAAGAAGCAGCTGAATTCACAATATGGGTAAATGAAAATCTAAGAAATGTAACTCAACAATGGGCATGTGATGCAGAAGGATATAAGATACCAGAGAGATTTGCAACACAATTAGACAATGCTAGAATATTTGATACAAAAGGAACACAGAACAATCCATTGCTTTCAAGCTCACCATTTAATGAACAAAGAAGAAATGTAATAAGATATTCAATAGAAACAAATTTAATCCAAGCTATGAAAACATATACAGATCATTCGTCAGCAGGATATGAATTCTCGATGCCAGAATTAACAGAAGGAGATTGGGACAACATTGAAAACAACATATGTGAATTGGTATTTTTACAAGGATTCCCAATAGGAGGAAAAATATATAATAATTACTGTGTTGTTTCAAACAATGCAAACAAAGAAACAGTATCAAATGATGCAATATATATATTATCAAAAGATGATGAAGGAAAAATAGAATATCATAAGCCAGGATGTAAAGCTTTAATTACAGCTTTAAATTATGGAAGAATGACATTAGAGGGAGCATATTCAACAATAGATTTTAAGAGAAAATCTATATCTCTAACAGGAGAAGATGTAAATGCTCTTGCTCAAATATTAGAGAGTAATGAAGTAAACATAAACGAAGGAAAATATGCTTATTTCTATCCTCAACCATATGAAGCATGCTATGACTGTATAGTTGCAGCATCAGATGCATACTCAACAGATGACATTATAGCAGGAAAAGTAATTGACAAATTCGGAAGAGACCATGACGAATATGGAGAATCATATGGAAATATAACAGACTTAAATGGAGATGAAGTAAATATTACAAACTTAAATGGAGTAAACCTACAAAAATATTATCTAACTGCCTTGGCAAGAGCTAGATATGATTTGTATTTAGTAAATGCATATTTTGGATATTAACTTGGAGAAATAATATGATAGATGAAATAAAACTAGAAGAAAAAATAAAAGAAAAAATACAAAGCAAAATAGTAATAGAAGATCCAGTCGTAAAAATTACATTTAAAAGAATACTAGCCTACTTTATAATATATAGTTTTCTAGGATTTATAATAGAAACTATATTTGGAATGCTTACAAAAGGAGTAATTGAGAGCAGACAAAGCTGTTTGTACGGACCATTCTGCTGTATATATGGACTTGGTGCGTCCGCCGTGCGTCCAGGGTTGCAATAATTTAAAAAGAAAAACTGGACATTATTCTTAGCAGGAGCAATAGAAGGCTCAATAGTAGAATATGTGATAAGCTGGCTAGGAGAAATAGTATTTCATATTAAATGGTGGGATTATTCAAACATGCCATTTGATATAAATGGCAGAATATGTTTGTTATTTACAATATTCTGGGGAATATTAGCACTAGTATTAATGAGGTTAATAAATCCATATATAGAAAAATTTATAGACAAAATTCCTAAAAAACTATTTAGTGTACTAACAATAGGGGGAACAATATTATTAATTTTAGATTTGCTAATAACAGCCTTCGGACTTCAAGTATTTTATACAAGATTTACAAAAAAATATGACTTAAATCTTGAAGAAGATAAAAACCTTATGGTAAGTCAGGAAGTTTTAGAAAACGAATTTGTACAAAAATTGTCAAACACAATATTTACGGACGAAAAAATCTTAAGAACATTTCCAAATATAAAATATAAAGATAATGACGGAAACATCATATGGGTAAAAGATATATTAACAGATATTAAACCATATTATTATAAAATAAGTCATAAATTTAGATTAAAATAAATATAGAAAAGCATATATATTTTTATATATGTCTTTTTTTATAAAAATAATTTCCTATTTCTAATTAAGAAATAGGAAATTTGCGTTTATTTACTTGAACCAGTGAATAAACTGAGGTTTCAGAACCTCAGGCAGAGACTCGTATTTGTTCAAGAGTCGACGATTGTAGTCGTCAACAAAGAAGGAAATATCGGCCTCCGACACCTGCTCAAGATTAGAAAAATTTTCGATGGCAAACTGACAGGCCTCATAGAAATCGTCAGCTCGCTGACACTCAGCCTCGAGACTAATAGTATTGGTCAAACTATCAGAGTTATTGCAAAGATAGTTATAACCAGCATGATTAATAGGAATCAGTGCCACATCTTCGTACCATCTCAAGGTACGATGAAACGTAACCTTCGAGAAAATACTGGTCTTAAAAGCAAAGAGCCAGTAAACTGCATACTTCTTACCGGGAATGGACCACATTTTCAAAGAGTCGATTCCAGAATTAAGAATATCAATGCCCGACGTGAAATTGTACCGCTGAGAATCTTTGTGAGGAGAGTCATTAATCAGATTAGCCTGACACCGAATGATATCAGGATGGTTGTGCTTAATGATACCCGCATCGAGATTCTCCAGATGATTAGGTTCAATGGTGTCGTCAGAGTCTACAAAGATAGAGTACTCACCAGTAGCAAGGGAGATGCCACGCTTCCGAGCGATGGAAACACCAGCATTGCTAAAATGGTGGACATGAATGTGAGGATAGGTCGATGCGTATTCGTCCAAAATCTGAGAAGTTCCGTCAGTAGAACCATCGTCAATAACAATCAGCTCATAATCCGAGAAGGACTGAGAGAGAATGCTATCAACACACTTGTTGATGTACGACTTACTGTTGAAACAAGGCAGGATGATCGAGAATTTCATTTGAACTAACCTCCTCTTTCAAAAACGCACAAGACCTCCGTGAAGTCTTGCTTTTTCTAAAAGTTACAGTTAACCTTACCTATTATAAGGCGGGATTTAAGAAAAGTCAAGCATTATTCTTGAATATATGAGAATAATGTGATATAAATAAGAAAAATTTATGATGGAGAAAAAAGTTGTGGATATAAAAAATATGACATTAGAAGAAAAAGCGTCACTTTGTGTGGGAGAAGATTACTGGAATAGTAAAAAAATAAAAAAATATAATATTCCGAAAATAACGATGTCAGACGGACCAAATGGATTAAGGGTACAGAAAGATAAGCAAGATAATTTAGGAATAAATGAGAGCAAGAAGGCGACATGCTTTCCAACACTAGCAACTTTAGGAAACAGCTGGAATAGAAAAATGGCATATCTTTTAGGCAAAACTTTAGCAGAAGAAGCCAAAAAAGAGAAAGTCAATATAGTGTTAGGACCAGCAATAAATATAAAAAGAAGTCCTCTGTGTGGCAGAAATTTCGAATATATATCAGAGGATCCATATTTAACGGGAATACTTGGTAGTGAATATGTAAAAGGGATGCAAAGCCAAAACATTGGAGCATGTGTAAAACATTTTGCAGTAAATAATCAAGAAAACAGAAGAAGAACTATTGATGCAATTATAGATGAAAGAACGTTAAGAGAAATCTATTTAAAAGCATTTCAAATGATTATCAAAAAATCAAAACCATGGGCAGTTATGAGTGCATACAATAAAGTTAATGGAGAATATTGTACAGAAAACAAACACTTGCTAAAAGAAATACTAAGAAAAGAATGGAAATATAATGGAATAGTAATTTCGGATTGGGGAGCAGAAAATAATAGAGTAGAAGGAATTAAGGCAACTAATGATTTGGAGATGCCAGGTGGTAGAGGAAACGGCAAAGAAGAAATAATCAAAGCAGTGAAAGAAAATATAATAAGCGAAAAAGAATTAGACAAAATAGTTGAAAGAATTATTCAAACAGCTCAAAAAACATATGATAAAACTCAAGAATATTCTTATAATCAAAAAAAGCATCATGAGATTGCTTTAAAAATAGCAGAAGAATCAGTAGTATTATTAAAAAACAAAGATAACATATTACCAATCAAAAAAACAAAAATAGCAGTAATCGGAGATATGGTAAAAGAGCCTAGATATCAAGGTGCAGGAAGTTCTACCATAAATCCATATAATGTAGAAAATGCACTGGAATGTTTAAGAAAAAATAATATAGAATTTGAGTATGCACAAGGATATGAGAGAGTTGAATCTGGTAATGATGGACAACTATTGAAAGAAGCGGTTAATGTAGCAAAAAGACATGACAAAGTATTAATATTTGCAGGACTTACAGAAAATTATGAATCAGAAGGAGTAGACAGAGAAACGTTACAAATACCAACAAATCAGATAAACTTGATAGAAGAGATAAGCAAAGTAAACCAAAATATAATAATTATATTATCAAATGGCGCACCAATCGAAATGCAATGGCAAGACAAAGCAAAAGCAATAATAACAGGATATTTAGGTGGAGAAGCAGGGGCAAGGGCAATGATAAATTGCGTAATAGGAAAAGTAAATCCTAGTGGAAAATTGGCAGAAACGTATCCAATTAAATTAGAAGACACCCCATGCTATAACAACTATCCAGGAACAGAGCTAACAGTAGAATATAAAGAAACAATATATGTAGGATATAGATATTACAATACAGCAAAGAAAAAGGTCCTTTTCCCATTTGGATATGGACTAAGTTATACTCAATTTAAATATTCGGACCTAAAAATAGAACAGGAAAATCATAAGGTAAAAATTTCATTCAAAATAAAAAATATAGGAACAGTAAAAGGAAAAGAGATTGCACAAATATATGTATCACAATTAAATCCTAAAATCTATAAACCTTTAAGAGAACTAAAAGAATTTAAAAAGGTGGAATTAAAACCTGGAGAAGAAAAGATTGTAAAAATAGAATTGGCAAAAGATAGTTTTGAATATTATAATACTGAATTAAAAAAATGGGCAATAGAAGAAGACAAATATGAAATACAAGTAGGAAAATCTAGTGAGGATATAGTCTTAAAGGATAGAATAACAATAAAATCACAAGATGCAGTTGTAAAAACAAAATATTCAGATAAATACTATAATGCAGAAATACAAGAAATCACAGACAAAGAATTTGAGAAAGTATTAGGAAGAAAAATACCGGAAAGACACTTAAAAATAGATGAAATCACAGAGGAAAATACGCTAGAACAAATAAAAGAAACCAATATAGGAAAAGTGATATATAACTCAGAAATTGAAAAAATGAATCGATTATTAAAAGAACAAAATGTAAATAAATCGACTAAAGTTATGATGGATTTACAAAAACCATTGAAAAAGTTTTATGAAAAGCACAATAGTAAAATAACAAAAGAAATGGTAGACGAACTCCTAGATATAGTAAAAAATAATAAAGAATATGCAAATTGCAAATTTTTAGAGATATATTTAAAATAAGACATCTGACTAAACAGATGTCTTATATTTAAACTCTAAAAAGATTAAACCACTTAGCAAATGTGGATTTTGTGATACTAGCAAAATTCAACTTTCCGACTTCTTTGTCAGCAATAATATTAACAGTAGATACAATACTTCCATTAATACTATAAGAAACTTCGCCAAGCTTTTGACCTTTTAAAATCGGAGCATTAACATTTTTATCCAAAGTAACTTCCTGAGATATTTCTCCTTTATTAGACTTAGAAACAAGAACTTTAGCATCGCTTTCTAAGACTGCATTTACGCTATTTGAAGAACCTTTATTAACTTTTAATTCTCTAACAACATCGCCTTGTTTTCCGAACTCAGTAACAGAATAATTATTAAAACCATAGTCTAAAAGCTTTTGAGCACTTGCAAATCTTGTTTTAGGATTAGGAGACTTTAAAACTACACTAATTAGAGATAAGCCATTTCTAGTTGCAGAAGCCGATAAATTATATAAGGCAAGAGACGTTGAACCAGTTTTTAAACCTGTGCAGCCATTATAATTACGAACAAGTTTATTTGTATTAACTAGGCTAGACTTTCCATCTCTAAGAGAATCCATCCAAATTGTCGTATATTTTGTAATAGAAGGATGATTTTCTAAAAGCTCTCTGGACATAATTGCAATATCATAAGCAGAAGTTAAATGACCATCTTCATCAATCCCATGACAGTTTTTAAAAGTGGTATCATTCATACCAAGTGCTTGAGCTTTTTCGTTCATCTTAGAAACAAAGGCTTCTTGACTTCCCTCTAGATAATTTGCCATAGCAACAACACAATCATTTGCAGACACAATACAAATAGCTTTTAACATCTCATCAACAGTTAAAGTCTCACGAACATCAAGCCAAATTTGTGAGCCTCCCATTGCGGCGGCATCTTCTGTGCAAGGAACAGTATCTGTTAAACTAATCCTGCCACTGTCGAGTGCTTCCATGATTAAAAGAAGACTCATTATTTTTGTAACACTTGCAGGACGTAGTTTTTCATGCATATTATGATCATAGAGAATCAATCCGGAAGATTGTTCAATAAGACAAGCGGATTCACAATCCAAATTTAAAGGATTATCAGTAACTGTTGCAGAATCCGAAGTTAAGCCAGCGCTTGTTTCTTTTGACTCGACAGGCTTTGACTGATTGCACCAGACATATTGCGTATTTTCAACAGCAAGCTGAACATATATAAAACAATTACTAAGTAATAAAATAATGCAAAGAGAAATAACTATTAAACTTTTTTTATGAAAAGAATGCATAAAAAATCCTCCTAATGAAATATTAATAAATAATATTCATATAAGAGAAAAATATGCAAATTAAACCAATTTTACAATTCTAACGGTAACAGTTTTATCATCTGTGCTAAAATACATTTTGATATCATTTGCAGTATTATTTTTGAACTTTAAATCAACAGAACCATAAGAAACAGCAGCATCCTTTCCTTCAGGAACATAAGAGACCTTTTTGCCATGAGCATGCCTTTCCTTTACTTCTAAATCAGGAACTGCTAAAACTGCGTTGTACAAGGTGCTACTAACTTGACAGTTACCACCTCCAAGAGCTTGAACCGTTTCCCCATTTACAAAGACGCTAGCTTCTTTATATCCATCTTCTGCAGTGGAAGGACCGATAGTTCCACAGAATGAAAAAGTTTCTCCTTTTGCAACAGTACAACCATTTAGCTTGGAGCAAGTAATCCTAATATTAGTAAGTCTACCTTCTGGACTTGATCCTAAATCAGTAGAAAAAGAAGAAAGGTCTTCTTCTTTTGGAGAAGAAACCGCGTTTTCAAACTTATTAGCAATTTCGTTAGTCTTATCATTATTTCCTAAGACATTAGAATCAAGAGCAAGCTTAGCTTCATTATTCATAGAATTGTTATCAGTTTCTCCATTATTTCTAAAAATAAAAAATAAAACCACTCCAATAATAATAATTAAAACAATTATAAAAATAGAAGAATAACTTTTCTTATTAGTACTCATAATTTATACCTCTAAAAATAGTGTTAGCAGAAATAAGAAAAATATACAAAAATAAAAAGCTATAATGCTTTTTATTTTAAAGGAAATTTATAAATTTTTGATAAAAATAGCTAATTTTTCAAGAGCTTCACAACCTGATATAATCTGGTCTTCGCTATATTCGTCCAAGGCTTTTTGTGCAGAAGCGGGTAAAGAGTAATCCTTACCAAACAAAATATAGTCAGCAGAAAGATTAGTTATTTGGCAAAGCTTTCCTATTTTTCCAATTGAAAGACAGCCCTTTCCATGTTCAACCATTCCTAAATATTGACCAGATACTCCAAGCATATTAGCAAGTTTTTCTTTCGTGAAGCCCATAGTTTCACGAATACGTTTGATTCTTAATCCGATATCTTCTTTTAACATAAACAAATCAATCCTTTCTTTATAAAGTAATTATTAACACATATAATAAACTACAAAATTCGACAAGAAATGATAAAATGAAACTCAAAAATATGGAAATTGATGAAAAAATATGATAAAATATGAAAAATAGAAATGAAGGAGTGCAGAAAAATGAGCAAAGTACCAATGAAACTATTATTAATAGAAGATGACAAAAATGAATGTAATAAGTTTGTAGAATTTGCGAATAAGAGTGATGAAATTGAATTCGTAGCAATCACAAATTCTGCAGAAGAAGGGTTAAAACTATACAAAAGACATTCCCCTGAAGGAATAATTTTAGATTTAGAATTAAATGAGGGGCAAGGAAGCGGTTTTGACTTTTTAAAAGGACTTCAAAACATGAGATTAGAAGCAAAACCTAAAATTGTAGTAACAACAAATGTATTTTCAGATTCGGTATATGACTATCTACATGAAAGCAAGGTGGATTTTATATTTTACAAAAAGCAAGAAAACTACTCGATAGAGAAAGTGATAAACACATTATTGTTATTGAGAGAATATAAAAATAAAGAAAGAGAAATACCAGTAAACAATGAGAATGATGACGAAGAAGAATTAAAAATGATTTCTGACAAAGTTGATAAAGAGTTAGATATAATAGGAGTAAGTCCACATCTGCAAGGAAGAAAATATTTACATGATGCGATATTATACTTATTAACTAGCGAAAGCAAAGATAGCAAAATCTCAATTACTCAATACTTAACAGCAAAATACAAGAAACCAGATAGTACAATAAGTAGAGCAATGCAAAATGCAATAATTTATGCATGGAGAATATCGTCAATAGAAGATTTATCAGAACATTATACTGCAAAGATAAATCATGAAACAGGAATACCAACACCTACTGGATTTATATATTATTATGTAGAAAAAATAAGAAAGACATTATAAAAAATCACAAAATCCAACAAAAAACCACAAAATTAAACAAAACTACACTACCAAATATCACTTATACAAGGGCGTATAAGTGGTATTTTTTATTTGTAAAAAATAAAAAAGATTGGTGGTGAGTGCACATGAGAGACTTTTGGGAGTGGCTTGAATATATATTAGGTTTATAGTATATAAAAAAATGAGTGTAATTTATTGATTACATTCATTTTTTTGTATATAATAGAGTTGTTTAGAAGGGGAAAATTATGAATATAGAATTAATCATGAAAACTTTTACTATAAATAGCTTAATATTTTTTATATTTGCAAAAATGACCAATCGGTAATATTATGGAAAAGGAAAAATTTGAGAGCATAAACAAAACGTTCAATTACACTCCAAACAGTGTTTTTACGAATCAGTGGTCCAGTCTGGCATTTGGCATAGGTATGGTTGTCGTTCCATTGATATATCCTTTCGGACTTCGTATCAGGCGTGTTCATATATTGTCGCCTACAGTATTGTCAACAATTCTTGTAATAGGAGGGATATTGCTTCTGTGGTTTACTTTGCAGAGTATGCGGAAGG
>OGIG01001471.1_pt1 | contig 13385 bp, 6 predicted proteins | sample 1571601 | NCBI WGS metagenome assembly OGIG01 (sample SAMEA2581953, study PRJEB24529) | metagenome | biome: Human gut stool | place: China | collected 2011 | reverse complement strand
GTATCGAGTAATTTACTACAACAGGGTTCAAGGTAAGTCCCGCGTCGTCTTTCTTGCCGCCGGGATCCTGTGTTTCCGACGTGCTGGAAGTGGTACCGTCATCAGCATACGCGGCTAACGGGATCACTGGAACGGACGCCGCTGCCAGCGACGCGCTCAGAAGTATTGATAATATCTTACTTATTCTCTTGCTCATTGTGCTCTCCTTTTGTATCGCTTACTATTCTTCCGTCGACGAGCGTTACTATTCTGTCTGCATATTGCGCCAGCTCCGGGTCGTGCGTTACAAGTACTATGGTCTGATTATATTTTCTTGCGAAGGACTTGATCATGTCCATTACCTCAATGGTCGTTTTTGAATCGAGGTTTCCGGTAGGCTCGTCGGCGAACACTACGTCAGGTCTCGCGACGAACGCCCTCGCGATGCCGACTCGCTGCTGCTGACCGCCGGATAGGGCGTCTATTCGCCGATTCTCATAACCTTTGAGACTGACGATTTCCAGCATTTCCCGCACCCGCTGGTCTATTTCCGCTTTGGGAACCTTGTTGATTTTAAGACCGAATGCCACGTTATCATAAACGTCTAAGTGCGGGAACAACGCATATCGCTGAAATACCGTATTGATCTGCCGCTTATAGGGCGGTACATCATTGATCGTTTTCCCATCAAATGTCACCGTGCCGGATGTGGGCGTTAGAAAGCCGCCGATGATCCGCAGCGTGGTGGTCTTGCCGCAGCCGGAGGGGCCGAGCAGTGTGACGAAGGAACCCGGCTCGATGGTCAGCGAGGTGTCCTTAACGGCATAGAAGTCCTTGCCGGTCTTGGGGTCCTGATAGATTTTGGAGATATGGTCGAGGCGAACGCCCTTCTTGATCTTATCCATGGCTTAGTCCTCCTTCATTTTTTTGCTGGTGCCGAAATGGTTCATAAAGAGATTCATCAGCAGCACCGCGCCGTAGGTGATGACGATGAGGATCGTCGCGAACGCGCAGGCGAGGCTGTAGGAGCCCTTTTCGGCAAACTCGTTGATCTGCACCGTGATGAGCAGGAACTGCGGCGTCACGAGCAGGATGATGGCGGAAATTGCGGTGATGGAGCGCACGAACGCCGTCACAAGGCCGGAGAGGAAGGAGTCCTTGATGAGCGGCAGCGTGACGGTCATAAAGACCTTGAAGCTGTCTGCGCCCATGTCGTAGGCGGATTCCTCGATGGACTTGTCGATCTGACGCAGGGCGGAGATGCCGCTGCGCGTGCCGGTCGGCAGCGAACGCACGACAAAGACGATGATGAGGATCAATCCCGTGCCGTAAAGCCCCTGCAGCACTGCGCCGTCGGCGATGATACGGTCCTGCGCGCCGATGGCTTCAGCGAGTCCCGAAATGGACTGATCGGCAACCTCAGCGGGTACCGTATCAAAGCCCGCGGCTTGATAGATGGCATCCTGGGCATTAAGCATTTCGGCATAGCTCAGATCACGCGTGCGTTTGGCAAGCAGCGTCTCAACCTTCGTGCGTACCGCTTCGAGCTTCGTTTCGCTGCGGCTCTTCACGGCATTTTCAACCTGCTTGTCGATGGAATTCTGTACGCGCGAGAGTTCGTCAGCTCGACGGAAAGCCTTTTCAGCCGCAAAACGCTGATGCCAAGCAACGTGCACCTGAGAGAGAACCGTCATGCGGATGGCCTGACGACGAAGCGGAGCGAGTTCTTCGCGAAGCTCTCCGCCCTTGAGAATCTTCGGCGCAGTAAAGAGGCTCATCAGGTTCCAGCTCACCTGGGTGCCCACGTCCGCCCAGTCATTGTTCGCCAAGTACTTATTGCTGTCGTAGTTGAGACCCGCAAAAAGCTGAACATTCGGGAAGAGCTTCAGGAGCGACATGCGGGTTTCGAGCACAGCATTGCGCGCGAGATAGCTTTCTTCGCGAATCTCAGGGCGGCGCACCATGGCGAGCACTTCGAGGTCACTGAGCTTATAGGGCACGGCCGGAACGGCCTCAGTATCCGTCGAGGGAACGGCGAGCTGGAATGGCGTCCCCGGCTGCAGGTTCATGAGGGTCGCGAGCTTGGCTTTGCTCTTCACCAATTCGTCTTCGAGCGTTTCGAGCTGACGAACCATGTTGAGAAGGTCACGCTGGTAGCGAAGCGCATCGAGCGGCTTCACGAGGCCGCGGCCGCCCGCTTCCTTGGACTGAGCCAGAGCCTTCGAAGCGTCGTCGAGCGCATCAGCAACTTCGTCGCGCAGACGCTCAGCGCTGACGGCCGAGAGCCAGGCCGCACGGGTCTGACGGGCGATATCGGCCACCACGCGGCGGCGGCGTTCTTCGGAGGCATAGGACTTGTTGGTCGAAGCTTGGGCTTCAAAGTAGCTCAGACCGAAATCGAGCACATTCCAGGAGAGCTCCAGATCGGCCGTCCTGCCGTAGCGTTCGCTGCTCTTAGAAGGCACGAGCGACTCCTTGCCGGTTGCAAGCGATTCGCTCGAGCTTGCGAGCTCGTTGGAGCGGTCGCGATACCCTGCCGACGCCGTGAGCTTCGGCAAGAGGCTCATGCTCTGCACATCAGCGATGTTTTCCTGCACCGCACGCTCCATCATGGCCAGGCGGTGTTCGAGGTTGTACTTGAGCGCACGGGCAACAGCCTCTTCCATCGTAATGGGAGCCGTGACGGGTTCCTGCGCAGCGAACATCAGCTGCTGGTCGACATTGGCAAGACGCATAAGATCGTCGCTCGAAAGCTTTTCGGGCGCGATGACCGAGCAGCCGGCGAGCATCAGCGCTGCGGCGACGGACGTAGAAACAAGAGTAAGGCGGATCATCCGAGAGGCTTTCATCTGAGACATGATTGGAAATCCTGAAATAGGCAAGAGAATGAGTAGGTTCGGCGGCACGGACTGCCAGAGTGAGCGTCCGTGCCGAATAAGTGAGTTGTCAGCGATCAGCTCGCAGCGAGATCATCGGATTTGGCAAAGATGCCTTCGCGGGCATAGACCGTATGGCGTTCAATGGCAGCGGTGAGACTCGTGTCAGCGACCTCGCTCTGCTCGGGCGTCTCTGCGTCGAGCAGCGCGGCTAAACCCTTTTGAGCAACGTCATTCAAGTCAGCTGACGGCAATTCCGCTGCGCTCTCATTGAGCGTCACGCGTGCTGCGGATTTGTCTGAGCGCTCGACCTTTTCAACAGCGCGCTCTACCGCCCGGTCACGGCGAACCTCTTCGGTATGAAGCTTGGCGTCGCGTTCATCATCGACGGTCTGCTTATAAAGCGCGAAGAGGCGCTCTGAGGCCGAGGGTTCTTCCAGAGGCGCAGCCGGCTTGCCGAAGATCGGTTCGAAGACCGGGTGATCCGCCGCCAGTACCGTAGGTCTGAAGTCCTCGCGCTCGATCCCTCGTCCGAGTCCCGTGTCGCGCAGAAGGTCAAGACCGCGGCCAAATGCCGGGTTGGCAACGCCCGCATCCGCACTGGTGACGGGCGCAATTTGCGTCCCGATCCAAATGGTGCGGGTGGTCGAAGCGCCATAGGCATCCGTGGCCTTCACCGTCACCGCCAAGCCGTTTTCGAAATTCGCGTCCGCCTTTAAGATGCCGGTATCGGCATCAAAAGAGACGCCCTCAGGGAGTTCTGCGGGTTCGGTGATCTCCACTCTGAATCCGTCGCCCTCGGCATCCTTGAAGAGCGTATTGAGATCAGCTCTGATCCCGCCGGCCGTATCGCCGAAGACCGCCGGCAGCCCTTCATGAGTCGATCCCGCGCCGACAAACTCGGGCGCGGAATTGGTGCGAACACCCACCGTCACTTCGAACGTATTCGAAAGGCCGTAGCTGTCCGTCGCGGTAATCGTGAGCTTAAAGGGTTCAGTCACCGTCGCCGTGCCGTAGATGCGGCCCGTGTCAGCATCAAAGCTCAGCCCGCTGTTATCGGGCAGCCCGTCAACCCTGAAGGTCAAATCGTCGCCGTCAGGATCCTTGATGAAGTCCTTGAGCTCAAACGAATTATTGCCCCCGACCACAACGCTCGGAGCGGTATCCGGTACAGCCTGCGGGGCTTGATTGCCGCGAACCGTGAGCTTAAAGGTGTACTCCACCGGAGCATTCTTGCCGTCCGAGGCCGTGATCGTCACCGAGAACGCACCGACCTCCTGAGGCGTGCCGGAAATCGTCCCTGTCTTTGCGTCGATAGTCAGACCATCGGGGAGCCCCTTCACTGCCGTGAAGGTCAGCTCATCGGCCTCATTCGGGTCTTTGAACCAATCCTTGACACTGAAGTTCGTCTCGTGATTGAAGACGACTTCGGGCACCTTGACATTTCCATCAACAACGACCGGCGGCTGATTTTCCATGATGGTCAGCGTGACATCACGGCTCGCCGTCAGACCGCTCTCGTCTGCCGCAGTGATTCGCAGCTGATAGGCACCCGTCTTCGAAACCGTGCCGGAGAGCTTGCCATTCTCAAACTTCAGCCCCAGCTTCTGAAGACCATTTTCGATAACGTTCCCGTTCTCATCGAGGAGTTCCACGGTGACGGTCGCCACTTTGACGTCATCCGTAAAGAGGTCTGAGGGCAGCGTAATAGAACCCGCTGAACCGCCGAGCGCAACATCCAAGGTACCGCTCAAAGCGTAGTCCGGATACTTCGTTTCGTTAAATTCGGGACCATCGTTAATCTGCAGCGTCACCGCATTGTCAATCAGCAGCGAATCGCTGCTGCCGCTCGAGGACGTAAAGCCAATGCTTAAATCGACCGACAGATCTGCACCTGGCTCAGCACCCGAGGCGGTGAAGGTGATTGCCTTCAAAAGCGCCTCGGCTTTGTCTGCATCAACGCCCTGCTCGAGTGTGATGGAAAGCGTTCCTTCGCGGGCAGACCATGCACCGAGCTTCACGTCACCGCTGTAGACGTAGCCGTCATCCTTGAGCGTCAGACCAGAATCTGCACTGAGCCCAAAGGTGCCGTTCGGATAGTCGACATTTACCGTGATCGAAGCCGCGTGTCCAAGGATGGAATCTTTGATGCCCGAGAAATCAACATTCGCGAGAAAGTCGGTCGGCTGCTCGGGATCCGGGACATGAATGGTCTCTTCGTCGGGCGTCTCAATAGAGCCGTCAGTGGCTTTGACGCTGAAGATCTGAGCGTCGGACTTGCCGACATTGTCAATCATGGTGACCTTCAGCACGACTTCACCGGCAACGTCGGACGGCACGTCATATTTCACCGCCCCAAGCACCGTGTTGAAGACATCGTGATTGAGCGACCCCGTGAATGTAATCGTCAGCTTGCCGCCCTCGACACTGTAAGAACCGAGTTGAGTGCCGTCAGCTCCGGTAATTACTTCGTCCGCAAAGGTATATCCAATAGTCTTGGCAAAACTAAAGCCGTCAGAGGCATTCGCCCCGCCGTTGCGCTCGATCGTAATGCTGAAGTCTTGGTAATCCTCAACATCCGCATCGACGCCAGACAGATATTTGCCTACTTCGGCGGAATTGCCGGTGTAGGGAATCTGAGGCAATGCCGACGCAGAATAAACGCCCTGAGATCCACTGTTAAAGTAGATGTTTTTACCGTCTGAAGAAACAATAAATTTCCCAAAACCTTCTGTACCTGCATCAATGGATCCGGCTTTTGTCAAGAATCCAGAAAGTGCATCTACAGTATATTCAACCATCTTTCCATCCTCAGTTGAGGCAAACAGAAGCTTGCCGTCGGAGGAAAGATGCATTTCTTGAATACTGATCGATTCACCTTCGAATCCATAATCCGCACCAACAGTTAGGGACTGCACGAGAGTCAACGTACCGTCATCATTTTTCTCAAAAGTCAGTACGCAGCGGCTCCCAATGGCAGATGCGGAGTAAACGTAGAGATGTTGACCATCCGCCGATGAAACAACGCTTCCAACCTTCCACAGCATAAATTCATCATCGACTTTGACCCCAGACTCATCCGCATTGATGGTCTCGTAATTCAATGATTGAACAAGATTAAGCGATCCGCCTTCACCCACTGCGACAACGGCAATTCCGCTCTTATCGCCCATACTGTCTTTTTGAACATATATGGATTTGCCATCACCGGAAAATTTAATGGCCGTTAGATTCTGATCCGCAAAATTCATTTCATCCCGCGTGAACTGCGAGATCAATTTCAAACTGCCGTCAGCATCAACTGTATAAAGGTACAAAGTATCTTCGGTGAGCGCCGCAAAGTACTTGCCGGAAGGATCTAAGGAGATGTCCTGCCACGAATCAGACTCAGAGGTCAGATCAATGCCTTCAATAGGAGACCAAGTCCCGTCGGCATCTGCCATGAATCCATGAACGCCTATAACAAAAGAGTTTTCACCGGAAATTGCCTTGACATAAACAGAGCTGCCGTCGGCGGAAACAACGATGCTCCCAGGATATCCCCCTGGCGATGATCCAAGTTCAAAAGCGTTTTTGAGTGTTAATGCGCCATCATCACCGCGGCTGTAAATGTAGAACGTGTACGTCCCGGAGCCATCGCTGCCGGAAGACGACATCACGAAAACCGTCTTGCCGTCCGGCGTCTGTGCTAGATCGTTGACGTAATAATCAGCCCCTGTTATGACGCCGTCATGCATGAAGATTGTGTCTGAGGTTTCAGGCGCATCAACACTTACATCCGGATCGACGCTGAGATGCACACGAATAGTCGCCGTGACATCATCAATAATTGATGAATCAGCCCCGCCGTTATCGGTGCCGCCGTTATCGGTCACTTTAGTCAGAGCGAAAACACGCTCACTAACCTGAGCCTCGGCATTCTCGTTGACATATGTCATCGAATTGACAACGTTTTGAGCGGCCCCAGTCTTAATGCCACCATCAAAACTAATGGTCAGCACGCCTTTTCCGTCAGCGACTACATACTGATAGGCGTATCCGCTCTTCGTAGTGCCGTCTGATGAGCTATTCAGAGGAATACGCACTCCGTCGACCACCCAATATTCACCTTCAGCAAAATCACCCGAAGCCGTGAGCTCCATCGAGGATACTTTCTGATTGAGTTCACCGACATTGATCGCCACATCTTTGAAGATAGGCGATGACATGCCTGTCGTGTTGTAATACTCATTTTCTACAGCAGAAGAACCGGATGCTGAAGGAGCCTGATTGGCAGAGAATTCGTATTGAATCGTTTTCTCAACGGATTGGTCTTTATCCGTTACGGTCGTCTTGACGGAAACGCTGCCGTCTGCAGCTGCAGACTGGACTGTAAAGGAAACCTGCTTGACAACTGCGGCCACATCGGCTGTTGTTGCGCCATCCTTAAATGTCAGAACGATTTTCCCATCAGCTTTCTCAACCGCAGCAATCGTACGGTCTCCGTTCTTGATGACGCCATTTTCGAGCGTATAACCGTCTGCTCCCGTCCATTCAAACGCTGTTGAAGGTTTGGCTTCATCATTCGTTTCGAAGGTGACAGAAACGTTACCGTAGTTGCCGCTGCCGGAATTGGCAGCATCGCGATCGGCATCGGTAATGGAAAGCGACCCGCCGACATTAACCGACTCCCCTAAGGTAGCGTTATGAACTTCCGCCTCTTCATAAGAAAGCACCTGTCCGCCCGCGGCAATCCCAACCTTTCCTGAGTCAAACACAACGAGTCCGGCTGCATCACCACCTACTGCAGGTGTTGTTTTAATCGGGGTAAGACCTTCTTGCGTCACGCGAAATTCTGAAAGCGTCCCAGAGTCATTGCTTGAAAGGACATAAAGACGATCTCCAGCTGGAGAGAGCGCAATATCCACAACGTTAGAACTATCAGTTTCCGCTATTTTAGAAAAAGTTTTTTCAGCAAAATTAGCCTGATAAATTTGAATCTTACCGCCAAATTGAACAGCTATTAGCCCGTTATCTGATGCCGTAATATTAAGAACACCATCACCCTCTTCTATTCCATCAAGATCTTGAGAGAATAACTCTTCACCGTCAGCACCATATACTTTAAGTTCTGGGCCATAGGCAAACTCATGATTGCGGAATTTAATGACATAGTCTCCGCAGCTGACAAAATCCATTGAAGCATTTTCGCCAATATCCGAATCGTTCCATTGACCGTTCTCATAAGATATTTTTGTACCGCCGTATGAACTCCCCCAACCATAATCAGCAAAATAGCCGATATAACAGGTAGTACCATCAGAACTTACAGCAATTGATGTGCCAGTTCCTGATATTTCCTTTTGACCTTCAGTGGTTAAATCACCATTATCTGCCACTTGGAAACGAAATACATTATTCCCGCTCACAGCATAAAGGACACGGCCATCAGCGCTAGATGCAATATCCGTAATGCTTCCAAGCCCATCAACACTTGAATGATCAAAAGTCTGCAGATAAGAAAGCTTCCCATCAGTCACTTTAAAGACAGCAATATCGCCGTCTTTGTCGCCTACAAAGGCAAAATTCCCGTTGTCTGACAGAAAGATCTTTGTGGCATTCTCGATGCCGGGTGCATTTGTAAGACCGGACAGTTCTGTTCCGCCAACATTCACTTCCGGCGCAAAGTTATAGCTGCTCTCGATTTTCACGGTTCGATCTATATCCAGATCAGCCGTGCCTCCATCATTCATATAAGAAAGCGCATCGATCTTGACGGTCACATCCGCTGAAGTTTGGGCAGTGCCGTCTGCAACCTTCAGTGCAAGACCGTCAATAAGCGTTTGGAGCTGGTCAGCATTCTGAGTAGACCCGATTTTGATGACCACCGTTGCCGTGCCGTCCGCACCGACCGTCACCGTTGCATAGCGGTTAGCGTCTGGATCACCGATCTGAACCTTGTTGCCCTGCGTGAGGAGTACTTCCTTTCCATCAACAATAAGGGCCAGTCCTTTGCCGCTTTCAGAAACCTGAAGCGTCAGCGAGTCGTAAGTCTTACCGTCAGCAAGCGGCTCAACCTGGACATTGCCGAAGAGATCGACCTGAGCACCCGGATTGCCGTTTTGATCCACGGTGATGTCGCCAGCGGAAGGATCCGCTGAAACTGGCGGATTGGCATCCGCCTGAGCATCCGCCGCCACTTCTGCCGCCGTTGCCGCAGCCGCCGCGTCAAACATCATTCGCGGCTCAAGCGCAAGCTCAAGGCTTCCGTAGGAGAGATTCGCTGTAGTCATTTTGTGCTTCTTCCCTTTTGGGTTGGGTTTCAAACTTATTCAATGAGCCGCGCAAAGCTGCTCTTACTTTCAAGATCCGATGCAATACGCTTCAATCCATCGATCACCGTCTCTTTGCCTTCTGCGAAGCTCGGCGTCTCAACTTCAGACACATCGCCCGAATTGCGTCCGCAGGCGAGGAGCGTGGGCTTAAGCTCGTTGTAGCGGCGTAGCCCGGATTCATTTGTTGAGGGCGGAATGATGAGCATGTAGAAATAGAAGTCCTGATGCGACTTGAAGCTGCCGCACAAATCTTCAATTCGCTGCCGGACAAAATCGCGGTCTCCGGTATCTGCATAGCCGCCCAAGCTCTCAAGATCGAGATAAAAGTTGTTGGCATCCATGTCGATGTCAATCAGCGGACCATTCAAATTGGCCAGCATGACGATCGCCTTGACGGTGGACTTGCCGTCTTCGCTGAAGTCACGCGGGTGGTCGAGATCTCCCCAGCCGTCAATACCGCGGAACCCCGGCGAAAGCGCCATTGCCCCCCAGCCCATTGCAATATTCATGTTGATGGCGTGATTGATTTCTTCATGATCGCCAATCATTTTTTGCAGACGTGCCGTAAATTTTTCACGCTCATCCGTGAGCGGCAGGAGTGCTGTGAGCGGCACAGTCCCGTCAGCCGCAATCCAGCGCTGATCAGTCGGGCCGGTTAATCCGCTGCCCGCAGAAGGAATCACCGGTCCCCGCCACGTGATGTAAGGCCACCCTCCGGGATAGTTCGACATAATGCAGTTGCCGCCGTAACAGGTTTCAGCGCTGATTTCAAAAGATCCTGCCGGAGGTTCAGTCCAATCGAAGAGCTCTCCGCCAAGCATTCCCCGACGAACATGAAGAATCTTCTTGCGGACATCGGGCATATCGGGAGAGGCCATATTGGAGACGCCCGCCCCCTGCTTGATATAGCGGAACCACTGCGGCTCAATACGATCCGGCATCGCCCAGCTGCGGATACGAGAAACGCCCTTGGCATCGTCCCAAACATTGACGCCGTCCGAATAAGGCACTAAGGCCATCCAGCGGTCAGCCCGTCCGTCAATGACTTCGTCATAAAAGGCCTCGCCGATGTCGCGGATCGCCTGCATGTCCCGCTGCGTCTCGTTGATCGTGGAAGGCGCAACAAAAGCAATTTCAAGCGGGTTGTAAATCGCCACCGCAGCACTTGCCACCTCAACGGTCTTCCCCGGACCGCCTAAAAGTGAGGGCAGCGCCCGAAAGCTTGCCGAGACTCGATAGCCTTCATAGTCGTTCCAGGTCACCGGCTCCACCGCAACGCTCAAGTCACGCGAGAGCTGCTCTTTATCGAGCCCCAGATTGACGGCAACATAGCGCTGAGCCATCCCGAGCACATCCGTCTCGGAGTCCTTCGCCGCTTCCATCGCCACGGCCTGAGCTGCCGCATCGGTCGCCTGCTTGAGGCGCGCCCCGTCGGCACTCACGCGCGTAGCGTCCACCACAAAGGCCGTGAGCGCAATGCCGCCGATCAGGAAAAAGACCACATTGACCGCAGCCGAACCGGATTCTTCACGGAGAACACGGGCCAAAAGCGACTGGGCACGTTTGCAAAGAAGAGAAATCATGCGTTGCTCCCTTCGCCATCATCGTCCGACGGCATCAGATTTTCTTCTTCAAGCGCTTCGTCGAGCTTGATTTCGCGGTTGTTGGAGCGGTAGATGTTCTCCACCTGAATCACTCGGGGAAGACGCAGGTGCTTGCCCAATTCAAAGCCTGCCGTACGGCGGCAGACATCCACCACAATCATCGACATCGTGCTGCCGTCCACATCGCTCTCGTCATTGCCTTCGCCGGAATTTTCCGGCGGATCCACCGGCAGTTCGCCCGTGAAGTACTTCCCCTCGACATTGAGTTCGCAGAGCATCGCCCCGTCGCCGCGGCGAATCATCCACTGCACGGCGCCGGACTGCAGCACATTCATGATGATGACTTCGGTGTCACGGGTTTCGGTCTCGAGCGATGCGTCAACGAGCGCATTGAGCCCGTACTGCGTGAGCTTAGGCTGCTGCGCAGCATTTACAGCAATGCTGCCAGCGCCTGCCTCAAGGCGTTCCCGCTCAATGCCGATCTGGTGCATATCCGAAAGAATCACGGCAGTGCTCACCAAAAATGTGATGCCGAGCGCTGTTTCCACGGCAATCGACCCGGATTCTCGATGCAGCCCGGCAGCGGCCGCCGCAATCTTCTTGAAAAAGGAACTCTTAATCATTTCACGCCCCTTCACTTTCTTCAATGCGGGGGTAGTAGGCGATGACGCGTTCGTAGCGATAAGTGAAATCTTTGCGGTTCGTCAGAATGAGGCGCGGAAGCGGCGTAATGAAGTCCTTGGTGATCACGACGACCACCTTCCAGGCGGGATAGCTGCTGTCCGCTTCTGCGGTGCCTTCCTCATCGTCCTCGCCCGCGCCGTTCGTTCCGCCCGGGTTGCCGAGCGCGTCCAGCGACTCATAGGCCTCAACGGTTACGCGGGAGACATTCGAGGGCTTGAGGTAGCCAAATGAATAGGCCGCAATACCCTGACGAATGTCATTTTCGGCGGACGCCCCCAGCTCACCGGCATCGCGAAAGCGCAGAAGCGCGCTCGAGACTGCGCTTTCACCAACCTGAATCGTGAGCGCCATATTGGCAAATTCCACAATGATGAAGAACGCCGCCAGAATCACCGGAAAAGCAAAAGCCGTCTCAACCGCGGAGACGCCGCGACCGTCGCGCAGGAAAGCACGGCCGGCGGTAAAGATTCGCGAACGGAAGATCCCGACTGTCATTTAGGGCTGACTCCCGTTTTGACCAGCGCTGCCCTTTTTCAGCGCCTCAAGCGCAGCTGCGGCTTCGGGGCTGCCCTTCGGGAACGTCTGGGCATGGGAAGAAAGACCGGCAGCGTCCTTTGTTTCGATCGTCTTCACGGGCTCAACGACAAGCGGAACTTCATAGCCGTAGTCCGAATCATCCGAAGATTTCGGGCGAATTTCGATCATCTTCTCGGCCGCCCGCAGGCACTCATCGGCGAGCGTAGATTCGCCGGCATCAATGCGGCTTTTCATGGCGGCAAACTTTTTGAGGGCATCCTCGGCCTGTTCATTCGTCATGAAGCTCTGGAGCGTTTCGCGCGAACGATCTGCCGACCCCGTCATAAACTGGACAAAGGCGAGATTCATTTTGGGGGTCAGTATGCCGGAAGCGTCCGACGAGCTGAAGTTCTCAGCGTCGCCGAGCACCTTCAAGGCCCCCTTGGCATCGTTCATGCCGAGTTTGGCGAGCGCCAAATTGTTAAGCACCTGCACGTTCGTCGGTGACTGGGCAAGCGCCTTGTCAAAGTACTTGACGGCTTCCTCGTGCTCACCCGCAGCATCGAGAACAATGCCGTAAGCATTGAGCGCAGAAACGTTCTTGTCGTCGAGCTCAACGGCCCGCGCGAGTGCGCTTCGCGCATCGCTCATGCGGGCTGAAGCCATATAAGCACGGCCTAAACCAGTGAGGAGCCCCGCTTCTTCAGCCGGAGCAAATTTCACTTTTTCAGCTTCTGCAAGGGCTTTGGTTCTGGTAAACAAAGTCAAGGTAGCTCGCGGCGGTTCAATGAGCGACGCGATCCCTGCATATTCCAAAAGGGTCTTAGCATCCATGCCGCCTCGGCGGTCGAGTTCAGCATAAACGCCGAGCGCCCCTTCGTAGCGTCCCTGAGCCACCAGCATGCGGGCAAGGCGCAATGCCGACTCACGATCCTTCTTGGGAGCCGTTACGACTTCTGAAGGCGTGCGCTCCTTGATGGTGCGCTCAGGCATCGGACTGTCCGACCCTGCTCCGGCAAGGGACGCACACCCCGAAAGCATCAGCGCAGCTGCCGAAAGGACAAAAAGCGCAGCGGTCTTCATTGCCGCTTGCGGGCGTCGGCGGAAACTGTGAGCAGAAGTAGTCATGATCGACACAAAAAATCAGGTGAGGAGACTGCGGATGACGCGCATCAGCGCGGGTGCGGCCACGATCGCTACGACGGGCGGCAGAATCAATGTCATCAGCGGCAAAGAGAGACGGGCGGGGAGCTTTCCGGCGCGTTCTTCGAGCGTCAAAATCAAGGTCGACCGAGATTCGGCGGCAATGTTGTGGAGCGCCTGCGCCAGAGGCGTACCGAACTGTTCGGCTTGAATAAGCGTTGAAACCATGCCTTCAATAGACGGCACGCGCGTACGCTCGGCGAGATTGC
>OGIG01001469.1_pt1 | contig 13388 bp, 9 predicted proteins | sample 1571601 | NCBI WGS metagenome assembly OGIG01 (sample SAMEA2581953, study PRJEB24529) | metagenome | biome: Human gut stool | place: China | collected 2011 | reverse complement strand
GCGTTCCTGACGATGATGCAGGGGAGAACAAGTTTTATTGTTGCACACCGTCTCTCTACGATCCGCGAGGCGGATGTCATCCTCGTCATGCGGGACGGCAACATCCTTCAGATCGGCACCCCGCAGGATATCTACAATGAGCCCTGCAATGCCTTCGTGGCCGATTTCATCGGTGAAAGCAATATCATCGATGGCATCATGCATAAGGACTTCCTCGTGGAATTTGCTAATGACTATTTCGACTGCGTCGATAAGGGCTTCGAGCCCAAGGAGCGGGTACAGGTCGTCGTCCGTCCGGAGGACTTCAAGATCGTTCCCGCCGATAAGGGCAAAATTTCCGGCATTGTGGAATCCATCATCTTCAAGGGCGTCCACTACGAGATCATGGTAGACGCCATGGGATATAAATGGAAGATCCACACCACCCAGTATGTGGAGCCCGGTACCCTCATCGGCATGGATGTCGCGCCTATGGATATTCATATCATGAAGCGCACGGAGGAATAAAGCCATGAAATTTCGCTTTTCTTCCGTCCCCTATATTGTTTGGTCGGTGATTTTTGTCGTCGTACCGCTCATTCTGGTGGCGGTGTTCGGCCTTTCCACCAGTGATGGCCAGTTCACCTTCGCCAATGTCGCCAAGGTCTCGGATTACACCGCGGTGTTTGTCCGTTCCATCTGGCTTTCGCTGGTGGCCACTGCCATCTGCCTTGTCATCGCCTATCCTCTCGGCTTTATCATGAGCCGCTACAATGCCAATAATCAGCGCACGCTGGTTATGCTGGTCATGCTGCCGATGTGGACCAACTTCCTGCTGCGCACCTACGCCTGGATGACCCTGCTGGAAAATAACGGCGTCATCAATAGCATCCTGGAGTTCTTCGGCATCGGCCCCTTCAAGATGATCTACACCCAGGGTGCCGTGGTGCTGGGCATGGTGTATAATTACCTGCCCTTTATGGTCATTCCGCTCTATTCCATCATGACCAAGATCGAACCCTACACGCTGGAAGCTGCCGGGGACCTCGGCGCCAACCCGTGGAATACCTTTACCCGTGTGGTGCTGCCCCTTTCGGTGCCCGGGATCACCACCGGCATTACCATGGTATTTGTGCCGTCTGTTTCCACCTTCATCATTTCCCGTATGCTGGGCGGCGGCTCCAATATGATGGTCGGTGACCTCATCGAGACCCAGTTCCTCGGCAATGCCTACAATCCCAATCTCGGCTCCGCCATCTCGCTGGTATTGATGGTATTCATCCTGCTTGTTATGAGCCTCATGAACCAGTTTGAGGACAATGATGACAGAGGAGGGATGCTCATATGAAATGGTATGCCAAGCTTTATACCCGTCTGGTATTCATCTTCCTGTATCTGCCCATCATCGTGCTCATTGCGTTCAGCTTCAATGAATCCAAATCCCGCGCCAGCTGGACCGGCTTCTCCTTCCATTGGTATAAGGAGCTGTTCCACAATGAGCTGATCCTCTCCTCGCTGCGCAATACCTTGATCATCGCGCTGGCGGCGTCTGTCATCGCGCTGGTGCTGGGCACCATGGCGGCGGTCGGCATCTATGCCATGCGCCGTAAGTGGTTCAAATCACTGGTGATGAACATCACCTATCTGCCCATTCTCAATCCAGAGATCGTTACCGGTGTTTCCATGCTGCTGCTGTTTGTGTCCTTCGGCAACGGCATCCAGAAGTTCAACAGCTGGATCGGCGGGACGGCGCTTTCCTTTTTGCAGCTGCCGGAAATGCAGCTGGGGTTTGTGACACTTATCATCGCACACGTCACCTTCTGCACCCCCTATGTCATCCTGAATGTCCTCCCGAAGCTCCGTCAGATGGATCGCTTCACCTTCGAGGCCGCGCAGGACCTGGGCTGCAGCCCCAAGCTGGCCTTCTACAAGGTCGTCATCCCGGAGATCATGCCCGGCATGGTATCCGGCTTCCTCATGGCGTTCACCTACTCGCTGGATGACTTCGTCATCAGCTACTTTGTATCCAGCGCCTCCTCGCAGACCCTCCCCGTTACCATCTTCTCGATGGTGCGCAAGCGCGTCAGCCCGGAGGTCAACGCCCTGACTGCGATCATCTTTGTGGTGGTACTGGTGCTGCTGCTGTTCAGCAACTACTATTCCGCCCGCAAGGAAAAGCAGATGATGCGAAAGGAGGGACCTGCGGTATGAAAAAGCGTATCCTTTCCCTCCTTTTGGCACTGATGATGGTTGTCCTTCTGCTTCCCGTTACCGCTTTGGCAGCGGAAACCGGCATTGATACCTCAGCTCTAGATATGGAGTACTACGGCCGCTACAGGGATAAGGGCTATTCCATCAGCGTCTACAATTGCGGCGAGTATATCTCCGACGGTGCCGATGGCGGGCTGGATGTCAACAAGGCCTTTGAGGAGGTCACCGGCATCCGGGTCATCTATTCCAATTACGATACCAATGAATCGATGTACGCCAAGCTGAAAACCGGCGGTGCCGTCTATGATATCGTCGTTCCCTCCGACTACATGATCTCCCGTATGATCGCCGAGGGGATGCTGCAAAAGCCGGATATGTCCAATATCCCCAACCTGAAAAACATCGATGAAAAGTACCTTTACCAGTCCTACGACCCCACCAATGAGTATTCGGTGCCCTATACCTGGGGCGTGCTGGGGCTCATCTACAATACCAAAATGGTAGAGGACGAAGCGGTGGTGGCCAGCTGGGGCGCCCTGTGGAGCGAAGCCTATATGGATAATATCCTGATGATTAATAACTCCAAGGACGCCTTCGGCATCACCTTTGCCTATTTGGGGCTGCCCATTAATGCCGAAAGCACCGAGCAGGTGGATAAGGCCGTGGTGCTGCTGAAGGAGCAGAAAAAGGTCATTCAGGCCTATGTCGCCGATGAGGTATTCGATAAAATGATCGGCGGGGAAGCGGCCATGGCGCCCTATTATAACGGCGATGCAGTCACCATGATAGCGGACAACCCCGACCTTGCCTTCTCCATCCCCGTGGAGGGCAGCAATCTTTTCACCGATTGCCTGTGCATCCCCAAGGAGAGTCAAAAGAGGGAACTGGCAGAAATGTATATCAACTTTATGCTGGAGCCGGAGGTCGGCCTTGCCAATACCGAGGCCATCGGCTATTCCACCCCCAATACGAAGGTGTACGAGCTGCTGGATGAGGAGACAAAATCCGACCCCACCGCCTACCCCGATGAGGAGTCCCTGGCCCACTGCGGCTACTACACCTATATCGGCCCGGAGCTTTCCCTTTACATCGACAGCAAGTGGGCCGAGGTCCTTACCGCCGATGAAAAATACAGCGCCATGATCATGCCCATGTTCCTCGGCGCATGCGTGGCGGGCATCATTGCCCTCAATATCGTCCGTGCCACCCGCAAAAAGCGGGAGGAATGATTTTCCCAGCAGGGGTCCCTCACCGGGCCTCTGCTTTTTTGCATAAATTTCCCTCTTCGCTTTTGGCAACTCCTACAAAGATGAAAAAACTTCCACTGTTTTCTTGACTTTATTCGCTTGAATTGCTAAAATAATATTACCGGCATCCCCCATATGGGGGATTTCATGTTTGCCCGCAAACATGATTCATTTACTCGCGGGCATGATTCACCTGCCGGAAATAAAGAGGGGAAACCCCAAAAAGAAAGAGGTAATGTCTTATGAAAAAGCTCCTTAGCCTGGCGCTGGCCCTCCTCATGCTGGCCGTCATGCTGCCTGTCACCGCGCTGGCTGACACCGCGGCTCCCAGTTGGGTGGGCGATGTCAATTTTGAAGGCGCACAAACAGTCTACTATTATTCTACCTATGGTGGCACACCCTATGTTAAAACCGCGACTGATGGGGAGCTTTCTTCTCATCCAGCGGTAATAGCATATAAAACGGGATCTGGCAATGAAATTGCTTATGCCGCAGATATTCGTGCAGCGCTTGTGAATAAGGCTATCGAAATTTATTGTAAAGCAGGCTCGACAATCTCTACAGTTAATGCTCATGCCAATGTACTAAATGATGTCACTATTTATGGTAACAATGCGAATTTCCAAGGTGGGGATTTGAGCATCTATGCTGATGGTAAGAATTATGCTGCCCCAGAAAGCTTGAATGTTACCATCAACATTTATAATGCCAAGAATTTGGTGGTCTGGGGTGAACCTCAAGCTGCTGGCCGTACTTGGAATGTTAATTTCTATGACTGTGTTAATGATGGATACAATTTCTTCATGTATCGTGGAGGATCGGATAAAACTGATAAGGCGAATCTCACCATGATTAACTGCAAAGCTACCGGCTACACTGATTCTACAGTCCATACCACTGCCGATGGCTCTATCGTTATCAAGAACTGTGAGTTCAGCAATAACTGCGCTCCTGTCAATATCGCCCACAAGCAGACTGGTACTATGACCGCCAGTGTCGAAAACTGCACCTTTAATAACTGCGGCAAGGTCAATCCCAGCGATGATTACTTTGCTCCCGTCCGCTTCGTAAACAACAGCAAGGAAGGTACCCTTGACATCACCCTGACCAACAATACCTTTACCAATACCGTCGGCACCAATGGCGATATCCTGCTGGGCGACTACCGTGAGGGCAAGGAGTCCCATGATGTTACTGCCACCATCACCCCCGCTTCTACCGGTGATACGACCGTAAAGAACAGCCTTGGCGACCCTAAGCCCGTTACCGAGAAAGTAACGGCCAAGACTGACGGTTCCATCACCCCCGCCAAGGAGGAAGGCTCCACCACCATCGTCATCATCAGCCCTACCCAGGACACCCCCAAGACCGATGACCAGAAGAACCCCACCACCGGCGCCAATGACCTCGTTGCTGTCGCCGTCGCCGCCGCGGCCCTCGCGCTCGCCGGCTCCGCCATCATTCTCCGCAAGGATTAAGATCTTTCTCAAGAAAAAGCCCCCCTCATCGGGGGCTTTTTCTATGCACCCTGCCCATTGTCAAGCCCCAAAATGGTAGAATTTTCGTTCATTCATACAAACTTTTGTTCGTCCCTTTACATCATCGAACATTTGTGCTACAATGGGAATCGAAGAAGAACAACAGTTCGCATTTGGCCAAATTCAGGAGAGAAAACCTATGGATCAGCAAACCATGGGCTGGGTGCTGTTGGGGGCGGCCGTCCTCATCCTTGCTCTGCTCATCTACCTGCTTACGCAGGTCAAAAAGTCCTGCCAAAATGATATTTCCACCCAGCTCCAGCGCCTGCAAAGCGATCTGGAGCGTTCGGTGCAGGCTGATATTCTCACCCTCGGCAAGTACCTCATGCAGTCCCAGCAGTCCCAGTCGCAAAGCGAAAGCCGGGCCCTGCTGGAGCAGCTCACCCAGTTTGAAAATAGACTATCCACATTCTCCCAGCAGTCCACGCGCGCGCTGGAGGATGTGCGTGCTTCCATGGAACGCCAGCTCTCCACCATTCGCCAGGATAACAATGCCAAATTGGACGAAATGCGTCAAACCGTCGATGAAAAGCTGCAAAAAACCCTCAATGACCGCATGACCGAATCCTTCCGCCTGGTGAATGACCGGCTGGAACAGGTTTACCGCGGTCTGGGTGAAATGCAGTCGCTGGCCCAGGGCGTCGGCGACCTCAAAAAGGTCCTCAGCAATGTGAAAACTCGTGGAATTCTGGGGGAAGTGCAGCTTGGCGCTATCCTGGAGGACATTCTCACTCCGGAGCAGTACGGCAAAAATGTGGCAACGGTTCCCGGCAGCCGCAATGTGGTGGAATACGCTGTCAAACTTCCTGCGGAGGATGGCAGCTTTATTTGGCTTCCCATCGATGCCAAATTCCCTGGGGATAGCTACGCTGCCCTCCGGGACGCCTATGATTCCGGTGACCCGGCGGCGATTCAAGCGGCGGTGCGGCAGCTGCTGCTCACCGTGCGCATGGAGGCCAAGGACATCCGGGAAAAATATGTGGAGCCGCCCTATACCACGGCTTTCGGCATTCTGTTTCTGCCCTTTGAGGGGCTGTACGCCGAGGTGGTGAACGCCGGGCTGCTGGAGGTTTTGCAGCGGGATTATCAGGTGAACGTGGCCGGTCCCAGCACCATGGCAGCATTGCTCAACAGCCTGCAAATGGGCTTCAAGACCCTTGCCATCCAGAAGCGCTCCGGTGAGGTGTGGCAGCTGCTGGGTGCAGTCAAGACCGAGTTCGATAAGTTCGGGCAGGGGCTTTCCAAGATGCAGCAGCGCCTGCGCCAGACGGACGAAGAGCTGGATAACCTCATCGGGGTGCGCAGCCGCGCCATCAGCCGCAAGCTGCGTGCGGTACAGACGCTGGACGAGAACACCGCCGCCACCCTGCTGGAACTGGATACTGAGCCGGGCAGACCAGTAGCGGCACGTCTGCCGGAGAGCGGGGAAGAGCTTTGACGTGCAGAACTTCCCTGCGTTATCCCTTGCGAAATTTATGACAATGTGGTATTATAGGAATTGTTCTTATAAATTTTTGCCGCTTCACGGCACAACATAAAACAAAAGGAGTTTGAACGGTATGAGCATGAAAAAAATCAGCGAAGCCATTCTTGGTGTAGGCGTGGACGATACCACCATCGACCTGTTCGAGAGCCAGTATCCGGTGCCCACCGGGGTCAGCTATAATTCCTATGTCATTCTGGACGAAAAAACCACCATTCTGGACACGGTGGACGCCCGCGCTACCGAGCCTTGGCTGGAAAACCTTGCCGAGGCACTGGGCGGCCGCAAGCCCGCCTATCTGGTGGTCTCCCACATGGAGCCGGACCACGGTGCCAACGTGGCAAAGCTGGCAGCCCTCTACCCGGAAATGCAGGTAGTGGGCAACGCCAAGACCTTCCAGTATATGGAGCAGTTCTTCGGCGCGGACGCCGTCGCAAAGGAACGCCGCGTGGTGGTCAAGGACGGCGAGAGCCTGAGCCTAGGCAGCCACACGCTGACCTTCGTTTTTGCGCCCATGGTGCACTGGCCGGAAGTCATGGTCAGCTATGAGTCCACCGAGAAGGTGCTCTTCTCCGCCGATGGCTTTGGCCGTTTTGGCGCAGTGGCAAAGTTTGACGAACATGCCGACTGGGCCAGCGAAGCCCGCCGCTACTTCCTGAACATCGTGGGCAAGTATGGCCCGCAGGTGCAGGCTCTGCTGAAGAAGGCGGCTGCGCTGGACATCCAGACCATCTGCCCGCTGCACGGCCCCGTGCTGACCGGAGACCTGAGCAAGTACCTGGCCTACTATGACACCTGGTCCAGCTACAAGCCCGAAGAGCCGGAGAAGATTCTGGTCGCCAGTGCGTCCATCCACGGCCATACCCGCGCAGCAGCGCACCAGATGGCTGAAAAGCTCCGCGCCAGAGGAGCCAAAGTCGTGGAGATGGACCTGACCCGCACCGATGTCTCCTACGCCGTGACCGAAGCTTTCCGCTGCGGGAAGATCGTGCTGGCCTGCGCCACCTATGACGGCTTCCTCTTCCCGCCGATGGAAAACCTGCTGGCCCATCTGAAGACCAAGAACTTCCAGAGCCGCACCATCGGCCTGATGGAGAACGGCACCTGGGCCCCCATGGCCGCCAAGCTCATGCGCACCGAACTGGAGGGCATGAAGAACATCACCGTCTGTGAGAACGTCGTCACCATCCGTTCGGCAGTCAGTGCCGCATCGGAGGCACAGATGGAGCAGCTGGCGGAAGAGCTGATCGCAAAATAAGAATACACAGCAAAAACAAGGGCCCGGCACCGGAAGTGTCGGGTCCTTGTTCTTGCTCTCACTCTCTTATTGCTTCTTCGGCCCCAGAAGCACCAGTCCGCTCACTGCGACAAGGCCGCCGAGAAGGGCGAGACCGGCACCCGCCTGACCGAAGGCGTCGCCGACCGCACCGACGAGGGGGCTGGCGGGGATCATGAGCAGACTGTAGGCCATGCTGTCCACGCTGATGAGGGTGGCGCGCTGGTCGCTGGGGATGGCGTCGTTGAGCTGTTGGATCTCATGCAGGAGGTAGACCTGCAAAACGCCTTGCACCAGCATCATGCCGAAGATGCCGCCCCAGGCAGGCGCGGTGCCCACCAGAAGGGTGCCCGCACCGCAGAGCAGGGCACAGACGGCGTAGAACCGCCGCATGGAGCGGAACCGGACCCGGCGTCCGGCCTCGGTGCCGAGGACGCAGGCGATGCCGCCCAGCAGCAGGGGAAGGAACAGCGCTTCGGTGGGCCAGCCCAGCTCAATGAGACGCTGCTGCAAAAACATCTTGGTCAGGTAGCAGGGCACCGAGATGATCGCACTGGATACGATGAGCTTCGCGGCCAGCGGGCAGGTGCGCAGAACATGCAGACTGTCCTGCACGAGCTGGATGAATTGACCGGGCAGGTCGTGCAGGGGCTGCCGGGCCCGGTTGGCCTGCGCTGCCGTGACGATGGGTTCGTTCATCCATCGGCAGGCGAGGGTGGAGACGCCCTCGAACAGGGCGCTGAGCAGATAAAAGCCTGCAAAGCCGAGGAACCGCTGGACCGTGCTGGCCAGCGAACCCAGCGCACTGGCCAGCATGGAGATCTGGGAACTGTTGGCGGAGATCTGAAGGTATTCGTCCTCGCGGTCTTCCGTCTTGAGGCTGTCGTAGACAAGGGCCGTGAAGGTGCCGGAGAACAGGGTACTGTACAGCGCGTTCAGCGCCATTGCGAAGCAGATGGCAAACAGATTCGGTGCAAACGCCATCAGCAGGTTGGAGGTGACGGCCAGCACACCGCCGGACACAAGGGCTTTTTTGCGGCCCAGAAGATCTGCCACCATGCCGCTGGGCACTTCGCACAGCAGGTTGACGATATGGAAAACACTTTCGGCCAGGCCGATCTCCCACAGGGAGAACCCCCGTGCGGCCAGCAGCGCGACCCACACGGCGTCGGTGATCCGCAGGCCGGAGAAGAAGTCGGCCGTATAAATACAGCCAAGCTGCCGCTTGATGTTGAGCGTTGATCTTTTGTTTGATTTCATGGAAAGCACCTTTCATTTTTACAAGATGAAACAGTGCCCATCCTTAGAGTCTCTTTGTACAACCTCTCCGTCACCTTCGGTGACACCTCTCCTGGTAGGAGAGGCTTTGGCATTGCGCAAACTTCATCTTTTCCCCCTTGGGGGGAGCTGGCTGCGCAGCAGACGGAGAGGGCGATTCCTAAAAATGGGCGCACTTCGAGCCGGAAATGCTTAAGGGTTTCCTTTTTTGAAGAAAACGCAGCCGTTCCAACCCATGTGGGTGCACCCTCCTTCCAGTAAAACGTTGCGCTCAGCATACCATATCCCGGCGGAAAACACAAGCGAAAACGGAAAATTGCCACAAAATCCGCTTCTGCGCTTGCAAACCGCGCCGAAATGTGGTAAGATGATTTCTGGTTATGAAAACCTGATATGCAAAAACGCAGCGACGGAGAAAGTACGTGCAGTGTGTCCGGCAAAGAGAGAAGCTTCACCGGCTGAAAGGGCTTCCGAGAGAGACGTGCACCGAAGTTCGCTCCTGAGCGGCCCGCGTGAACGGCTGAAGACAGCCTGCTAGTGCGGGACGGTGCGCCCCGTTACGGCGTTTGAGCGCCGCTCCTTATAAAAAAGAGCGGAAACCGGGTGGTACCGCGGAGTAAAGTTTACAGCTTCGTCCCCTTTGCCGAAAGGCAGAGCGGGGCGGAGCTTTTTTGTTACCCGCTGAACAAGAAGAAAACCGAGAAGGAGAGAATTTCCATGCAAGCAATGATCGACGAGCTGGCCAAACAGGCCGAAGAAAGCCTCGGTCAGGTCTCTTCCAAGGAGACGCTGGCCACGTTCTGGCAGGAATATCTGAGCAAAAACGGCAAGATCCCCGCACTGATGAAGAATCTGCGCTCCGTCGCGCCGGAAGAGCGTCCCGCCATGGGCAAGATCATCAACGAACTGAAGACCAAGGTGCAGGCGGACTACGATGCTGCCGCCGCCAAGGTGAAGGAAGCCGAGCTGGCCGCCCGCAATGCCGCCGAGACCGTGGACATCACCCTGCCCGCCAAGACCCGCGCGGTCGGCGGCCTGCATCCGCTGACGCTGGTCACCAACCAGATCATCGACGTCTTCTCCGGCATGGGCTTTGCTGTGGCGGACGCCCCGGAGATCGAGGACGACGACCACAACTTCACCCGCCTGAACGTCCCGAAGGACCACCCCGCCCGCGATATGCAGGATACCTTCTACCTGTCCGATGAGTTCCTGCTCCGCACCCAGACCTCCGGCGGCCAGATCCGCACCATGGATTCCCAGAAGCCGCCCATCAAGGTGCTCATCCCCGGCCGTGTCTTCCGTTCCGACTCCGACGCGACCCACAGCCCTATGTTCCACCAGATGGAAGGTCTGGTCGTGGACAAGGGCATCACCCTGGGCGATTTGCAGGGTGCCCTGAACACCTTCGTGCAGAAGCTGTTCGGTGCCGACACCCGCACCCGCCTGCGTCCCTCCTACTTCCCCTTCACGGAGCCCAGCGTCGAGGTGGACGTGAGCTGCTTCGAGTGCCACGGCAAGGGCTGCCCCCTGTGCAAGCACACCGGCTGGATCGAGGTGCTGGGCGGCGGCGTCGTCAACCGCAAAGTCCTCGAGAACTGCAACATCGACCCGGACGTGTACTCGGGCTTTGCTTTCGGCATCGGCATCGAGCGCATCGCCATGCTGAAGTACGGCATCAATAACATCGGCCTGATGTTTGAGAACAACCTGCAGTTCCTCAAGCAGTTCCACGAATAAGAGGGGAGAGAGCAAACAATGAAAGTACCTTTCAGTTGGTTAAAAGAACTTGTCGATATCGACGTCACGGCTCAGGAATTGGAGGAGAAGCTCTTCTCCTGCGGGTTTGAGGTCGAAGAGCTGATCCCGCTGGATGCAGGCATCAGCAAGGTGGTCGTTGGTAAGATCGTGGAAATGGAAAAGCAGGAGGGCACCCACCTGACCAAGTGTGTGGTGGACTGCGGCGACTACGGCCACGACATCCGCATCAGCACCGGTGCCGCCAACATGAAGCTGGGCGACTGCGTGCCCGCTGCTCTGGATGGCTCCACCCTGCCCGGCGGCATCAAGATCAAGGCCCGCAAGATGCAGGGCGTTGAGTCCAACGGCATGCTCTGCTCCGGCGAGGAGCTGGGCCTGAACGATGACCTGTTCCCCGGTTCGGAAGTCTACGGCCTGCTCATCCTGCCCGAAGACAGCGTCCCCGGCACCGACATCGCACCGGTGGTCGGTCTGGATGACTACATCTTCGATATCTCCATCACCGCCAACCGCCCGGACTGCCAGTCCGTTCTGGGCATCGCGCGGGAGGTCTCTGCCATCCTCGGCAAGCCCCTGCACATGCCCGCCATGGATTACCAGACCGTCTGCGACGCCGATGCCCCCATCACCGTGCAGGTGGAGGCCCCCGACCTGTGCCCCCGCTACATGGCACACTATGTCCGCAACATCCGGATGGGCGAGTCTCCCCGCTGGATGAAGCGCCATCTGGCCCTGTGCGGCCTGCGCTCCATCAGCAATGTGGTCGATATTACCAACCACACCCTGCTGGAGATGGGCCAGCCCATGCACGCCTTTGACCTGAACAAGGTCGCAGGCCGCACCATCGACGTCCGCCGCGCCCACGAGGGCGAGAAGATCATGACCCTCGATGAGAAGGAGTTCACCCTGAACCCCAACAACCTCGTCATCTGCGATGCCGAGAAGCCGGTGGCACTGGCCGGCATCATGGGCGGTGCCAACTCCGGCATGGATGAGAACACCACCAGCCTGCTCTTTGAGTGCGCCACCTTCGCCCGCGACTCCGTCCGCAAGACCAGCCGCGCACTGGGCCAGAACAGCGATTCCTCCGCCCGTTACGAGAAGGGCGTGGACCGCCACTCGCCCGAACTGGGCCTCGCCCGTGCCCTGCACCTGATCCAGGAGCTGGACTGCGGCGACATCACCACACTGGAATATGACCTGACCGATGGCCGCCCGATGGAGCGCAAGCACATCGTTACCACTCCGGCTAAGATCTGCGGCGTGCTGGGCATCACCGTGCCGGACCAGACCATGATCGACATCCTCAAGCGCCTTGAGTTCACCGTGGACGTGCAGGCTGATGGCAGCTGGGATGTCTCCGCACCTCTCTACCGTGAGGATGTGGAGAGCTTCCCCGATCTGGCTGAAGAAGTCATCCGTGAGTACGGCTATGACCACATCGTACCCACCTTCCTGAACACTGCCGCTGTCACCAACGGCGGTCTGAACTATGAGCAGAAGCAGCAGCTCAAGACCAAGCGTCTGCTGGCTGCACAGGGCTTCTACGAGGCCTCCACGCTGGCTTTCTACTCCAACGCCGAGCTGGATATGCTGCATATCCCCGCCGAGGACGAAGCCCGCAAGGCCATCCGTATCCTGAACCCCATCAGCGAGAACCTGTCCATCATGCGCACCCTGCTGACCCCCTCCATGCTGAACGTCATCGTGGACAACCTGAAAAAGGGCAACGCCGAGGGTCGCCTGTTCGAGATGGCACCGGTCTATCTGGCTAAGGAGCTGCCCATCAATGAGCACCCCCACGAGCGCCAGACCCTCTGCATCGGTGCCTTCGGCCCCGAGGAGGACTTCTTCACCGTCAAGGGCGCACTGGAGGCACTGGCAGCCGGCTTTGGCCTGACCTTCGACTATCAGCGCGAGACCGCCGCATGGCTGCACCCCGGCATCAGCGCCGCCGTGTATTGCAACGGCAAGCGTCTGGGCGTGTTCGGCAAGCTGGCCAACGAGATCAACGCTGAGCTGGAGATCGCCAAGGAGCAGAAGGACAGCCAGAACATCTATCTGGGCGAGCTGGACTATGAGGCTCTGATGTCCTGTGTAGAGGGCGAGCTGCGCTATAAGCCCCTCAGCCCCTATGCACCCGTCAAGCGCGATCTGGCTCTAGTCTGCAACGAGGCTGTGTCCTGCGGCGAGATCGAGGAGACCATCCGCAAGGCCAGCCCGCTGGTCAGCGAGGTCAAGCTGTTCGATATCTATCGCGGCGCTAACCTTGGCGATGGCAAAAAGAGCATGGCCTTCAGCCTGTCCCTGTCTGATCCCAAGAAGGAAGTCTCTGCTGAGGAAGTGGAGCGCGTGGTCAAGAAGATCCTCGGCAACCTGAAGTTCAAGCTGGGTATCGAGATCCGCTAAACGCATATTATATAAGTAATTATATATAGACCTAAGGCCGTCTGTGCAGTGCATGGACGGCCTTTTTGCATGGGGGAGAGGGAGAAATCACAATATGGGTGAAGCAAACTCAATTTTCTTTTAAAAAAGATGTCAAAAAGTGTTGACAATCGTCCCGGGGTGTGGTATTATACTTGAGCGCCAAGCGCTGAGACAAAAGAATGACT
>OGIG01001461.1_pt1 | contig 13476 bp, 14 predicted proteins | sample 1571601 | NCBI WGS metagenome assembly OGIG01 (sample SAMEA2581953, study PRJEB24529) | metagenome | biome: Human gut stool | place: China | collected 2011 | reverse complement strand
CGGGCACCTCGTGCGTCTCGAAACTGCGCAGCGTACCGTCAATATCGAAAAAGAAGATTTCGTACATTTATTTAACGTTTATGGGTTTTCATCGCCTTGTCCATTTCACGGCGGGCGTCGTTCTCTTTGAGGTATTCGCGTTTGTCGTACGCCTTGCGGCCGCGCGCAAGCCCGATGACGATCTTCACCAATCCCCGCTCGTTGAGAAACATCCGAAGCCCCGCTATCGTCAGGCCGCGATCCTGCAACGACCGCTGCAACTTATTCAGTTCCTTGCGGTTGAGCAGCAGCTTGCGGTCACGTTTCGGGACATGGTTATTGCAGGTTCCCCAATGGTATTCGGCAATCGTGACATTGCGGATCCACAACTCGCCCTTGTCGAAATAGCAATAGCTGTCCACCATCGACGCCTTGCCCAGCCGCACGGACTTGATCTCGGTACCGACCAGCACGACGCCGGCGACGAACTCTTCGAGAATCTCGTAGTCGAACGTCGCCCGCTTGTTGCGGATATTTATCGTTTTATAATCGCCCATCTATCTCTCTGGCTTTGAAACGTGTAAAACTTATCTCTCGACTTCCCGCCCGTCGGCGGCGATTCCGGCACTCGGTTTGCACGTAAACGGGCGTAAGGCTGGGTGAAGGTAACTAATTCTTTTATCTTTGATATGTTTTACACATCTTTCTGTTTATTTTCTGTTTGCACACGGTATGCGTAGCGATACGTGTACGACCCAGCCTTACTTTTTTGACATTCTGCGAATGTAAAAAAGTAAAAAGTTATTTTTACATTCCTTCCCTCATGCTCCCTCCCTTTGACAAAGGGAGGGGCTTTTTTCCGCAAGGTAGTTCGGTTCTCGTCCGTCCGATCGTCTGCGAGGACGCCTATATTCCTTCCCCGACGATCGCAGCGGACTCACTTATGTTTGGCCCCACCGACAAAAAGCAAGGCTTTCCGAAGACATCCCAACCATCGGGATACTACCCGCACTCCTCGCAGCGGGTGATGCGGGCGCCCAGCGCGTTGAGCCGGCCGTCGATATTGCAATAGCCGCGGTCGATCTGGTCGATGTTCTGGATCGTACTGCGTCCCTCGGCGCTCATCGCGGCGATCAACAGCGCCACGCCGGCGCGGATATCGGGCGACGTCATGCGCGTGGCGCGCAGGCGGATGCGGTGGTCGTGGCCGATGACCGTCGCACGGTGCGGGTCGCACAGGATCACCTGCGCCCCCATGTCGATGAGCTTGTCGACGAAGAACAGGCGACTCTCGAACATCTTCTGGTGGATGAGCACCGAGCCCTTGGCCTGCGTGGCCACCACCAGAAAGATCGACAGCAGGTCGGGCGTCAGTCCCGGCCACGGGGCGTCGGCAATGGTCATAATCGAGCCGTCGAGGAACGTGTCGATGCTGTAATGGTCCTGCTGGGGGATGTGGATGTCGTCGCCCCGCTGTTCGAAACGGATGCCCATGCGGGCGAACTGCGCGGGGATGATGCCCAGGTTCTCGAACGACACATCCTTGATCGTCAGCTCCGAACGGTTCATGGCGGCCATGCCGATGAAGCTGCCCACCTCGATCATGTCGGGCAGCAGCCGGTGCTCCGTGCCGCCCAACGCTTCGACGCCTTCGATTTCGAGCAGGTTCGAGGCGATGCCCGAAATCTTCGCGCCCATTCTGTTGAGCATTTTGCACAACTGCTGGAGGTAAGGTTCGCAGGCCGCGTTGTAGATCGTTGTCCGGCCTTTGGCCATCACGGCGGCCATCACGATGTTGGCCGTGCCGGTCACCGACGCCTCGTCCAGCAGCATGTAGGTCCCCTTCAGCTCCCGGCCTTCGACCATGAAGAACTCGTCGGCGATGTCGAAGTTCAACTTCGACATCGCCGAGTTTCTGGAATCCGAGGAAATGGGTGTCGAGCCTGCGTCGGCCGATCTTGTCGCCGCCCGGCTTGGGGATGTATCCCACGCCGAACCGCGCCAGCATCGGGCCGATCAGCATGACCGAACCCCTCAATCGCGTGCAGCGTTGGCGGTAATCGTCCGATTTGAGGTATTCGAAATCAATGTCGCGGGCGCAGAACGCGTAGGCGTCTTCCGCGAGCTGCTCCACTTCCACGCCCATGCAGCGGAGCAGTTCGATGAGCTGCATCACATCGAGAATCCGGGGGATGTTCCTGACGACGACCCGCTGGGGCGTCAGCAGCGTGGCGCAGAGTATCTGCAACGCTTCGTTCTTGGCGCCCTGGGGCGTGATGCTGCCATGGAGCCGATGGCCTCCTTCGACTTTGAAAATCGCCATAATCCGTGAAAATTAACGGCAGGAACCGTTTCCCGCCGTAAGCCGCCCCTTGTCGTGCGGACATGCCCCGTGCGGGCATGCTGCTTTGCCGGCGGCCACTCTCTCGTTGACAAAGATAAAAAGATTTCATGCTTTTTACCCGGCTTTTTGAAATATTTTCTTGAAAAATTTTTGCGGATAACTTTTTTGTTGTACTTTTGCAATCCGTAAAAATGTCTGAAACAACAAAAATTATATAGCTATGGCAATGAAGAGAACTTACCAGCCCTCGCGCCGGAAGAGAATCAACAAGCACGGTTTCCGCAGCCGTATGGCTACGGCGAACGGCCGCAAGGTGCTGGCTGCACGTCGCGCAAAAGGTCGCAAGAAGCTGACCGTATCGGACGAGTCGACGTTCAAGTACGCTTAATTCCTGCGGGAAAATGACTAAGAGGTCGGCTTTCGTGCCGGCCTTTTTTATTGGTTCAGATGATGCTGACGATACGATGGGCCTGTGAGGCCGATTGCGCCCTGATACGCCGCCTTGCCGACGAGGTGTTCCCTGCGACCTACCGTGGGATCATCACTCCGTCGCAGATGGAGTATATGATGGAGTGGATGTACGGGGCGGAGGTGCTTGCGCGCGAGATGTGCGGGGAGTTCGCCTGGTTCATCGCCTCGGCCGACGGCGAACCGTGCGGTTACCTTTCGGTGCAGCACGAGGCCGAAGACCTTTTCCATTTGCAGAAAATCTATGTCCTTCCCCGCTTCCAGGGAATCGGCGCCGGGGAATTCCTGTTCCGCCATGCCGTGGAATATATCCGTTCGGTGCATCCTGCGCCTTGCCGCATGGAGCTGAACGTCAACCGCAACAACCGGGCGCTGCACTTTTACGAGCGGATGGGGATGCGCAAACTGCGCGAAGGCGATTTCCCGATCGGTGACGGATATTATATGAACGACTATATCATGGGGTTGGATATAAAGTAGGGCCGGCGCGTCGCTGCTGCGGTTCGCAAGATAAAAACGGATGCCTTTGTGGGTGTCCGTTTTTTCGCTTGGAGGCCGGTCGCAGGTGATTTGGCGCGGCTCTTGGCCCCTCCCGGGCTGCCGGAGTCTTCGGTGGCGGGGCTGTTGCCCGATGCCGGCATCCGGCTCCCCTGATGCCGGGGCGCGCTATCTGGCTGCGTTGCCTCCGGAACGGCCTATTTCGCCGTGTCGGTCTTGAACAGGTCGATTTCTCCGCGTTCGACTTTGCCGTACATGTCTGCCAGGTTGGCGATGACGGGCGAGATGTATTCGAGCGTGTCGGTGACGGCCTGCTTGTCACCCTCGCCCTTGATGCGGTAAAGCATCGCCGCGTAGAGTGCCCGGAAACAGAGTTCCGTGTCGTTCATGCCGGGATTGCCCACGACGGCGCGCAGACGAGGCAACTCGGGCTCCAGTTTCGCGTAGGTCTGGCGGTAATGTTCGCCGACGGACAGCTTCATCAATTGCAGGTGCAGGTCGTGCAGGTCGCCGATCAGGTGGAGCGTATGCTCCAGGTGCCCTTTCTCGTCCTTGCCTTCCTGGTGCAGGAGGTTGGCGATGTCCATGTACCACAGCAGGTAGACGTGCTTCTGCTCCTCGGCGATGTCCTTGCGGGGGGCGATCAGTGTCGAGAAGATCGCCTCGGGACTGAATTGCAGCGCCCGCAGCAGGTCTTCCAACTGCCAGAGGTAAAGAATGTATTCGGCGATGTTCTCCCGCCGCTTGGCCTGTGCTATATCCATGTCGTATGCGTTTTTTTGTGTAACCTGTCGTGTGCTTTCGTGCAGGATGCGCTTATGTGTTTTCTCTGCAAAAAAGCAATCTCGAGTACCTTTGGGTGACAAAAGGTAGCTAAAACCATCTGCAAGCTGTTTTGGGGGGAGCGTTCGCGGTTTTTCCCGAACGGCTGCGCTTTCCGCCCGCCTGCTCCGGGCGCCCGTTGCCGCGTCTGCTTTTATCCCGCTGCAAACGGAATGCAGGGATTTATACGTAGTCGTTATTTAATCCACTTCTGCGGCCCCGTGCGGTGCTTGAGAAAGTATTGCTGTGATTTGAGCAGGTTGCGCGATTGCAGCACCATGTTCTTGGTTTCGGTGAGGATCGTCAGGTACAACATGCTGGCCTTGGTATTCGAGCGGGCTTCGTTGATGCGCGAGAGCTCCGATTTAATGGCTTCGGCGATCGACTCGAACAACTGGTCGCGCAGCGTGAGCACCATCTCGATTTCGGAGAAATCGCCGTCGCGCAGCATCTGGTTGATATGGCGGTAGATCGACTCCACGTCGTCGTTGATCGACATGAGGTCTTTGGCCTGCTCCTTCGAAAGCCCTTCGTGGTTGTTGTCGATGTGCTCGAACGCCGGACGCGTGATGTGCATCAGCGCCTTGGTCATTTCGTTGAGGTAGTCGACCACCTGTACGTAGTAGTGGGCCGTGTTGACATCGCTGCTCTGGAGTTTCTTGAGGGTGGGGAGCAGCGTGTATTTGCGCTCGCGCGACTGGTAGAAGAGGTCGTTCGACTCTTTGACCATGTCGCGCAGCACCTTGCGGTTCTCCTTGAATACGGCGATCAGCGTACGGTCATAGATCTTTGTCGCCGACTCCATCGTACGGCATACTTCGTCGCGCAGGTTGATGATGATGTCTTCCGTGCTCTGGGATTTCACCCCGGCTGCGGCTGGGGCGGCGGATGTCTTGCCTTTCTTGAGGAAATTGCTGTGGATGAGCATGTAGCCGCAGAGTACCGTGACGATAACGAAGGCCATCGTGCCGCCATAGATCAGGGTAAGTCCGACGACGAAGGCGATCAGGAATCCGCCCAGCGCCGTGATGAACCACCCGGCGATGACGGTCATGACGCCAGAGATGCGGTACACGGCGCTTTCGCGGCCCCATGCGCGGTCTGCGAGCGACGAACCCATGGCTACCATGAAGCAGACATAGGTGGTCGAAAGGGGGAGTTTGAGCGAGGTGGCTATGGCGATCAGCATGGCCGAGGTCGTGAGGTTGACCGTAGCGCGTATCATGTCGTAGGGGGCGCCGCTATGTTCGATGTCCTCGTATTCGAAACGGTGTGAGACGGCTGCCCGTACGCGTGCGGGGATGATCCGTTCGATGCCGGCGTTGATATTGAGCGCTGCGCGGACAATCGTACGGGACATGACCGACGAGCCGTACTGTTCGGGGCCTTCGTCTTCCTGCGCTGCGGAGAGCGACAACTCGGTTTCGGAGACGTGCATGGCCTTTTTCGAAGTCCAGAGCGTGAGGATCATCATCGCCCCTGCGGCAAGCAGAATCAGGAAATTGGCCGGGACGTTTTCCGAGAGTGCCCCCATCATCATCTGCGGGTCACCCGAATGCTTGGCGATCGAGAAGGCGTCGAATCCGGCGACGGGTACGCCGATGAAATTCACCAGGTCGTTGCCCGCGAAAGCCAGTGCCAGGGCGAACGTACCCGACAGGATCGTGATGCGCAGGATGTTGATCTTGAACCGTTGGATGAAGAACAGCAGCACGGAGCATGCCACCCAGCAGATGAAGAGCGACAGCAGCAGGTGCCGGTCGACCATTCCGACGAAGGCATTGTCCGCAAGCAGCGATTTGAGTCCTTTGAAGACTGCGAAATAGATGATCGCCGTAAGCGATGCGCCGCACCACAACGACCCGAAGCGGCGAAAGATCACCGTATAGCGAAACGAGAAGATTGTACGCGAAATATACATGACGATCGTACCGCAGGTGAAGGCGATGACTACCGACAGCAGAATCGCCGAGACGATACCCATGGCGCGCGAGGTGTTGATGAAATGCCCGAGCGAACCGACGCCCAGCGCGGGGTCGTTCGAGATCTTGTAGATCGACACGGCGATGGCCGAGCCCAGCAGGCAGAAGATCAGCGAGACGGTGGTCGAGGTGGGCAGTCCCCACGAGTTGTAGAGATCCAGCAGGATAATGTTGGCGAACATCACGCCCAGGTATAACATCATGACCTCGTGGAATGTGAACAGTCCGGGATTGAACATGCCGCTTCGGGCCACTTCCATCATGCCGCTCGAGGTGACTACGCCGACGATAATGCCGACAGAGGCGACGGTGAGGATGACCCGCATCGAAGCGGCCTTGGAGCCGATGGCAGAGTTGAGGAAATTGACTGCGTCGTTCGTGACGCCGACGAAAAGACCTGAAATGGCGAGGATTCCCAGAATAACTACGATTACGGTGTAGATTTCGCTCATGTTAGGGTTTAGTGCAAATTGTGAACAAATTTACGCCATTTTTTCCGATGAAACGGTTTTGGCACCGATTGTTAACATTAACTTAACATGAGGCGGCTCTGTTCGTTGCGGCCGCGCGGGATATGCCGGGATGCCGGGCGGATTGAGGCATACGCCATACCGCAGGGCGTGCGGAGCGCCGGTGGGCGGAGGCGGGGACTGCCGGTTCCCGGCGGCGAAAAAGGGCGGGCAATCGTGCCCGCCCCTGTCCAGAAGGGGGAATACTCCCCCTGTATTGCCCCACTGCCGGGGATTACTCCTCGTCGGTGTCGGTGTAAGCCTTCAGCAGCTTGTCCTGCACGTCGGCCGGAACCTGCTCGTAGGACGAGAATTTCATCGTATAGGTGGCCGAACCCGACGTCAGCGACGAGAGTGTCGTCGAGTAGCGGTACAGCTCAGCCAGCGGAACCATGGCGTTCAGACGGTCGAAGCCCTTGTCGGACTCCATTCCGGCTATCATCGCGCGACGGTTCTGCAAGTCGGACATCACGGCGCCCATGTAGTCGCTCGGGACGAGTATCTCGACATTGTAGATCGGCTCCATGATCTTGGGGCCCGCGTTGCGGAAAGCCTCCTTGAAGGCGTTGCGCGCCGCCAGTTTGAACGAAATCTCGTTCGAATCCACCGGGTGCATCTTTCCGTCGTAGACCACCACGCGGATGTCGCGGGCGTAAGAACCCGTCAGCGGGCCTTCGTCCATCTTCTCCATGATACCCTTCAGGATGGCGGGCATGAAGCGTGCGTCGATGGCGCCGCCCACGATCGCCGAGTAGAATTGCAGCTTGCCGCCCCATGCCAGGTCGTACTCCTCCTTGGTCTTGGGGTTCACGACCATGTCGCCCTTGCCGGGAACCTTGTAGTTCTTGGGTTCGGGCATGTTGTCGTAGTAGGGCTCGATGATCATGTGCACTTCACCGAACTGTCCGGCGCCGCCCGACTGTTTCTTGTGGCGGTAATCGGCCTGCGCAACTTTGGTGATGGTTTCACGGTAGGGAATCTTCGGTGCGATATAGTCATAGGGGAGTTTGTTCTCCTTCTCGATGCGCGTGCGCAGGATGTTCAGATGATGTTCCCCCTGGCCTTGTATGATGGTCTGTTTCAACTCTTTGGAGTATTCAACCAGGATCGTCGGGTCTTCGAACTTGGCATCGTTCAAGACCTTGCCCAGTTTCTCCTCGTCGCCCTGCTCCTTGGCCTTCACGGCGGCGCGGTAGCGCGGTTCGGGGAAGACGATGGGTTCGATGCTGACCGGTGCCGAAGGAGCCGAGAGCGTGTCGTTGGTACGCGTGCCCTTGAGCTTCACCGTGCAGCCGATATCGCCGGCCGACAGCTCCGTGACCTTGATGCGGTTCTTGCCCGCAACGGCGAACAACTGCGAAATCTTCTCCTTGTTGCCCGTGCGGGTATTTACCAGCTCGGTACCTTCGGCGATCCTGCCGCGGATGACGCGGAAATAGGTGATCTCCCCGATATGCTGTTCGACCTGACTCTTGAAGACGAACGCCACGGCGGGTGCCGTCTCGTCGGCGGCGATCTCCTCGCCCTCGGTCGAGAGGAAACACGGAGCCTTCAGCGGGCCGGGTGCCACGTTGATGATGAACTCCATCAGGCGCTTGGTGCCGATGTCGCGCTTGCCGCTGGTGCAGAAAATCGGCATCAGTTCACGCTTGGCCAGGCCGATCTTCAGTCCGGCGCGGATGTCGTCCTGCGTGAGCGTACCCTTGTCGAAATAGAGCTCCATGAGCGCTTCGTCGTGTTCGGCGGCCATTTCGACCAGCTCCTTGTTCAGTTCCTGCGCCTTGTCCATCTCGTCGGCGGGAATCTCCAGCTCCTCGCGGTGGCCGTCGTTGTCCTTGAAACGGTACATCTTCATCAGCAGCACGTCGATGAAGGCGTTGAACTCAGGCCCCTGGTTGACGGGGTACTGTACGATGACGGGCTTCACGCGCGATGCGGCCCTGATCGACTCGATCGTGGCTTCGAAATTGGCTTTCTCGGCATCGAGTTGGTTCACCACGCCGATGACGGGCTTTTTCAGCAGGCGTGCATAGCGGGCCTGGATCTCGCTGCCGACCTCCCAGCCGTTCTGTGCGTTGAACAGGAATACGCCCACGTCGCCTACCTTGAATGCCGAGAAGAGGCTTCCGCAGAAGTCGTCCGAGCCCGGGCAGTCGATGATGTTCAGCTTGCGATCCATGAATTCGGTGAAGAGGATCGTGGAATAGATCGAGCGTTTGTATTCGTGCTCGATATCCGTATTGTCCGAGAGCGTGTTGTTCGCCTCGATACTACCCCTGCGGTCGATGACCTTACCCTCAAAGGCCATCGCTTCGGCAAGGGTAGTTTTTCCCGTGCCGGGCGCGCCGATGAGTACGATGTTTTTGATTTCTTTTGCTGAATAGTTTTTCATATTCCCGTATGGTTTTAAGGTTTTGCGGTGGTGCGGGGCTTCGTCGGGAGTACTTCGCGGAGCCGGGTTCCCGGAACGGAAAGTCGTGCTGCGGAGCATTTTCCGATTAGCCGACTATAAATATACAAAAAAATCGGGATAACCAAACGGCGACACGAAAAAATCGCCCTCAGGAGGCGATTTTACGGTCGAAAAGCGGGAGGTCGATCCATGTGAGCTTTTTCCACACCCATTCGACGGGGCCGTGCGTATGGCGCCGTAGCCAGAGGCGGCAGAAGAGATACTGTACCAGGATGATCCCCACGCCCGCCAGCGTGCCGTAGATCACGTCCACGTGGCGGTAAAGCCCCAGCCCCCAGTTGTAGAAGAGCGCCGTGCCGAGCAGCGATTGCAGCAGGTAGTTGGTCAGGCTCATGCGCCCGAAGAAGGTCATGCCGTGCAGCGCCCGGCGGAACCCCGGCCAGCCGTACCACAGCAGGACGACCGTCGAAACGATCGCCGTGGCCGTCATCAGGTTGCGCATCGCCTCGAACGGTACGAGCCACGTGCCCGCGATGCCCACGGCCAGCAGCCCGCCCCAGATGCGTCTGTGCTGCCCTTCGTCGTAGAAGAGCCGGTAGCGGCCGGCCAGCATGCCCAATACGAACATCAGCAGCGTCTGCGTGCCGCGTCCGTGTTCCAGTCCCCAGCCGAACGAACTGAGCGGGCCGTAGAGCAGGCTCACGCGGGCGCTCTCGGCGAAGGTGCCCGTGGCGAGGGTGGGATAGAGGGTCTCCATGCCTTCGATGCCGCGGATCGAGAGCGTATGTCCGCTGAAATACTGCCAGAGTTCGAGCGGCTGGATGAAAAGCAGGGCCGCGATGACCCACACCCATCGGTTGGGGAGCTTGCCGATGGGAATCATCAGCAGCCCGAAAAGGGCGTAGTAGGTCAGCACGTCGCCGTTGTAGATCGCCGCGTTGACCAGCCCGATGCCGAACAGCAGCACCATGCGCCATGCGAAGCGCCGCGAAAAGTCGTTGCCCCGCTGTGCCTGGTTGTCGCTCTGGATGAAGAAGCTCAGCCCGAAGAGCAATGCGAAGATGGCGTACATCTTGCCCGAAAGCAGGAATCCCAGCGCGTCGGCCACGGGCTGTTCCCAGCTGCCGAATCCGGCGCGGGGCAGGTCGAGGGCGCTCCAGTAGAGGTTGAAATGCTCGCGGGCGTGGAACAGGATGATCCCTGCCACGGCGATGCCGCGCAGTGCGTCGGCCACTTCGATACGGGTGTTGGGTCGGTTTGTCGTGCGGTACATGGGATATTGCGGGGTTTGGGGTTGCTTGGCAGTGGTTCGTTGTCGCCGTAAGCTGTATGTTCCGGGTTGCCGGGGCGTTTCCTAATATATGTCGTTGCCGGTTATTTCCATTCCGGTCAGCCGGAAGAGCGGCAGGCACAGTTCCCGGATACCGTGTCCGCACCATCGGTCGACGAGGTGGCATTGTCCGTTCGGATTTACTCCCGGGATCCATTGCGAGCCGTCGAAATCCATTAGGTCTTTGTCTGTCGTACTCATTAGCCAGTAGCCGGCCTTTTGCAACCGGGCCATGTACTCCAGCCATGCCTGCCGAGGGTTTTGCTCTCGTCCGCCGCGATTTTTCCGGACTCGTAACCGCCTGCCCCGCCGGCTGTTTTCCTGCGGAGGGTGGTTTCGTTGCCGTTCTTCTCCATCCCCACGACGACGGGATTGCCGATTGTCCGCAGCCCGAGGAAGCGTACCCGGCTCCCGTTGGCGGCCTGCCGCAGGGGCGTCTCGCCCGTTGCACGAATTGCGGTGATCAGGAGCGGAAACAATAATAAAACGGACTTCATGACGGAACGTGTTGGAGGTGGCCGGCGGTTGCTCAGGGGATCACCCCCGTCAGTGCCTCGACGGCACGGCGGCCTTCGTCGCCCAGCGAGAGCGAATATCCGTTCACGAAGAGCGCGATATGCGCGTCGATTACCTTGTCATCCAGCTCCTGTGCGTGCTGTTTTATATAGGTGCGCGAAGCTTCGGGATGGGTGAAGGCGTATTCGATGCTCGTGCGCAGCAGACGTTCGGCCTCGTGCCGCACCTCATCCGGCAGGCTGCGCCGGGCTGCGATCCCGCCCAGCGGCAGCGGCAGCGCCGTCCGTTGTTCCCACAACTGCCCTAGGTCGGCGACCAGTTCCAGTTCCCGCTCACGGTAGACGAAGCGGCCCTCATGGATGAGCACCCCGGCATCGAAATCGCCCCGCTCGACGGCCGCCGCGATTCGGGAGAAGAGCAGCGGTGTACACTCCTCGATTTGGGGGAAGAGTTTGCCCATCAGGGCATTGGCCGTTGTGTGCAGCCCCGGGACGGTCACGCGGCGTATCGGCCGCGTATCGCCTGCGCGGCGTACCAGCAACGGCCCGTTGCCGCGTCCGAGTGCCGCACCGCTGTCGAGCAGCGCGTAATGTTCCGCGATGGCGGGCAGTACGGCGCAACTTATCTTGCTGATGTCGGCACGTCCCAGCCCGGCACCGCGGTTCAGCTCCTCGATGTCGTGGTATTCGACCTCGAAGCGCAGGCTGCCCGTGTCGATGCGCCCGTTAACGAGCGCGTCGAACATGAAAGTGTCGTTCGGGCACGGCGAGATATGCAGCTTCAGCCTCACCGTTTTTGCGCCTCGGTGATGTTGCGGGCGTTTTTCTCGTTGTCGCTGCGGTTGCGTTTACCCCCGAAACGACCCAGCAGCCATCCGGCGGCGAAGGTCAGCACGAGGACGATGATGTCGATAAATACGTTGGCCAGCCACCGCTGGATGGCGGGGGCGAATTGCCAGACCAGGATGAAGACGACCAGTATCAGGATCAGTCCCGCCCAGAGCATCCAATTTTTATTCATTGTTTTCGAATATTTGGTTTAACTTTTCCGTCAGGTTCCCGACGGCCTCCTCCACAGCCCACTGGCCAAAGGGTTCGCCGACGTAGTTCGACACGGCACGTATCTGGCAGCACGCGACGCCCAGCGCGTCGCATACGGCGAAAAAGGCTGCGCCTTCCATGTTCTCCACTTCCGGCAGGTACCCTTCCGACGTGTTCTCCGGGTTTCCTTCCGGCGTCTGGCGTTGGGTGCCGTCCGCTGCGTGTCCCGCCCTGTCGTCTGCCGTAAATCCGGGGTGCGGCTCCGCGAACCCGGCGTCCCCTGCCGCGTGCCCGGTGCCTTCCGCCGCGCTTTTCGGCCCGTCCTTTGCCGCGGCTCCGTCGCCCGAACGGCTGACGGTGACCCCGGCTGCAAGGGGCAGCCCCAGGTCGGGGCCCGAGGTCTCGTATTCGCGGGCGTAACGCTCGGGGATGCCCGCTATGCGTTCGGTGACCACTTCGACCACCTCGCCGCGCCGCAATGTCCGGTCACAGGCGCCGGCAATGCCGGCCAGCACCACCAACTGCGGCTTTTTGGCTTTCACGGCGCGCAGCGTCGCCGCCGCGATTTCGGCCATGCCCACCCCGCCGACGAATACCGGGTCGCGGGGCTCGGTGAGGATGAAGGCCTTGGCCTCCTCGATGGTCGGGAAAATGAAAATCCGTTTCACCTTACCGGCCTACGACTGCTTCGAGCTCCTCGACCGTGACGGGTATCTTCTTGTCGCCCAGCATACGGCTGCCGCTCTCCGTCACGAGGATGTCGTCCTCGATGCGGATGCCGCCGAAGTCGCGGTAGCCCTCCAGGGCGTCGTAATCGACGATCCCCTTGTAAAGGCCCTCGGCCCGGCATTTGTCGATCAGCGCCGGGATGAAGTAGAGCCCAGGTTCGTCGGTCATTACCGTCCCCGGTTCGAGGCGCCACGCCGCACGGTAGATGCAGGTCGCGGACTTGGCGGCGCGTTGGGCGATCGAGGAGAAGTCGAAGCTCCGCTCGCCCATCGCCTCGCAGTCGTGCACGTCCATGCCCAGCCCGTGGCCCAGTCCGTGGGGCATGAGCATTGTCATCGCCCCTGCGGCCACGGCGTCGGCGGCCGGGCCTTTCAGCAGGCCCAGTCCGACAAGCCCTTCGGCGAGGGTCATGTAGGCGGCGTTGTGCACCTCGGTGTACATCATGTGGGGCTTCACGATGCGCGCCACGTGGTCGTGCGCCGCCAGTACGATGTTGTAAATGTCTTTTTGCTTTTGGGTGAAGCGTCCGCTCACGGGATAGGTGCGCGTGTGGTCCGAGCAGTAGCCTTCGACGGTTTCGCCGCCGGCGTCGCACAGCAGCAGCCGGCCCTCCTCCAGCACGCCGTCGGCGTTGAGGTTGTGGAGCGTCTCGCCGTGCTGCGTGACGATGGAGTGGAACGACACGCCTTCGCCCATTTCGAGCGCGATGCCCTCGATTGCCCCCGCGATGTCGCGCTAACGTGCACCGGGACGGCACATCTTCATGGCCGTCGTGTGCATACGGTATCCGATTTCGCAGGCATCCTCGATTTCGCGTATCTCCTCGTCCGACTTCTTGTCGCGCAG
>OGIG01001460.1_pt1 | contig 13487 bp, 13 predicted proteins | sample 1571601 | NCBI WGS metagenome assembly OGIG01 (sample SAMEA2581953, study PRJEB24529) | metagenome | biome: Human gut stool | place: China | collected 2011 | reverse complement strand
CAGGCTCATTTCTATCCACGCCCTCCGCGAGGAGGGCGACGGTGGGGCGCAGTGGAGGTACTGAGATGCTGGACGATTTCTATCCACGCCCTCCGCGAGGAGGGCGACCCGAAATCGGAGACGGCACAGACAAGGTAATAGACATTTCTATCCACGCCCTCCGCGAGGAGGGCGACGGGGGCAATTTCTTTGCACACCGAGTATACCACATTTCTATCCACGCCCTCCGCGAGGAGGGCGACCAGCAGCGCCAACAGGAGCGGGGCGGGGGCAAGGGATTTCTATCCACGCCCTCCGCGAGGAGGGCGACTATAATGCACACCCAAAGTACTACCGATGAGACTTATTTCTATCCACGCCCTCCGCGAGGAGGGCGACATACACACCCGCAGCTTTTGACGCTGTACCGCAGAATTTCTATCCACGCCCTCCGCGAGGAGGGCGACGTCGTGCACCTCGTCCTTGGTGTTTAGACAGCAGATATTTCTATCCACGCCCTCCGCGAGGAGGGCGACTTAAATTCCAGTCCTTTTTCGTTTATCGTGTAATTATTTCTATCCACGCCCTCCGCGAGGAGGGCGACATCTCCGCTAAGCCAATTTATTTTTCCGGTATCATTTCTATCCACGCCCTCCGCGAGGAGGGCGACACGGGCTGCCTGCTCTTCCATGCCGGCATTCGTATTTCTATCCACGCCCTCCGCGAGGAGGGCGACAAAGGACCGTCCGATACATCGCCGTTGGATGTAAAATTTCTATCCACGCCCTCCGCGAGGAGGGCGACGGTCACAACACCGTCTGTCAGGGTCTGCACCCGCTTATTTCTATCCACGCCCTCCGCGAGGAGGGCGACCTTACCACCCTCACGTGCATCTGATGATAGCTGTATTTCTATCCACGCCCTCCGCGAGGAGGGCGACGTTTCGTCCAGCGGTACAGGCGATGCCCCGTTTGTATTTCTATCCACGCCCTCCGCGAGGAGGGCGACTCCGGCGGTAGAGCATCAAAAGAAGGTGCTCACCAAAATTTCTATCCACGCCCTCCGCGAGGAGGGCGACGCCGAGAGCGTATACCTCTTTGACCGGGCATTAGAATTTCTATCCACGCCCTCCGCGAGGAGGGCGACCTCACCCTGCGAGCAAGGGTGGCTAAAATACAACATATTTCTATCCACGCCCTCCGCGAGGAGGGCGACGTGTGCGATGCTTGCGCGGGTCTGTCCGGCTCTCAAATTTCTATCCACGCCCTCCGCGAGGAGGGCGACATGCGGATATGGGAGACACAGAGGGCAGTATCTATATTTCTATCCACGCCCTCCGCGAGGAGGGCGACGGTACGCGCCATTCCGGCGGCACTCTCCTTTCCAAATTTCTATCCACGCCCTCCGCGAGGAGGGCGACGGGCAAGGGTGGCAAAGCTACAACATAAGGGGGTTATTTCTATCCACGCCCTCCGCGAGGAGGGCGACTGACGGGTCAAGGGTCAACGACCCTTGCGGGGTATTTCTATCCACGCCCTCCGCGAGGAGGGCGACCATGACCTGCCTGCGGGAGATGCGCGCCCGCCACAATTTCTATCCACGCCCTCCGCGAGGAGGGCGACCCTTGCTGCGCCCCAACACCCGGGCACTGGTGGTGAATTTCTATCCACGCCCTCCGCGAGGAGGGCGACAGCAAAAACAGAGAGAAAACCCTCTGCTTTTGTCTCATTATACACCTCTCTGCACAAATTGCAAAGAGGTGCCTGTAAAACAAACCGCAAAATCACACCGTTACTTGTGCAAACGGCTGGTATTCCGGTGCGAAGCGTCCGGGAAAACCATGTGCGCTGCCTATTCGCACTGGCGGGGCATCAAAAGATCAGCACACTATCCTGCGCAAACTCCGGGTGCAGCCCAACATGCTCGACCTTAGTCTGGTAATTGTTGCCCAACTGGTAGAACCGTAGACTGTCCAAGGCAGGGTCGATCAGGGCGGTCAGCTCTGCCTTGAGCACCGCGTACTGCGATGCGTTCAGCAGGCACTCGAACACGGAATTCTGCACCCGCTGCCCATGATCCACGCACTTCTTGGCAACCTTGCGCAGCCGCTTGCGTCCGGCAGAGGTTTCGGTGTTTACATCGTAGGTGATCAGTACCAGCATGATTGCACCTCACTTCCAGAAAAATGGAGGGTAGACCTCTAGATCGCCCCGCAGGGTGCGTACCAGCAGCAACGCCTGCACATAGGGCACAAGCCCCCAGCAGAGCTTTTCCTTTAAAAACGGGTGGGTGATGACTTCGCGTTTTTTCTGCTGCCATGCATTCAGGAACGCGCGGCGTCCTTCCTCGGTCAGCAGAACGGCACCGTTTTCCTGCTTTTCAAAGTGCTTTGCGCTCAGCACTTTCTGGTTGATACAGGACAGCACGAAACGGTCAGCCAAAACGGCGCGCAGTTCCTCCATCAGATCCAGCGCAAGGCTGCGCCGCCCGGGGCGGGCACGGTGCAGAAAGCCCACATAGGGGTCCAGCCCGGCACCCTCCAGCGCGGCGGCACAATCGCTGGCCAGCAGGGAATAGGCAAAGGACAGCAGCGCGTTCACGTTGTCCAGCGGCGGTCTGCGGCTGCGGCTGGTGAACACAAAAGCATCGTTCTGCTGTAAGATCAGCGCGTTGAACCGGTCGAAATACCGCTGTGCGGCTTCGCCCTCCAGCCCGCGCAGCTGCTCCAGATCCTCGCAGCTTTCCACCAGCGGCAGGGCAGCAGCCAGCTGGGCGCTGGTCTGTTTCAATTCGTCCACGGGCACCCGCTGCGGGTGATCCCGGGTGGCACGCTCCAGCACCCAGCGGGCATTGTACACCTTGCCCAGAATAAAGCTGCGGGCATAGCTGCAGCTGAGCGCTTCACTGGCGGCAACGGCGTACTGGGTCTGCCGCAGCAATACGTTGCCGCGTTCCTCGCCCACAGTGCGCGCTAAAAAGCGGCCGCGCGGGCTATAAAAACTCAGGTCGATGCCCATACGCCCGCATTTGCCCATCAGCGCAGGGCTGGCACCGGCGTAACTGAAGCAGAGGATGCTTTCCAGCGTGTGCAGCGGCACCCGCCCGACCTCGGATTTCCCACGGCTGACCACGACGTTTTCGCCGTCCAGCGTGAGGTAAGCGTCCTCGCTGAGGACGAACAGGGTGTTCAGGAATTGTCGCATGGTGTCACCTCCGTGGCCGTCTCGTCCAGATAGCGCCGCAGATAAGCCTTGGCGTCTGCCTTCTGGCAGAGCATCGGCAGACAGAGCTCTTTCAGGGAACAGGCGTTGCAGTGCTTGCCGGGCTTTACCTTTGGGGTGTAGCCGCGGGCAAAATACTGGTTCATCTCGTCTGCCATCTGCCGGGTGGTGCTGCGCAGTTCGTCGGTAAAAGGTACGGCTTCCCGCCGTTTGGTCTCGCAGTAATACAGCGCCCCTTCCGGGATATGGCACACCAGCATTTCCTCCAGTGCCATGGCCTGTGCGCATAATTGCAGCCGGTCGGCATCGGTTTCCTTTGCGTGGCCGTGCTTGTATTCCACCGGGTAGGGCTGCCAGCGCCCGGGGGTGCTTTGCAGCGGGATGCCATCCGCACAAGCCCGGAACTCCACCACGTCGCAGTTGCCCGCCATCCGCAGCCGGTGGCTGACCACCCGCATGCCCCGGGTGATCAGCAACTCGCCCCGGCGCTCGGTGCGAGTGTCATCGTGGCAGCGGGCATGATCCAGATGCCCTTCGGTGGTGCGCAGATTTTCAGCCCATTGCTGCTCCAGATAGGCCAGTGCCCACTGACGGCGGCAGAAGGCAAAGTGCTGGATACCGGACATTTGCAGGTAGTCGTCCGGCGCGTCCATCAGTGGAACCTCTCGCAGTGCACACCCTCCGGCAGGGTGTCGGCCACCGTAACGATGTAGTCCTGATAGCTGCGGGGCGCGACCACCTCGGCCTTGTGCGCCACGGTAACGGCATCAAACAGCTTGTAGGCGGGCGCATTGCCCAGCTCGGAATCGTGCTTGAACACGATCAGCTCCCGCACGGCCATCTTGCCGCGTGCAGCGCTGTGGTCGTTCTCGAACATATTCAGGATAGCCTGCCACAGCAGCTGCAAGTCCTCCTCCGAGAAGCCGGTGGTCTTGCGGGCAAGATTGGCAGAAACGTAACCCTCGGCACGGTACAGGCCGTAGGGCACGATATGCTTGTTGCCCATTTCGCTGTTCTTCTTTTCAGCGTCTGCCTCGGTGGTGATGGCTACGCGGGTAATGGTCACCTCCTGCGGCACGATGGGGTCCACAGAGCGGGCAAAGCTCAGCTGCACCGGGCCGCGCACCTGACCGCAGTTCAGCGCACCCTTGACAAAGGTGGTCATCACGGCACCGAAGGTGCGGATATCGTAGAAATGCTCGCACATATAATCCCGCAGTTTGCGGTCAATCTCCGGGTCGCTTTTCTTGGCCTTTTTCAGGTCGTCTTTGGGGGTCAGACCGTTGTGCTCCAGCGCCTCGGCATCGCTGCGGTTCAGGGGTACGCCCTCCTTGACATAGATGCGGTAATTGTCGGCATCGGGGGCGTCCTCTTTCAGCATCTCCACATAGTTGCGGATCTTGCGCTTCGGGCAGACATCGGTCACCAGACCGTAGCCGGTCTCGGGGTCGATGCGGGGCATATTGCCGGCATCGGGGTCGCCGTTGGGGTTACCGTTCTCCACATCGAACAGAATGACGAAATCGTAGCGGTTCTTGATAGGTGCAGACATTTTTTTATTCCTCCTCGTTCTTTTTGGCAAAGCGTTTCTGGGTCTGGTGGTAGTAGCCGATGGCAAATTTGCCCTGATCCGGCAGGCTGAGCCGAGCGGGGAAACCGCTTTCCGGCAGCTGCGCCATCAGTTCGGTGATCTGCTTATCATAGTGGGTGGCAAGACCGTCATTCAGCTTGCGCAGATGCTTCTGGCTCAACCGCAGCAGGGTGGGGAAGGCCATGCCCGGCGTGGCACAGGCGGCGTTGAAATACCGGTCCTTGATGGTGGTGTTGATGCCGGGATTTGCAGCCTTTTGCACCGCCTCCAGCACAGAGAACAGCCGCCCCAGAAGATAGGGAACATTGGTGGTTTCGTTCAGGCTCACAGTATAGACCTCCTTGTTCAGCTCGGTAGGGTAATTACGCAGGTAATACGCTTTGATCACAGCGGCCCGGCCGCGGGTCACTGCCTGCTCGGCACGGATGCGCAGGGTCACACCGTTCAATAGGGTAGCGGGGTAACGCCCGCCGGTCAGCACGGCGCGCAGCAGGTCGCCTGCCAGCTGCGGGGATGGCTTTGCGGGCTGTCCGGGCACGGTGCGGGTGGTCTCGTTTACCACAGCCCAGATGGGCAGGGTGCGGAACTTTTCTTTTTCCGAGCAGTCGATTGCCATTTCCTCGGCGTGCTTTTGCAGGTTTTGCGCAAAGCTGCCGAAGGTGTCCCGCAAAAAGAACCGTACCGACAGACGGGAAGCGTTGGGTGCCAGTCCCAATAGATAAAAGTGCTGGTCGGGCGAAAGCTCTTTTTCCAGAAAAGGCACTGTCTGCCCGGCAGACAGCCGTTTGAGCGCAGCCTGTACATCGCTTTCCTGAATGCCTGCGGCTTCGTCTGCACCAAACAGGAACATACTCATGGCATCCTGATAGACCGGCTCCGCGTTTTCTGCCCAGCACAAAATGGTGGTATCGCCAACGTGCTTGCAGTGGTCGCGGTCAGCAAGCAGGCGGTTCAGCGCAGTGGTATAGGCAAAGGCTGCGTACTCACTCATGGGGGCGTTCTCGCCCTGCTTGTGGCCGTAGGAGCAGAATGCGTCTGCGTTGAAGGACACCAGTGCCGCGCCGGAACTCTGCGCACCCTGTACTCCCATGATGGACGGGTGCACCAGTGCAGCAGGCGCTTGCTTACCGGTGATCAGGCACTGTACCGTGTCTGCACCTGCAGAGCGGTCGTTGTAGTGCGCCTGCCATGCGTTTTGAATGGCAGGGTCGTCGTTGACAAAACTGTGGCTGTGGTCGGCGGCTTCGTAGCCGAAGATCAGGTTGGCGTTGCCTGTGATCTCCTTCCACTGCTCAGCCAATAGGGGATGCGTAGCAGCCTGCGCCGGATCCCAGCGGTCAAAATAAGCAAGGATCGCCCGGGCTGCGGGGCTGTCAACATCGTCCAACAGCCTGTGGTGCAGCGCCGCACAGGCATCGAAGCACTGCTTTGCACGCTCCGGCTTGCCTTTTTCGTCTGCGCCCAACAGATAGGAGGAATTATCGCACAGCAGGTTTGCCGAAACACCGGCCGTGCGCTTGACGTGCGCCGGTACGCGCATTGCACGCGGGGCAAGGACGGTCTTTTTGCCCATCTTTGTTTCCGTGCGCAGGTCGAGCACGGAGACCAGCTGCCCGGCATCGTTCAACCGCAGCTCGTAGCTCACCTTAAAGCTGTCGTCCCAGCCGGGGGCAGAAAGCTTGCCCTGCCGGACAAGCTGCTCGTAATAGGCAGTAAGCGCCTGTAAGATCATGTAAACACCTCCACATCCCGGCAGTCCAGCACGCCGTTTTCTAGCTTTGCCCGGAAGAACTGGGAGCGGATATTTTCCGGGTCGGAGTAGTCCAGATCATACAGCATAAAGCCCAGATCCTGCGTGAGCGGCAGTGCGGGGATCTCCTCGGCGCTGCCGTGCCATTCCCGGAAGTTTGCCGGAAACTCCCGGCAGCCGAAGCAGGGCTGATGATAGCACTGCCCCTTATTCAGCCGCCGCCGCAGGATATCCTGAAATTTGCCCGGGTTATCGCCGGGTGCGGCTTTTTCGGTCATGGTAAAATGGCATTCGATAACGTAGTGCACATTTTGCAGCACCAGCGCTGCCCGCTGCTGGATATTCTCTGCCGTGCACAGCATGGGCACCTCGCCGCCCTTGGCTGCACTGAGCGCCGCGGAGGACAGCAGGGTAGCCTTGACCTCATTGCGCCGGATGCTGGCAAACTGCACCGGCTTGAGCAGATAGATGCGGTCGATATGGTACTTCATGCCCGGGTGCCAGTAGATGGCCTCCACCAGCCCGCGCGCCGCCGAGGGCGTCATGATGTCATAGGATACACGCTCGGTTTTCATCTCGGGTCTTGAAAAGCAGGCGTAGTCGCCCCAGACCTCAATCAGCATGGACATGAACACCACCTCCTTTCAAATTTGATTTATATTTATAATACAGTATCTAAAGTGTTATAAAAAGGACTTTTGCATATTTTCTTTGCCATTTTTTGATTTTTTGTCAGAAAAACAAGCCTTTTCCGGTCTCCACGTCCATGGAAAGTCCGGTCTTGGCGTCGTACAGGGTGCTGTCAGTCAGGATGGCGCTGCCGTTGGGCAGTGGTTCCAACGCTCCGGCAGATTCCAACGCCTGAAACTGCTGGGCATAGCAGGCTACGCTGTAAGCGCCCAGCTTGCGGTAAAGTGCACGGCTCACAGTTCCGCTGCGCAGCTGCTCGCAAAGGGCTTTGCCTTCGCCAACAGGCAGGTAAACGGTGCGGGTGGGGGCTTCGATCAGATGGAACTGCTCTGCCACCTGCGCAAACGGGAAAATGCAGCCCGAGATCCCCTTGCGCAGGGCGTCCAGAATGCCGCTGGTGTCCAGTGCGGCCTCGCCCCGCGCAAAATACAGCTCCTTAAAATAAGCCCTGACCGCCTCCGGGCTGTCCAGCGCTGCGGTGCAGCCTGCTGCGTACTGCATGGCGTGTACGTTCTGGCGCAGCATCTGCGGGACGCCGCAGCCTTCCAGCTTAAAACGGTATACTAGGCTCTCTGCCGCGCTGCGGCGTCCCTCCCGGTTGCAGCGCCCGGCGGTCTGTAAAAGGGAATCCAGCCCGCACTGCTCCCGGTATGCGGCGGGGAAATCCACGTCCACACCGGCTTCGATCAGCGAGGTGGACACCACCCGGCAGGGCAGGCTTTCCCGCAGCCGCTGCCGGATCTCTGCCAGCTGGCGGCGGCGGTCTGCGGCGCACAATAGAGTGGTCAGGCAGTAACTGCCCTCGGTGGGCAGGGCGGCGTACACTTCCTGCGCCGTTTTGCGCCGGTTCACTACGCACAGCACCTGCGGCAGTGCGCAAAGCTGCGCAGTCAGCGCCTCCTGCGTCAGCTCTCCGGCGTTGCAAAGGGTGGTTCGGCGCAGGGTGGTGTATAAGGTGGCGGTGTCCGGCACAATCTCCTGTAAGGGCAGCTCCGGCGCAAACTGCCGGAAATAGGGCTCTAATGCGGGCTGGGTGGCGGTGCATAACACGGCGGTGGCGTGGTAATGCCGTACCAGCTGCGCAATAGCACTGACGCAGGGCAGCAGATAACTGACGGGCAGGGTCTGCGCTTCGTCAAAAATGACCACGCTGTCCGCGATGTTGTGCAGCTTGCGGCAGCGGCTGCTGCGGTTGGCGTACAGCGATTCAAAAAACTGCACGGCGGTGGTCACCACAACAGGTGCATCCCAGTTTTCGCTGGCCAGCAGCTGGCGGTACTGCGCCGGGGTCAACTTTTCCTGTTCAAGGCTTTTGTAGTCCGCGCAGGAGTAATCCGCCAGTACATTTTCTGCGCCCAGAAGGTCTGCAAAAACAGCGGCAGTCTGGTCGATGATGGACATATACGGAATCACATAGATCACCCGTTTCATGCCCTGCGCTGCTGCCTGTTCCAGCGCAAAGGCAAGGGAGGCGAAGGTCTTGCCGCCGCCGGTGGGCACGGTGAGGGTATACAGCCCCGGTGCGCCGTGGGCACCTTTTTCCATGCAGGCCCGCAGCACGGCATTGCGCTGGCAGCTTACCGGCGAGCTGCTCTGTGCCGCAAGATAGCCGCTGGCCTTGGCACGCACCTTTTCCAGCAGAAAACAGAGCTCTGCACCGCTGCCCCGGGGCGCGGCCTGCCCGTTCATAAAAGTTTCGGTGTCGATAAAATCCGCGTCCACAAGACAGGAGTAGAGCATCCGGGTGAAGAATGCAAAATCCAGCGGGTCGCGGCTTGCCCAGTCCGGCGGGGCGCTCTGGGGCAGGGGGACCTCCCGCCAGCCATCGTAAGGCTCCACCGGCTTTTTCAGCCGCCCAAAGAGGGTAGCGTCAGCGGCATCGGCTGTCCTTCGGTTGCCGCCATCCGGCAGACCGGTGTGGTGTCCGGCTATGGCAAAGGCGACCTGAACGTGGGGCACGCAGCCCTTCATCGCTTCCTGTGCACCGGCGGTCGAGTGGTCGGTTGCAGTACCGCCCGCCAGCCGCTGCTGGAAAGCAACGCTGTATTTGCCAATGTCATGCAGCCATGCGGTGTATGCAGCCTCCTGCGCAGCGCCAAAGGGTGCGGCAAAAGCTCCGGCAAGGCGTGCTGTGCCGGAAAGATGCTCGTAGACGGTCTGGGTGCGGGTTCCGTCCTCGGAAATATGTGCAAGTGCTTTTTCCATTTTGAACCCTCCGTTTCTGGGTCAACGATACAACGGCAGGGAATGCCTGTCAAGAATTGGCAGAAAGTTTGGCGGTTTACACAGCCCGGGCGAGGGATTATCCGGCAGAACGCCCATAAAAAAGCCGCCGCACCCTGCCCGGAAAAATCCGGCAGCAGAACGCGGCGGTATATTGCTATAAAACGATTACTTGGAGAGCTTCTGCCCGATCCAGATGCAGATGCAGGCACCAACTACCGAGATGGCAAAGGAAGAAAAGCTGCCGGAAGCGTGGATGCCCAGCAGGCCGAACAAAAACTCGCCCACAAAGCTGCCCAGCACGCCCATCAGGATGTTGCGGCCAAGGGAAGTTTCCGTGCCCATAAAGCGCCCGGCCAGATATCCGGCCAATGCGCCCACCAGCACGCCCACAAAAAGGGAGGCCAGCACGCCTACCAGCGTCAGCAGACCGGTCAGGCAGCCCACCAGCACACACAGCAGGGCGACGATAAGCAAAATCATTAAAGTAATCATAGGTTATACCTCCTAAAGTTACAGTTCTGCCTGCTGCCCGGCAGCTTCGCGGGCGGTGCGGCAGATATCCTTCAAACAGCATTTTTCACATTCCGGCTTGCGGGCGTTGCACACCGCGCGGCCGTGCATCACAAAGCGGTGGCAAAGGTCGCTGCCTTCTTCCGGCGGGATGATCTTCCACAGCGCCATCTCAACCTTCTGCGGCTCCTTGATGCCGTCCACAAGGCCGATCTTATTGCACAGCCGGATGCAGTGGGTGTCGGTGACGATGGCGGGCTTGCCGAACACATCCCCCATAATGAGGTTTGCGCTCTTGCGCCCCACGCCGGGCAAAGCGAGCAACTCCTCAAAGGTATTGGGCACACGGCAGTCGTACTTGTCCCGCAGCATCCGCATACAGGCCGAGATATCCCGCGCCTTGGAGTGCCCCAGCCCGCAGGGCTTGACGATGGCTTCAATGTCCTCCGGTTCGGCGGCAGCCAGCGCGGCTACGCTTGGGTATTTGGCAAACAGTTCCTCCACCACAATGTTCACCCGGGCATCCGTGCACTGGGCGGCTAGCCGCACGCTGACCAGCAGCTGCCATGCGTGGTCGTAGTCCAAGGTGCACCCTGCATCCGGGTATTCGGCCTTGAGACGCCGGATGACTTCCAGCGCCAGCGCTTTTTTTACGGTAAGATCCTCCGGGGCTTTTTTTCGTACCGGCATGGGACAAACCTCCTTTGAAAGGGAATACCTGAATCATACCATGTTTGACAGGATTTGTAAATGTTTGCGGGGCATTATCTGAGAATGATTTTCAGAAAAGCCCTTGTCCTCCTTTTCTAAATGCGCTATACTATATAAAAAGTGCCTTGCGGGCAGGGAAGGAGAAACCACCATGAATGAACCACTTGCGCAGCGTCTGCGTCCCAAAACGCTGGCGGATGTGTGCGGACAGCAGCATCTGCTGGCGCCGGGGCGGGTGTTCCGCCGCACCATCGAGAGCGGGCACATTCCCAACATGATCTTTTATGGCCCCTCCGGCACCGGAAAGACCACGGTGGCACGCATTATTGCCGAGAACAGCGGCATGACCCTGCACAAGCTCAACGGCACCTCCTGCGGTACCGGGGATATCAAGGCGGTGCTCAAGGATATCGGCACGCTGGCAGCAGCGGGCGGCATTCTGCTGTATCTGGACGAGATCCAGTACCTGAACAAAAAGCAGCAGCAGAGCCTTTTGGAATGCATCGAGGACGGCAGCGTTACCCTGATCGCTTCCACCACCGAGAACCCCTATTTCTACATCTATAACGCCCTGCTTTCCCGCTGCACGGTGTTTGAGTTCAAGCCTCTTGCCGCAGCGGACGTGGAGCGCGGGGTGCGCAACGCCGTGCAGCGCCTTTCCGAGGGGGAACAGGTGCCGGTGTGCATGGACGAGGATGCCTGCGCCTATCTGGCCGAAAGCGCCGGGGGCGATCTGCGCAAGGCGCTGGGCTGTCTGGACTTTGCAGTCACGGCGGCACCGGTGGAAAACGGAGAAAAGCGCATTACTCTGGATATGATCCGGCAGGTCACCCGCCGCACCGCCATGCGCTACGACCGGGAGGGCGATGACCACTACGACATCGTTTCTGCCTACCAGAAGTCCATGCGCGGGTCAGACCCGGACGCGGCGCTGCACTATCTGGCACGCCTGCTGGAAGCGGGAGACCTGCCCTCTGCTTGCCGCCGGTTGATGGTGTGCGCCTGCGAGGATGTGGGGCTTGCCTACCCGCAGATCATCCCCATCGTCAAGGCAGCGGTGGATGCCGCCAACATGGTGGGTCTGCCGGAAGCGCGTCTGCCGCTTGCGGACGCAGTGATTCTGGTGGCCACCAGCCCCAAATCCAACAGCGCCCACGATGCCATCAACGCAGCCATTGCGGATGTGCAGGCCGGGCGCACCGGCCCCATCCCGCGCCAGCTGCAAAACAAGCACTTTGACGGCGAGGATGCGCTGGTAAAGGGGCAGAACTACAAATATGCCCACAGCTACGCAAACCACTGGGTACAGCAGCAGTATCTGCCGGATGTGCTGAAGGATACCAAATACTACACCTTTGGCGACAACAAGACCGAGCAGGCCGCCCGGGCGTACTGGGCAAAGATCAAAGGGGAAGAAAACGTCTGAACCGTGTAAAGAAGGAGGATGGATATGCGTTACTCAAAACAGCGGGAGCTTGTCATGCAGACGGTGGAGCGGCTGTGCGACCACCCGACTGCGGAGGAAATCTACGATAAAGCTGCACAGGAGTGCCCGAACCTGAGTCTTGGCACTGTATACCGCAACTTGAACAGTCTGGTGGAGGCTGGGCGGGTGCGCCGGGTATCCATTCCCGGCAAGGCCGACCGCTTTGACCACACTCTGCCGTGGCACAGCCATTTGTACTGCACCGTCTGCGGCAGCGTGACCGATGCAAATGTGGACGGAAAACAGGTGATGGAACTGGTCAGAAACCAGAAGGGCAGGGTGCAGGACTGCGCCGTGGTGCTGCTTGGCGTGTGCGAAGAGTGCTGCCGCAAGCAGGATGCAGAGGCGGCAGCGGCAGAACAGGCATAAAATTTGCGCGTTCCCTCTTGCCCGCAGCGGCCAAACAGGGTATACTAAAGAGTGTCTTTTATAAAATAGCAGAAAATAGAGTTTCGCCGCACGGGGCCACCCTGCCCGGCGGAGAAGGATGGTTTTTTTGGAATACATTAACTTTGAACATAATACCGTTGCCGCCGAGCTGGTGCGGCAGACCTACGACACCCCGCCGCTGGCCTTTGTGCACAGCTACGGCTGTCAGCAGAACGTCAACGACGGCGAGCGCATTAAAGGCGTGCTGGTGGATATCGGCTACGGCCTGTGCGATAAGCCCGAGGATGCCGACCTGATCCTGTTCAACACCTGCGCCGTGCGCGAGCACGCCGAGCAGCGGGTGTTTGGCAACGTGGGCGCGCTGAAGGGGCTGAAGGAAAAAAAGCCCGGTCTGATCATCGGCCTGTGCGGCTGCATGGCCAACCAGAAGCACGTTGTGGAAAAGCTGCGCAAGAGCTACCCCTATGTGGATCTGGTGTTTGGCGTGGACGGCATCGACACCCTGCCGCAGCTGATCGCCCAGAAACTGCAAAAGCATAAGCGGGTGCTGCTGGACCCCGCACAGCGTCCGGTCATCGTGGAGAACATCCCCATCCGGCGCGAGAGCGAGTTCCGCGCATGGCTGCCCATCATGTACGGCTGTGACAACTTCTGCACCTACTGCATCGTGCCCTACGTCCGCGGCCGCGAGAAGAGCCGCAAGCCCGGTGATATCCTTGCCGAGTTCCGCAGCCTTGTGGAGGCGGGCTATAAGGAAATCACCCTGCTGGGTCAGAACGTGAACAGCTACGGCAAGGGTCTGGAAGAGCAGATCGATTTCTCCGACCTGCTCAACCTGCTGTGCACCGTGCCCGGCGATTACCATATCCGCTTTATGACCAGCCATCCCAAGGACGCCAGCCATAAGCTCATTGATACCATCGCCGCCCAGCC
>OGIG01001454.1_pt1 | contig 13546 bp, 12 predicted proteins | sample 1571601 | NCBI WGS metagenome assembly OGIG01 (sample SAMEA2581953, study PRJEB24529) | metagenome | biome: Human gut stool | place: China | collected 2011 | reverse complement strand
ACAAGCAGAGGTTATCCCGATATAAGCATACTTCCCGAACTTGCAAAGGCATTGGGAGTTTCCGTTTCAGAACTGCTTACAAACAATATAGTAAGAAATAATAACCGTCATGGAAATATGCTGAAAACGGAATTTTATGTATGTCCTGTTTGCGGTAATGTAATTCATAGTATAGGAGAAGGTTTATTTCATTGTTGTGGAATATCATTGCCTAAGCTGGAAGCAGAAGCGGATTGTGGAGATATAAAAGTTCAGAATATTGACGGTGAATTATTTGTATCATTAGTACATGAAATGAATAAGCAGCATTATATTTCATTTATTGCTTATGCAACTGCTGATACATTGAATATCAAAAAGTGTTATCCTGAACAAAATGCTGAATGTTATTTTGCGAAAAGCGGAAGTGGTATTATTTATGTGTATTGCAACAGGCATGGTTTAATTAAAGTAAATATTTAGGGTAACACCACACAATCCTTACGCGGTGTTGCCTTAGAACATGGTTTTGCAAAATAAAACAAAAAGAGTTTACCAAACTTGGCAAACTCTTTTTTACTTATGGTTGGGCTAGATGGATTCGAACCATCGGAATGCAGGAGTCAAAGTCCTGTGCCTTACCGCTTGGCGATAACCCAATAGTATCGCGTAAGCCTGCGATAAAGAAAAAGGTGGATAGAGGGACTCGAACCCTCGGCCTCCAGAGCCACAATCTGGCGCGCTAGCCAACTGCGCCATACCCACCATGTTTTTTAGGCTGTATTAACTTGAAAAAATCAAATTAAAAAAAATAAATGTGCCCGAAGGGATTCGAACCCCCGACCCACGGCTTAGAAGGCCGTTGCTCTATCCAACTGAGCTACGGACACACAGTGTGGTTTTCACACCGACGAATGATATTTTACCTTATGGAATTACAAATGTCAACACTATTTCCATAAAAACTTTATATTTCTTTCAACTTTCTTTCAAGTAATCGTAGCTTACAGTTCGTTGCCGTTCTTTCTGCCCTCTAAGAATGCCAATGCATTGTCCATCGTGGTCTCGCTGATGGCTTCCAGCGCTTCCTTTGTGAAAAAGCCCTGGTGGGAGGTCACGCAGACATTGGGGAAGGACAGCAGACGTGCCATGGTAGAATGCTCCAGAATCCGGTCGGACATATCCTCATACACGGTACCGGTTTCCTCTTCGTACACATCCAGCCCCACAGCAAAAAACTTCTCATCACGGATACCCTGAATTAAATCCTCCGTCTTAATCAGGGCGCCTCTTGAGGTATTGACTAAAATCACACCGTCCTTCATTTTGGCAATGGTGTCCTTGTTAATCAGATGATAATTTTCCTCCGTCAGCGGGCAGTGCAGGGAAATCAGGTCCGACTCCTTAAGAAGTTGGTCAAAGTCCACATATTCAATAAAATCCAGCGCTTTGTTGGGGAACTTGTCATAGCCGATTACACGCATACCGAAGCCCTTGCAGATTCTTGCCATTGCGGCGCCGATTTTACCGGTGCCCACGATGCCGGCGGTTTTACCGTATAAATTAACCCCCATAAGGCCTGCCAGATTGAAGTTATTTTCCCGGCATTTAATGTATGCCTTGTGCATATGACGGTCCGCTGTCAGTACCAATGCCATGGCATGCTCCGCTACCGCCTCGGGAGAATAACCGGGTACACGCATAACCGTTATGCCGTTCTCCTTTGCCGCATCCAGATCTACATTGTTAAAGCCTGCACAGCGCATCAGGATGAGCTTCACACCGCACTTCTGTAAAATGCGGACAGTCTTATCGCAGATATCCATATTGACAAAAGCACAGACTGCGTCATAGCCGTCCGCCAGTTTTGCCGTCTGCGGGGTCAGATTGGGCTCTATATAAGTAATGTCTATATCATGGTATTTGCCGCTGCTGTTGAGCTTGTCAAAAAATTCCCTGTCATAACTTTTGGTTCCGAAAAATAAAACATTCATGTTCATATCCGTCCTTTCTTTTTGTATAGTATACCTCTTTTTGCCGCACACAATCCCCAAAGCCCTAAAGAGAAAAAGAGTTAAAGGTATCTTACTGCGTGCATTAAAGAAAAAACCTGCATTCTCATGCAGGTTTCCTAACGGTAATCGGGGTGACAGGATTCGAACCTGCGACCCCCTGGTCCCAAACCAGGTGCTCTAGCCAAGCTGAGCCACACCCCGAAACATTTCGTGCAAGGGTTATTATATACTAAATCCGCCCTCTGTGTCAACTGTCATCCGCTTTTCCGCTCACCGGCTATGCTTCCGGCTTTTCCGCTCACCTGCGCATCCGGCTTTTCCCGATTATAGGTATTTCAGGGTGAAATCCGCTTCCCCTTTTTCATTTATCTCCATCAGCACATAGGATGGCTTCTTACCCTCCTGTCTGGGATAGGAAAGGCTGCCCGGATTTATCAGGGTCACACCGTATGCCGTTTCAATCACCGGACGGTGCGTATGTCCCACCATCACAATGTCCACACCGCGGCTGGATGCTTCCTGACAGATAATATCATAACCCATGGATATATAATAATGATGTCCGTGGGTCACCCAGACCTTGTATCTGCCTATCCGCAGTTCCTTTTCCATGGGTAAATCGGAAAACACATCATTGTTGCCTGCAACCATCTCCACCGGGCAGGAAGCCGCTGTGGTAAGCGCATATTCCGAGCCCTCCACATCTCCGCAGTGAATAATCAGATCCAGCGGAGCCTCTTTTTCCAGCACTTTGAAATAGTTGTCGTTCCTCCTGTGTGTATCGCTTACAATCAAAACTCTCTTTGCATTGCTCATCTGCGTAAAAGCTCCTCTTTCATGGCACGAAGTGCTTTTCCTCTGTGACTGACGGCATTCTTTTCCTCACCGGTCAGCTCTGCCGTTGTCTTGTGAAATTCGGGTACATAGAAAATCGGATCATAGCCAAAGCCGTTCTCCCCTTTTTCTTCGTAACCGATTCTTCCTTCAATCGTGGCTCTGGTGGTAAGCTCCTCCCCACCCGGCAGAACCGCCGCAATGGCAGAAACAAACCTTGCCGTTCTCTGTTCATCCGGCACCCCTTCGAGCCTCTCTATCAGATTATTGTTCTTAATGGTGTAGGAAGTATCCTCTCCCAGATACCTTGCCGAATAAATACCCGGCTCCTTATTGAGATAATCAATCTCCAGCCCGGAATCGTCCGCCAGCACAATATCATCCGGTGCCTCTTTTGCCACGGCTCTTGCCTTAATGAGTGCGTTCTCTTCATAGGTCCTGCCGTCCTCCACAATTTCAGCCTGAATACCGGCTTCCTTCATGGACAGAATTTCCAGTCCCATATCTTTCAGTATTTCTCTGATTTCCCGCATTTTACCGGCATTTCCGGTTGCGAAAATAATTCTCTTCTCCATGTTTCCCGTTTCCTTCCTGCATCACGCCTGTGCGCAATGTCCTTCCATGCTGCGAATTTATTTTCCGCATTGCTGCCAGGCTTCCCCAAAAGCTGCATAAACGGCATCTGCGATTTTCTCCTGCTGTTCCTTTTCGGAAAGCTGTTTTTTTTCGCTCGTGTTTGATCCGTAGCCAAGCTGCATTCTTCCACAGGGAATGCCGCAGGTCTGCAAAAGCAGATCGTCCTCATCCGCCGCGAACAATCCGTTTGCACGCGTCTGCAGTGCCTCAGCCGTCTGTTTCTCTAAAAGATCCGCAAATGCAATATTGCCGAAGCCCGGCATAAAATACTCCGCAGGGTAATAACATTCCACGCCGAAATCCGATGCATCTTCACTTTCCCCTATGGAAAGCTGCAACAGGAAATCCGGCTGCCATTCGGCAAGCAGGGAGAGCTTTTCCTCATCGGTAAGCGCCGCATCGCCACCAAGATAATAAATCTTTGTGTCCGCTTCCGTTTTCTTTGCCTGCAGGGCATCCTCCACACCGGCAAGAACCCTTTTTTCCCATTCATTCTTCGGCAGAAAATCCACTACTGCAATCCGGCTGTACAGTTCATCCGGCGCACAGAATTTTACGGACAGCCTGCCGTTTCCCACTGTGCTGACACATTCATATTCACTCTTCAGTTTCAGACGGATCACCACACCATTCTCCGCCGTCCGGCAATCACCCGCCAGTATGGCATTGTCGTTTCCGTACAGGGCTTCCGTCCGGTAAAAATCCACGGAGCCTTCGTTAATATACACCCAAAGCTCCCGCTGCAGATAGCGGTTTTCCACGGATACCGCTTCCGCTGCGATGCCCTCCGGCAGGGGGATAAAAAGAAACTCTGCTTCCTCTTCCTTCTTCTGGAAATGAAGCTCGCTCACTTTTTCCGCATCCTGTCCGGATTCTTTTGTATACTCCTTCCCGGGGGAAGAAATTTCTGTCACGGCAATGCTTTTATGCGCTGCAAAGTAAAGCATACCCGCCATGGCTCCCCCGCACAATAAAAGGGTAAAGCCAATGGTCCAGATTATCATTTTCCTGCTCATTGTCTTTTTTCTTTCGGCGGCTTAGGCCCCATGAACTGATAATAGTACGTCTTAAGCATACCGTTGTAAATTTTCCGGTTCTTATCAGCCTTTCGTCCGATGTCCCGTTCTGCCTGGTCGTATGCCGTAATCAGGTACATGCTGAAGCTGTCCAGTGCGGCAAAACGCTGCCCAATGGTCTTATACAGCTCCGGCAAGTCCTTCTTATCCTCCAGACGTTCTCCATAAGGTGGATTGGTAATAATAAAGCCATATTTCTTAGGATGACTCAAATCCTTCACATCACGTCTCTGAAAATGTATCAGGTGGTCAACACCTGCCATTTTTGCATTTTCTCTTGCAATGGAAACCATTTTGTCATCAATATCAAAACCCTGGATATCTGTTACAATATCCGGATTTACCATGTCGTTTGCTTCCTCTATGGTGTCCTCAAACACACCTTCGGAAATAATGTTTTTCCATCTGCGGAAGGTAAAATCCCGCTTCATGCCGGGTGCAATCTGTGCTGCCATCATGGCCGCTTCAATGGGGATGGTTCCGCTGCCGCAGAAAGGGTCAATCAGAATACGATCCTTATTCCACGGTGTCAGCATAATCATGGCTGCCGCCAGATTTTCGGCAATTGGTGCCCTGGCAGTAAGCTTGCGGTAGCCTCTCTTGTGCAGGGACTCTCCCGTGCCGTCCAGCCCTACCGTCACCTCATCCTTCAGTAAAAAGACACGTACCGGATAGCTTTCACCGTCCTCTGCAAACCAGTTTACATGGTAAACTTCCTTCAGCCTTTCCACCATGGCTTTTTTCATAATGGATTGAATATCGGAAGGACTGAACAGCTTGCTTTTGACGCTTCCCGCCTTTGCCACCCAGAACTTGCCGTTCACGGGTATGTATTCTTCCCACGGAAGGCTTTTCGTTCCCTGAAACAGCTCTTCAAAGGTTTCCGCATGGAAGGAACCTACTTTAATCAGTATACGTTCCGCTGTACGCAGGAAAACATTGGCACGGCAAAGTGCTTCCTCATCACCGTAAAACGTAACCCTGCCGTCCGATACTTCCGTTACATCGTATCCCAAATCTATAATTTCTTTTTTCAAAACCGCCTCCATACCGAAATGGCAGGGCGCAATCAGTTCAAAACGTCTCATCTTTTCTATCCTTCCTGTTCGCCATTCAGTATATCATTTTTTTGTATCGGTGGCAAACAAAAATACAGCCACCTGCCGGAGATTCTCCGGCGGATGACTGCATCTTTATGAAAATAACCGCAGACAGATAATAAACTAAAAGTTATATTTCTGCTCGTCCTGGTTCTTCTGGTTGCTCTGCTGGTTATTTTTCTGATTGTTCTGCTTCTTGTTCTGCTGATTCTGGTTGTTCTTCTGCATACTGTTGGAGCAGTTGTCGTACTGGTTCTGGTTATCATTGTACTGATTATTGTTAGACATATAAAAGCCCTCCTAATGGTTTTATTGTTACACCGTTAGTATGTCTGACAACAGAAAATTTATACACCCGGAAATAAGATTTTACGAAAATTTTATAGGACTTTTTTACTATTTTTTATTGCTTTTAGTACTAAAGTATTATATAATCAAGACGTGAACAGGAACGCATTAGCATTTCTTTCACACCCCTTATATTTTATTTATACTCCCCTCAATGAGCCACCAGCCCCCCTGGTGGCTCATTATTTTCCTCTTTTTATTATTTATAGCCATCCGCTCCGCCGCACCAGCCTGAAAATCAGTATCACACAGGCAACCGGAATGATAACCGGCAGCAATACGGACAGGATGGAAAAAACGGCCGCCAGAATAAGCACCAGTACCAGCACCACAATCAGAATAACCAGCCACAACGGCACATGATGTACCTTAACCTTGGGACCGCCATTCTCACCACTATCGGCATCCTCGTAAATATATTCCTCGGAACCTTCATACTCGGAAGAAGCTGCAGCTCTCTTCTCCGCATCTGCAATATTTCTTGCTAAAAGCCTGGGGTCGCCCAGACCGGTAATGACCTCATCCTCGTTTCTGCCCTTCCGTACTTCCGTGTTGATATACTCTTCGTAATAATTTATATTTTCAGTCACTACCTGCGGATTTACCCGGCTGGCAAGTGCTGCTCTCAATTCGTTGATAAATGTAACTCTGTCCATACTCCTCGTTCCTCTCTAAAGCTTCTTTTCCCGCACATGCTTCCGTGCAGGACTGTTACAGTTTCCTTTCCTTATAACTTTCATTATAACAAAAAGGAACATGCTATATGTTGTTCACATTATAACATGCTCCTATGTTTGCGTAAATAAACCCCAAAAGAAGGTTTCCTAAACTTTTTATAAAATTTACAGTTTGAAGTTGTCCAGACCGTCGCATAAGCCTTCGGAAATCTCTTCCAGTCTGTTTGCTGTTTCTTCGAGCTGTCTCATTCGCTCATTCATATGATTGGTGTTTTCCATCATATCATCCGCAGCAGCCACAAACTGATTGGAAATATCGGAAAGACGTTTTACTCTGTCCAGGACACTTTCCTTGGCTGCATCCAGTGTCTCCATACTGCTGTTGACACTTTCCACATTTGTCAGGGAGCTTTCTACACCCTGTGCCACGGAAGCAAACTTCTCTACAGTTTCCTGCATCTTGCCGGCCTGTGTATCCATCTGCTGTTTGGTCTCTTCCATGAGCTGAACCATCTTGGCTGTTTCGTCCATAATGCTGGACAGCGTCTTTTCTACTTCACCTGCATTGTCGGCGGACATACTTGCTAACTTACTGATCTGTTCCGCAATAACGGCAAATCCGCGGCCTGCCGCACCGGCATGTGCTGCCTCGATACTTGCATTTACCGCCAGCAAATCGGTTTCATCCGCAATGTTGCGAATCATATCAATCGTCTGTTGGATTGCCTGTACAGAATCATTGGTAACTGTAATCTGCTCTGCAATACGTCCGATTGTATAAAGCATTTCCTGGTTGGCATCGTTTAATTCTTCCATAATCCGGGAAGCATCCTTCTCAGCTACGGAAACGGCGTTTACAGTATCGTACATATCCGTCATTTCTTTGGAAATATACTCAATCTGTGTACTGATATTGTAGATATTATCTACGGACTCAGACGCCTTATCCGCCTGTTCTGAAGCATCCTTTACAATGCCGTCCATGCTCTTCTTCATAGCACCCACATCCTGTGTTGCACCGTTGGATATGGTAATCAATCCGTTGGAAGAGGCTAAAAGACTGTCGGTCGACTCCTTGATGTTGGATACAATACTGTAGAGTTCATCCTGCAGGGTAACGGACATCTTGAAGATATCGCCGATTTCGTCTCTGCTCTTTACGTGTTTCATCTTTCCGCTCTTAGTCAGGTGACCGGAGGCAACCTGTTCCAGAAATTTCCGGGTCAGGGTCATCTTTCCGGCAAGGTTTTTTGCGAAAACCAGAATGATTATCATAAAGGCAACCATAATGGCTATGGTCGGAATAATGATTTTGCGAAGCTCGGTATTGACCTGTTGTTCAACATCCTCTGCGGTTCTGCCTGCAAATACGGCTCCGACCGTTGTACCGTCCGAATTGATCAACGGTGTAAAATAACCATAGTAACGTACCTTCTGGAAAACATAGTTCTGTTCAAAAACCGGTTTTCCTTCCAGCACTTTCGCCAAAATATCCTTATCCATGAGCGCACCGGATGCTTTTGCACCTGTCGGATACTTGAGACTTGTCATAGCAAGACTGCCATCATAAATAAACGCAGTGTCAATCCCTACGTTTTCCTTCAGTGTATCCAGAAGCGATGTGTCACTGGATATAGCGGTAGTGCCCTTATAGAGCTTACCGCTTTGATCCTTAAAATAGTCGCCCTCATACAAATTGGAATAAGTGCAGACAATGGAATCTGCCGTAATCTGCAATTCCTTCTGTATTTCCGTATTCAGATTATTCCGCAAGATACCGGTACTAAGCGCCGCTACAATCACACCTATCATAAGAAGCGGAAATGCGAACAAAACCAGTAATTTTTTGGAAAATGAGAATTTCATACGTTTAACCCTTTACGCTACCTGCGGCAACGCCCTGTACAATGTATTTAGAGAGGAATAAATAAACAATAATAACCGGGAAAATGGAGAATACGATGGTTACATATACCTGACCCATATCAAACTTCAGCCAGTCAGCACTTCTCAACTGTGCAATAATGATGGGAAGGGTTTTAACCTTATCCTTCTTCAAAATCAGCGCCGGCTGGAAGTAGTTGTTCCAGCTGCTTACAAAGGTGAAGATTGCCTGTACGGAAATCGCCGGCTTCATAAGCGGTAATACGATGCTGTTGAAGGTTCTTACTTCACCGGAGCCATCAATTCTTGCAGCTTCCACTAAGGAAAGAGGAAGAGTACTCTCCATGTACTGCTTCATATAGAAGTAAGTAACAGGAGCCGCGATGGAAGGAATAATCAACGGAATGAAGTTGTTCATCAAATTCAGGTCATCTACCAGGTCGATGAAACCAAGTGCTGTAACCTGTGTAGGAATCATCATGACTGCCAAAATGAAGGTTGCGATAAACTTCTTCAGTTTGAAATCGTATACATGAATAGCATATGCGGTCATGGTAGAGAAGTATGTACAAAGGATAGCACTGCAGATAGCAATGATACAGCTGTTAATCATACCGCTGACGACCGGCTGGCTGCCCTTCATGACATTGGTCCAGTTTTCCAGGAAATGCGTACTGGGAAGTAAAGTAAATCCCTTTGTCAGTTCACCGTTGGAACGTGTTGAATTAATAAACAAAATGTAAAACCAAAACAGGCAGAGGAAGGAAAGAATTACTAATACTATATAAGAAATAACTCTTCTTGTGCCCACTCCAAGGCCCTTACTTTTTTTCTGTGCTACTTCTGATCTCATTTCCTACACCTCCTACTTATCCTTGTTGTTTGAGAACTTAAATACGATAAGGCTCAGGATACCGGTTATGATAAACAGGATAACGGAAAGTGCACCGCCCTTACCATAGTTCTTACTGAATAAGTGTTTGTTCAGATACATAATCATTGTCATGGTAGTGTTAGCCGGGCTACCCTTACCATCTGTTAAAATCTGAGGTACATCGAACATCTGCAGACCACCGATTAAGGAGGTAATCATAACGTAAATCAGAATCGGCTTTAACATCGGCAGAGTGATACGGAAAAATACCTGTGTAGAAGTTGCACCGTCTACCTCCGCTGCTTCAAACAATGCGGTATCAATACCCATCATACCGGCCATCAGAAGGATGGTAGTGTTACCAAACCACATTAAGAAGTTCATGGCTGCCACCAGACCTCTGGTACTCCATGTGTTACTTAAGAATTTATAAGGTGCATCAATAATATGTAAAGACATTAAAATATCATTGATAGGACCGCCTTCGGAGAACAGAACGAAGAACAACATGGAGAATGCGGATGCCATGATTAAGTTCGGCAGATAAATAACGGTCTTAAAGAATCTGGTTCCTTTCAGTCTAAGACTGGGATCAGAGAACCATGCGCCTAAAAGCAGGGAAACGATAATCTGCGGAACGAAGCCCAATACCCACATAATCATTGTATTTCTAAAATAGGACCAGACATCCGGGTTGGAAAACATTTCCTTGAAGTTGGCAAGTCCGACAAATCTGGGTCCAATGTGGGTCAGACCGGACATGTAATTTTCCATGAAGCTGTTGTAAACAGTCTTAAACAGAGGAATTAACTGAAAAACAAAGTATACTACAATGAAAGGTATTAAGAATATATAGCCCCATCTATTATAGCTTACTACCTTTCCCTTTTTAACTTTCACTTTTGACATATGGGTTGCCTCCACTTACATTATTTTACAGAGCTCGCAGTAAATCCTTGCAGCCAGACATGCCGCAAGTAATTTGCTGCCGGCTCTGCTTTACTGCTAACTTATGTCTTGTCAAAATTCAAAAAGCCATGCCCGCCTGCACACAACAGGCAGACATGGCTATTTTTAACCAACTGCTATTTTGTAGTAATTAGTATGTTAAATCCGGATACTTAACTACTACTGCCTTCTTGAAGTTGTCAAGAGCAGTATCAAGGTCAACATTGCCTTCGAAGTAATCCTTCATAGCATTCTGGAATTCTTCGTTGCATCCCTGATCGTAAGCGGAAAGGTTGCTTAAGTCGATGGACTTAGCACCTGCAGCGTAGATACCCAGAGGGTTAACACCGCCAAGGATTGTGGAAGTATAATCAGATTCAGCCATAGCTTCCATTGCAGGCTGGTTGTTTACGAAGTCGTCATCCTTCTCAACGATTCCCTTCATGATGTCTTCATCACAGGTAAGTTTCAGCATGATGTCTTTAACAAGGGACTTGTTGTCTGTACCGGTTGCAGCGCAGATCCAGGTACCGCCCCAGAAGAAGCCCTGAGGTCCTTCAGTGATACCCCAGCCACCCTGGTTACCGATAGAACCTTCGGTATCAGCAGCCATGGAGAAGTTTACTAACCAGGCCGGTCCAAAGTAGCAGAATACCTTTCCTTCCGGATAGAAGCCTTTCTTCCAGTCATCGCTCCAAAGATCTGCAGTGCCAGTCTCGCCTGCATCAACAAGTTCCTTGGAATCGTCAACCCACTTCATGATGTTATCATCAATATTGATCTTACCATCAACTACCCACTTGGAAGTTACGTTGTTGGAGTATACACGGTAGGAATCATTTGCGGAAGATGTGATCTTGTAACCTGCAGCCTTTAATGTCTTTGCTGTCTCATTGAATGTATCCCAATCCTTTACATACTCCTGTACGTCTGCCGGATCATCGGAGCCAAGCACTTCCTTAGCAGCTTCACGGTTGTAGAATAATACGCCCGGGCAGCCCTGCCAGGTAAGGCCTTTTAATTTGCCGTTGGAATCAGTAACAATATCCTTGGTGTACTGATACTGGTCTGCAATATCTGCATCTGTGATGCCAAGATCTGCTACGTCCATGGTGTAATCGGTATCTACATATTTTAATGCGTAATCAGCCTCTACGAGGAACAGATCGATCTTGTCATCAGCTGCTGCATCTGCCTGCTTTAATAAGGTAGCATCCAGGTTGTTCTGGTATGCGTTGTCATCACTCGGTGTGATGTTCCATTTTACGGTCACATCGCCGATGGTTCCTGTGGTTCCGTCTACGATGGTGTAGCCCGGATAATGATCTTCCAGTCTGGACTTGAACTCTTCATTCCAGCAGTAGATGTTGAGGACTTTGCCTTCATCGGATGCTGTTGCATCTGTAGCTGTCTCTGTGCCTGCATCTGCTGCAGGTGCTGCCTCTGTTGCAGGAGTTGATGCTGTGTTGTCTGTTGTCGTCGTGTCTGCTGTGTCGGATGATCCACATCCTGCTGCCATGGATGCTACCATGGATGCACATAAGAGTGCGCTAATGATTTTCTTCTTCATAGAAAACCCTCCTCCTTAAGATGTCTGGCTTTCGCCATTGGTTTGGGAAACCTTTTCCTGCGCCCCGCTGTTATTTCTGCAAAATTTTTCCTACGGATTGCCCTGGTACTAAGCTTCCTTCTATAACGACTCTCTCAACGAGAGTTGTTCGCGGTTTTTCAATTGTGCCAATCAATCGCTTGGCTGCTTCGCTTCCAATCAGCTCTGTGTTCTGACGGATTGTGGTAAGTTTGGGATGCAGCAGCTGTGAGATGCGTGTTCCATCGTAACCTGCCACGGAGATATCTCTCGGAATCCGAAGTCCCATCTCAATGATGACATTCCTTCCGCCGATTAAGGCGGTGTCATCCGGGTAGATGATGCAGGTCGGCACATCGGGAAGATTTAAAATCTCTCTGGTCTGCCTTGCTGCTTCCTTCGTCTCAAGATAATCGGCAGTCCGGATATATTCATCCGGCACCTCCAGTCCTAATTCATCCATCGTCCGGTAAAAACTTGCCAGCCGGTCCTTGGTAACATAGGAATTCTCCTGACCGTGGATATATGCAATTTTCCGGTGCCCCTGCTGGTAAATATACTTCACAAGGTCTTCCATGCCCTGAATGTTGTTGGAGCTTACCGCCGTACAGTTATGATGTACATAGTCGATGGTTACCACCGGCAGATCGCTGTTCATCAGTTCCAGAACGTCCGGATCATTGTAATCGGCACAGACGATTGCGACTCCTTCAAAGTTCCGGTATCTGCAGTGTTCATAGTAGGACATCTTGCGGTTCTCAAAACAGGTATTGATAAATGTGATATCGTAACCCTGCTTCTCTGCCTGAACTTTAAGACCGTTGAGCACACCCGAGAAATATTCATGGGTAAGACCGCTGCCCGCTTCTTCCTCAAAAAGGACTCCTATATTATAGGAACGGTTGGTCTTAAGTGCTCTCGCTGCCGCGTTGGGAAAATACCCGAGTGCTTCTGCTGTCTTCTTGATCCGATGCTTCGTCTCTTCGCTGACATCCTTCTGGTCGTTGAGTGCCTTGCTTACCGTTGCAGTGGAGACACCGCATTTCTCAGCTATCGTTTTTAATGATACCATTGTGTCCTCCACACTTTCGAAACATCACTTAATCGTTTTCGTACTTTTACTATATGCCATCTTTTGCAAAAATGCAATACATATTTGTCATTTCGGCGAGTTTAACACTTTTTTCGCTGATTTTTTGTGCATTTTTGCGTGTTCTATTTCTTTTTCTTCTATTATAAGTTATATTTTTCCTGTCATTCTTACACGTTTTCGTTTTTTAGCCCTATATTTCGGTTTTTCAACTCCTTTGTGTCTTTCTTCTATATTTTACCTGCTTTTTTGTTCAATCTGCTGTATTCATTGTATTTATGCGTATTTTGATTGATTTTTTTATTTTCACAGGTTATACTTTTAGTTAGAAATTGTTTACTTAATCGTTTTCGCAATTATTTCAGTTTGAACAATTCACTTACCTATTTTCGTTGCAAATGTTTCGGAAATGCGTATGCTTACATGATATGAATGGAGGTAAGCCCATGAAATTTGGCTATTTCGATGATGCGAAGAAAGAATACGTCATCACTTCT
>OGIG01001451.1_pt1 | contig 13583 bp, 10 predicted proteins | sample 1571601 | NCBI WGS metagenome assembly OGIG01 (sample SAMEA2581953, study PRJEB24529) | metagenome | biome: Human gut stool | place: China | collected 2011 | reverse complement strand
TTTTCGCGTTCATCAGCGTTGATATACGTGCCTGCGTGTGGAACCTTTAAAGAGTCTATTAATTGAATGGTTCTCTCCAGTCCGGATTTACCACGATCGAGACTGTGGTTGTTGGCAGTCACTAAAACATTGAAACCTGCGTCATGAATTGCGGTCAGAAATTCGTCCGGTGCGCTGAAAGCAGGATAACCTTTATAGGGCTTTCCACCCAAAGTAACTTCCAGATTGGCTATGGCAAGATCTACACTCCCAATTTCTTCTTTCACGTATTCAAAGCAAGCGGAGTAATCATAAGTCCCTGTTGCGGTACGCGCAGCATTGATCTGTCCTTGATGTTGCATGAGATCGCCTACGAAAAGAAGCCGCAAGGTGTCGGCATACATGATGCTGTCGGGTGTCGACAGAGTATCAGATAAGGTATTAATAGAATCTCTCCTTGCCTGCGACCGGGAGGTGCAGGACAGGGAGAGAAATAAAATCATCAGAAACAGTGCATGTCTCATTGATAAATGGCTTTCTTACCGGCTAAAAGTGTATTTTTCATTAACGATACTATCGTCATCGGACCAACGCCACCCGGTACGGGGGTGATGTAAGAACATTTTGGCGCTACTTCGTCGAACTTCACGTCACCGGTCAGCTTGAATCCGGATTTCTTGGTTGCATCCGGCACACGGGTAGTACCTACATCAATTACGACTGCACCTTCTTTTACCATTTCAGCCTTCACAAAGTTGGGCTGTCCCAAAGCGGCAATGATAATGTCGGCTTCCTGACATTCTTTTATCAGGTCTTTGCTGCGGCTGTGACATACGGTGACGGTTGCGTCTCCCGGATAAGCCTTCTGCATCATCAGGGCAGCCATAGGCTTGCCGACGATATTGCTTCGGCCGAGTACGACACATTTCTTGCCCGAAGTCTCAATTTTGTAACGCTTCAGTAGTTCGAGGATACCGTTGGGAGTGGCAGATACATAACACGGAAGTCCGATAGACATACGTCCTACATTAATAGGGTGGAATCCGTCTACGTCCTTACGGTAATCAATCGTTTCGATAACTTTCTGTTCGGAGATATGTTTCGGTAACGGGAGTTGGACGATGAATCCGTCTACGTCACTGTCTTCATTCAGTTCACGTACTTTGGCGAGCAGTTCTTCTTCGGTCACGTCGCTTTCGTAGCGGATGAGGGAAGATTTGAACCCACAAACTTCGCAGGCTTTTACTTTGGCGGCTACATAAGTTTCGCTGCCACCGTCGTGTCCCACAAGGATAGCTGCCAGGTGGGGACGTTTACCGCCCTGAGCCACAATTTCGGCTACTTCGGCTGCAATCTCTTGTTTTACTTGTTCGGAAATGGCTTTTCCGTCTATCAGAGTCATATTTTCAGAGTATTTATTGGTGATAGGCAAAAGTAAAATAAATAACTGAACTCTCCAAAAGGATTGTTGTTTTTGTCGGGATACAAAAAAAACAGAGGCTCTATTTAGGTGAAACAGAGCCTCTGTTTACCCCAAATAGAGCCTCCATTTGATGCAAATAGAGCCTCTGTTCGGAAACAGGCTAAAAAGGACTTTTTTCCTGATTAGATTTCCATATTCTTATTCGTTAATAGCTGTCCTTTGTACTCTCCGGTCAGTGTGCGGAGGAAGGCTACAATCTTATCTACTTCCTGTTGTGGCAAATCGATGCCCAACTGATATTTAGCCATTGCACGGACTGCGTCATCCATAGTAGCCATGCTGCCGTCGTGGAAATATGGAGCGGTCAGTTCGATATTCCTCAGACCGGGCACTTTGAAGCGGTGGCGGTCACGTTCTATTTGAGTCTGTTTGAAGCGGCCGTTGTCTTCTTCAGTCATTTCTGCCTGTCGATCGGCAAAATAATCGTGCTGTACGCCTATCAGTTCATAAGATTTCCCTCCCAGGATTTCTCCTACATGGCAGGTTGCGCAATCATACTTCTTGAAAAGTTCGTATCCGGCGATTTCGTTTTCGGTGATTGCATCTTTTTGTCCTTTCAGATAGCGGTCGAAGCGTGAGTTGGGAGTCAGCAAAGTCTTTTCAAACTCCTGAATGGCGTCTGTGATATTCTTCTCACTCAATCCGTCGGCATACACTTCGTTGAATGCGGATACGAAATCTTTGTCTTCAGCCAGTTTATCGATAATCTGGTCGAATGATTCGCAAGCCATTTCCACCGGATTCAACGGAGGACCGGCAGCTTGTTCGGCAAGAGTTCCGGCACGGCCATCCCAGAATTGAACGAAATTGTATGCGGCGTTGTATACTGTCGGGGCATTGACGCCACCAAACTGTCCGCCTACACCTTCGGAATATTGTTTGTTGTCCACGCCGCCTGTATCCAACCCGTGGCAACTGGCACATGATACGGTATTGTCAGCAGATAAACGTGTGTCATGATACAACAAATTACCCAGAACGACTTTGCGTACATCCACTGCGATAGAATCGGCAATGGGACGAATGGGTTCGTTGGCAAATTCCGGTGCTACTGTAATGTCCGTATACATTCCCATACGGTGACTTTTTACCCAGTTCAGTGCGACTTCCTTTTTTGCGTCATTGAAGGAAGCCCCCCAATGCACAAGGTAATATTTTGCCTGGGGCATTTTTCCGTCAAGGATCACTTTTTCTATTTTGGCCAGGTCTGCCGGATTGAGGGGCTGTCCTGCTTCCAGATCTGCCTCCATTTGGGTCATGTCGAAGGCACGGTATGCCTTGCTGACGTCTTCCATTACAATTTTTCCGGCCACAGGCATGCTTGCATAGAACGGTAGGTCCGGTGTTGAGGTATGACATCTCAAACATCCTGCATCCGTAATAATCTGCTGCATCTGCGCATTTGCTTCCAGATCGGCAGAAGGTACGCGGTGCATAAGTCGATAAGTGACTGCTAATGCCGCTACTACTACCAACAGTGCCACAATTAGTTTTGTACTTTTCTTCATTTCACATTTGTTTTTTTAGATTAGTTATTACGATTATATAAGTGTACGCTTTGTTGAGCCGCCGGTAAATAATTTACTCCGTACCAGCACATCTGCAAAGCTAGGAAGGACATGATGAGCAACACATAAAGCGTTTTCCGTCCCGTTTTCCGAAAAAGACGGAGGTGTACGTAAAGTAAATACCCTGCCCAAGTGATGACTGCCCAAGTCTCTTTCGGATCCCAGCTCCAATAGTTTCCCCATGCTTCTTTTGCCCAAAGGGAACCTAGCAGCATACCAATGGAGAGGAATGCTATTCCCGCATAAACCAAATTGTCGGCTGTGTGCAAGTATTCTTCCTTATGGCGGAACAACCCGGTCAATGCGATTATAAAAGCACAGCCCAATACAGAGTAAGAGAACATATATACGGTGACATGGGGAATGAACCATATGCTTTGCAGAGCCGGCATTAGTGACTGGTCGTGTATCTCGGGTTTCATCAGATTGATAATGACAAAGACTGTGGCGAGCAGTGCCGAGAAAGAAAGAATCCAACGATACTGCCATCTGATATAAGTCAGTAGTCCGGCTATGCCCATGAAGAAAGAGTTCCACAAACGGGTTTCCCCCATAGTGCGTAACGGAGGACGTTGCAGGAAGAGCCATAATCCGGTAATGAATACGGCCAGAACGATAATTCCGCCTGACGTAAAACCGATTGCTGTCTTACTTCTCGTTGACGAGCGAAGGGCAAATACTGCTCCTATCAGCCATAAGCAGATAGATACTGCTGCAAATACATAGAAATTATCCCAGTTTATCATCTGTTTTAGGTCCGTTAATGAATAGAAGAATAGCTCCCGCAAGCATCATCAGGATACCTGCTACTATTATATATTTCCAGGGTTGCTTTACTACCTGCAAGATGCAGTACTCACTCTCGTTGCCTTTCGTTACGTCATAGCCGGTGAGGTAAATATCTTCTCCCAACCGATAGGCGTATGGGTGATTGACCTCAAGCAATGCTTTTTCATTTCCCAGACGTACATTGGCGGCAAAGCGGGAAGGACGCCCGTTCGGGTAGTATTCTACGGCAAAAGAGTTGAGTTCGATTTCATAATCCAAATAATGCGATGCACCGTTCATGTCGAATGCTTCGCGTGATGGCTCACCTTTATATATAGGTATACGTAAAGTCTGTGTGTCACTGCTTCCTAGAAAACCGGCAAATAGAGCCAGCCATAGCCCCGCGTGATTCAGGATGAATCTCCAACGTGCCTGTTTGCGGTAATGATAGGCGTGAATGGTAATCATTGCCAGGTTACTTAATAAGAACAGAAGTATGGCGATGAATATCCAGGAAGTCATAAAGTTATAGCAACCTAAAAAGGCTGGAAGCCCTTCACGCATTTTTGCTTCCGCATCGGATAGTTGAGGGAAAAGACCTATTATCAGGCAACCGCAGATGAGTAATCCGATAGATAGGATACTTGCTTGGGAAGAATAGAGGAATCGGGTAAATTTTGCAATTTTATATTCCTTATACAACATCCATAACAAGAAAAGCCATAGCGCCGCAAAAACAAGATTGAGCGGAAAGGCGAAAAAGGAAACCGGAAAATTTCCCGTAAGTAGTTGCATCGCAACTGCCAGTGAAATATATACCATTACGTAGACGTAGTGCATATTCGTGCTTTTGTTCTGTTATTTTTTGCAAAGTAAACAAATAAAAATGAATATACATATAAAATCTATGTAAAATTGTAATCATTACAATTGAATAACAGAGCTGATGTGATTATAAGGAGAAAATCACATAAAGTAGATGTAGGAAAGGAGAGGAGGGGTTTAAAAAAATAAAGAAAGGAAGCCGGAAGCTTCCTTTCTTTATTAGAATTTGAAACGAAATCTTTTATTTCTTCATCTTAGGCATCATCTTACCCATTTTGCTGCTGGTTACCATTTTCATCATTTTACGAGTCTGGTCGAATTGTTTCAACAGACGGTTTACTTCCTGAATCGTTGTACCACTACCTTTCGCGATACGTGTGCGGCGTGAACCGTTCAGGATTTCCGGGTTGGAACGCTCTGCCGGAGTCATGGAGTAGATGATAGCTTCGATACTCTTGAAAGCATTGTCGTCGATATCAATGTCTTTGATTGCTTTTCCTACTCCCGGAATCATGGAAGCAAGGTCTTTCAAATTACCCATTTTCTTGATTTGTGCAATCTGGCTGAGGAAGTCGTTGAAGTCGAATTGATTCTTGGCAATCTTCTTCTGTAAACGTTTAGCTTCTTCTTCGTCGTATTGTTCCTGCGCACGTTCTACCAACGAAACGATATCACCCATACCGAGGATACGGTCTGCCATACGGGCAGGGTGGAACTGGTCGATCGCGTCCAACTTTTCGCCTGTACCTACAAACTTAATCGGCTTGTTGACTACCGAACGGATAGAAAGCGCCGCACCACCACGGGTATCACCGTCGAGCTTGGTCAGTACCACACCGTTGAAGTCCAGACGTTCATTAAATTCTTTGGCCGTATTCACAGCGTCCTGTCCGGTCATGGAATCAACCACAAACAGAATTTCGTTCGGATTGATTGCTTCCTTGATAGCGGCAATCTCGTTCATCATCTGTTCGTCTACTGCCAGACGTCCGGCTGTATCGACGATTACGAGGTCGTATCCTTTGGCTTTAGCTTCCTGGATAGCGTGTTGCGCGATTTCTACCGGGTTCTTGCTTTCCAGTTCGCAGTACATCGGTACGTCAATTTGCTCTGCCAACACACGCAACTGTTCGATAGCTGCCGGACGGTAAACGTCACAAGCTACCAGTAATGGCTTGCGGTTCTTCTTGGTTTTCAGCATCCGGGCCAGCTTACCGGAGAAGGTAGTCTTACCGGAACCTTGCAAACCTGACATCAGGATTACTGCCGGGCGGGCATCAATATCAACTTCGACAGTCTCGCCACCCATTAACTGGGTCAGTTCGTCGTGCACGATTTTCACCATCAACTGGCTTGGTTTCACTGCTGTAAGTACGTTCTGTCCAAGAGCTTTTTCTTTCACGGTATCTGTGAAATTCTTTGCTACCTTGTAGTTTACGTCGGCATCAAGAAGTGCCTTGCGTACATCTTTCAGCGTTTCCGCCACGTTAATTTCGGTGATTTTGCCTTCACCTTTCAGAATCTTGAATGACCGTTCTAGTCTTTCACTTAAATTATCGAACATAGTTATTTAATTACGAATTAATATTTTGAGCCTGCAAATGTACAAAAATCTCTTGTATTTATATCTTTTTATTCTGCCATTTTGCTTTTTTGAGATAAATATAACTCGTTATCAATAACAAGGTATAGTACACAATCTCAATGGTAAAGCAGATTTCAATCGGTGCTTTGAGCCACATCCCGATGAAAATGATATACGAGCCGTAAATGATAATTGTAATTGTTTCGAGCAGTAAGGCGGCTTGTGTGTTTCCTGTGCCCGAGATACCGTTGAACACAACATTGGCTACCGATGCGATGAGCATGGCGATACAAATCACATAGACTGAAGGGACGGATTCTGCAATCAGTGCTGCCTCACTGGTATAGACGGACAGCAGTAGTTGCGGGAATAGTGCTGTGACTGCTACCAGCCCCAGCATAATAAAGAACGAGAATCTCGCAATTTTATTAATAAGCGGCATTACGTGCTTGATACCTCCCGCACCGATAGCATTACTGACAAGACTGTTTGTGGTGGTTGCCAGTGAATTGACCGGAATCAGCAATACGACGTAGATACTCCGGACTATGTTGGCAATCGCCAGTTCCCGTTGTCCCAGCCGTTCTACGGCAACAAAGAATACGAACCATGTAGCCATTGACAGGAAGTATTGGAGCATGGTGAAGCAGGAAATGCTGAGAATCCGCATCAACAGTGCAGGGTCGAACGAACGCAGACGGTTCAGTCCGTATTTCTTTAAGTCGATAGTGACATATGTGTAGATGAGGAAGAATAGGATAGAGGAGGCTTCGGCCAGTACGGAAGCAATGGCGGCTCCCTTGATACCCATTTCGGGCAGACCGAATTTCCCGAAGATCAGTGCGTAGTCCAGCACGACATTAGTCAATGCCATGACGACTGCGTTAATGGTCAGCACTTTAGTACGTGTGATTCCGATATACAGTGCCCGGAACATAACATTGACGAATGAGAAGAAGAATCCGTAGATACGCCAGTCCAGTAACTCCATTGTCCCTTTGTAGATTGATTCCGAGGAAACCAGCAACCGCATGATGTTGCCGCCGAAAGCCTTGGTGAAACCGAAGAGTAGTAATGCCATTACAAATAGGAACATAACTCCCTGAATCATCACCGGACCTACATCTGTGTAGCGTCCCTCGCCGTTACGTCTCGCAATGACGATTTGCGAACCGGTACTGAATCCGAATGCGATGGTGAATACACATATATAGAATAGTCCGCCCATAGCAGAAGCTCCCAAGGCAACTTCACTTACGTGACCCAGGAACGCCGTATCGGTGACATTGATGACATTTTGTGCCAGCAAGCTGAGTAGTATCGGGTAACTGACACTCCAAATCTGTTTGTTGGTATACATATTAAGCGTTTAAGTTTACATTTTGCAAAGATAGCGCTTTATTCCGAATCGGAAGCGATCGGGTAGGTGAAAACAATTTCCGGACCCTCCGGGGTTTGGGTATTGATTTGATAGGTTCCTCCGAAATGTGTCAGCAATAATTGATTGATTTCGTGCCGGATGACAGTTTCCTGTGAGACAAAGGTAGTATCCGCCAACGGCGAATTAATGATTTGGAAATGAAGCATTTCATCTTTCCGGCTGAGTATGAAACGGATGACGCGTTCCTGTTTTTGGTCTTGCTGGTATTCATACGGGTAAACCAGTGTGCTAAGTATCATCTGTGTCAGGCGGGCGGTATCTGTGCGGACGGGCTGTGACTTCGTTTCTGTGTAGAATCGGACTTGGATGCCTGTCGTTTCATTCTTCATACGTGCCATATAACATGCTTCGTTGCATAGTTCGACAGCATCGTAAACTTGTATTTGGAATTTCATCATTTGAGCTTCCAGGCGTGATAAGTCGAGCACATCGTTGACAAGTCTCATTAACTTTTCTGAGCTTTGGTGGATTATGTTCGAATATTCCTTCCTTGTTCCTTCGTCAATATTCGGTTCGCACGCTATGAGTTGCGAGAATCCTACTACGTTATTGAGCGGAGTGCGGATGTTATAACTCATGTTCGAAAGAAAGCGGTTCTTTATTTCATTCGTTTCCCGAACGGTTGCGGCGGCTTTGCGGATTTCGTTTTCCGAACGTTTCAATGCCTTTCGTACCATAGCCAGACGGAACATGAAAATGAATAATACAAATAAAACAACGATAATCACAGCCAGAAAGATGAGGCGAATCCGGTTGTTGTGCCGTTGTTGTTCCATATTGATTTTATCCAGTTGATAACTGCTCTTTATTTGTTCCATTTGATTGTTTGCAAGCGACATGGAGGCGGAATCTTTAATGGCAAGTGCCTTCTGATATAGTGGAACGGCCTTTTCGCTATCGCCGGCCTTTACCCATATTTTAGCTTTCACCAATAACTGTTCGGCATAGTCGCTGGCATAGTTGTCTTTCAGCATAACTAATGTGGTGTCGATATAATCTGAGGCTTTTTGATATTCACCGATATATTTGTAATATCTGGCGTAGGTGTCGAAATAAAGTACCTGATACATGAAATAGTTGTTTTCGTTCTGATATTCCTTAGCTTTCACCAGATGTTCATAGGCTCTTTGCGGCTGTTGGGTATTCAGGTAATAATAAGCATAGAACAATTCGTTGAACAGAAATACGTCAGAGAAACCGTCTTTAAGAGAAGGATTTTCCTTGATATGTTTATAGAGTGTGCTTTCGAGTTCTTGCAGGTATTTAAACAGCTTGCTGTTATTCTTCATTTCTTTGGTGACAGATACCAATTGCGACAGTACCGAGATGCGAACTACCGGATTAGCGTCCGGAGCAAGTAGCTTGTAGGCTTCTTCCAGTGCTTTGATGCCTTCCTCCCAACGTTGACTGCCGATGTAGGCATTGCTCAGACACTGATGAGCGGCTACCAGTCCCCGATGATTGTTTTTTTCGAAAGCTTGTTGCTTCATCTTGTTTGCCTCGCTAATGGCACGCTCGTATTCTTCGTTGTAAGTGTACAAGTCGATCTGGAAACGTTTGGCGTCGAAGAAATAATCCCATATATCGGATTTGTGGACGTGTGGTTCCATTTGTGTAATCCATTTCGCTACGCTGTCTGTTTTGTTGTGGTTATAATAGTACAATAGGTGATAATAGGCTGCCAGTCCTGCGTATTTATCATCCTTCTGAAACAATGCTTCTTTCATTAAAGTGTCCGAGAACTGGATGCATTTAGGATTATTCTGTTCTATTCTTATAATGTTGTTTAAAGCTACAAGACGGGTTGAGTCATGAGGCAGGTTTTGAAACACCTGTATCAAACTGTCCGTGTTCATTTCATAATCGGCTTTTCCGACAAGAAAGCAGCAACAGACTATGTGCAGTAGTATTAATCGTTTCATCTTGTTTCCTCCTTTCCTTGGTCGCTTTTGTCAATAGGATGTGTAAACAAGAAACGTGAACCTTCTTCGTAATCGGGGTCGATCCAGATACTACCTCCCAGTTGTTCGATGATGAGTTGGCAAATCGATAGTCCGAGCCCCGTACCTTGGGCATTTTCATTGAGCTTCTCGAAACGGTTGAATATCTTTTTCTGTTTTTCTTTAGGGATTCCTGTGCCGGTATCGGTGACAGAGAAAAGTGCCGTATCTTCCGTTTGTTGCTCAAGTTGCAGAGTGATAGAGCCTTGTGAGGTGAATTTAGTTGCATTGATAAGCAGGTTGATCAGTACTTGTTGCAGGCGGGCACTATCTGTCAGTAGTTCCAAGGAATCGAGAGGAGTGGAGAAGCGGACGTCTGCATGGGTCTGCTTTATCTTTTCCACCATATCAATGACGTTTCTGCATAGTCCTACTGCATCGCATATTTTGAACTTGAATGTCATCTTTCCAATTTCAAGGCTGGATAAGTCAATCACGTCATTAATCAACTTTAGCAACAGTTCCGAATTTTGCTGGATAATATCATTGCACTGTTTTCTCGTTTCTTCATCAATGGATTCTTCCGTCAGAATGGTGGAAAAGCCGGATAAGGCGTTGAGTGGAGTACGAATCTCATGACTCATGTTAGAGAGGAAAAGGCTTTTAGTGCGAATCGAATTTTCTGCCTGTTTCTTTACTTTTTCTTGTTCTTGTTGCGATTGGATCAGACGTTTGTTGTTCCTTTTGATGCGGAAGATGAAGAATATAATTAAGGAGAGGACAGACAGGATAATAAACCAGCTCCAGTATAAGATTTTCTTTTGCCTGTTTATGTTGTTTAATTCATTCTTGTCAATCTGATAGAGAGTATGCAATTCATTGATCTGGCGCAGATAGCTATTGGCGTCAAGTGAGTCTTTGCGTGCGTTAATCACTTCATATTCCTCACATGCTTCTTCGATACGTCCCATTAATGAAAGAACTTTTGCCCGTTCTTGTGATATCTGTATGTCTTTGTACGAACCGGATTCTTTGACGTATGGCAGTAATTCATCATACGATTGCAATGCTTGGGTATATTCTTTTGCGGCGATATGGTAGGAAGCATATAAGTATTTGATTAACAGAAGAAAATATGGATACGGATGTTTGGCATAGATTCGCTCCATTTTTTGCAGATGTTCCAATGCCGAAGGGAGTTTGTCTGACTGTATCTCATAAAACGCACGGCAACAGGGAAGATAAAAATAGCAAGGTGAATCGGGCCTTTTGTCGCAAAGAGCTTCCAAGTAGTTGATATCTTTCTCAATTCCTGCCATTTGCCGGTTATTGAGCTTAATAAGTATCATTTGAGATAATGCGTTTTTTAAATAGATGTCGGCTTCGGGTATCTGTTGCATAATCTCTATTGCTTCTTCATAAGAACCTATGGCAACTTGTGGTGTTGATGAGCTTAAATATGTATTTCCGATTGCACGTAGTGCAAGAGCTGTTCCTAGCGGGTAGTCTATCTCTTTAGCTTTCTTATACATTGAATTGGCGTTGTCAATAGCCAGGCTGATATTTCCTTCTGTTATTGATGACTGAACCGCCATTGCTTTGAGCTGGAATAAGATGTCGTATCGTTGCTGCTTTTCAAGTTCAGGTGTTAACAGCTTCTCCCATAAGATAATACTGTCTGTGGTGACGCCGGTGTTAAAAGCAAGGTCATACTGAATGAGCGGCTGTAATAAAGACAGACGTTCTGCATTAGTATGTGCAGCGTACAATGTTACCGATATGAATACCGTTATAATTGTAGTAATTATGTGGTGTAAGTTTCTATTCACCGGATGTTTGTTTGCAAGGTTTTATGCAAAAGAAACAAAAAGAGCGAAGACTGACAAGAATCTTCGCTCTTTTTTTCTAATTTATTTTCTTTTGATAATATCACGTGCGCTAGGGCCTTCGTGGTTGGGGTAGCCGGGAGTATGATTTCTGCATCTCGGGTCGGCGTCTACTTTCAGACTGCGGTAATTATCTTTTGACCGGGTGATGTAGTCGTCGAGCATGGCACGGTGTTCTGCAAGAACCTTGGCATATTTGGGATTCTTGGCGAGGTTCTTACGTTCACCCGGGTCGTTCTTCATGTCATAGAGTTCTTCTCCGTTGCCTTCCAAATAATGGGTGTACTTGTATCTGGGGCCACGTACCATACGTCCGGGAGTAACTGTGTATTCATATTCACTATGCCATTCGGATACAACATATGGATGAGTCTTCTTTTGTTTTTCTCCTTTTAATGTCGGTGCGAGGCTGATTCCTGCCTTTTCTGCGGGAACAGGAATGCCGGCTAGGTCACAGAGGGTTGGCAATAAGTCTAGTGTAGGCTGCGTGAGTAAGTGGTCTACCGGTTTTTTCTGATGCTTGATACCGGGACCTGCAAAGATAAATGGTACGTTTGTCATTTCATCATAGAAACTGATGTGCTTGGTCACCATACGGTGTGAAGTCATTCCGTCACCATGGTCGGCAAGGATAACAACGATTGTGTTCTTTCCTGCGGGGGTGGAGTATAATGCTTTCAAAACACTGTCTACTTGTTTGGATACCATTTTTGTATAGTGTTGGAAAGCGGCGATGTAATGGCGGTAATTTTCCTCACTCCAATGGGAGGCTTGCGTCATACGCCGGTGGCTGCAACAGATGTATTGCACCGGGGTAGGTATGTTGTTCCAGTCTTCTACATCGAAATTGTCGGGCAGTTCCGGAAGTGTGCCGCTGACAGGTCGGTCAGTATGTACTCCTTCATTTTCTCCTACGAATCCGCAGATATTATGGGGATTCTGAAAATCGGCAATGCATATGAAAGGTTTTTCCGAAGGATTGCTTAAATAGGAAACAACGTCCTCGCAGGTTCCTACGTCCAGAAAACTATCATTATTGACCGGAAATTCCGGGTCGGTAAATGGCTTTGCTACCGGTTCTTTATGTTTGAATCCTCTTAATGAACCCATATCGTGCGTTTTTCCGAAGTGTACAGCTTCGTAACCGTTTTCCGAAAAAAGGCTTCCTAATGTCGGAACGTTTTCCGGTATAGGTGTATTGATCGGTTCGCTGGAGTTGGAGCGTACGTTAGTTTGATGAGGCATCATGCCACTCCATAAAGCGGCGCGTGACGGTTGGCTGAGGGGGCAGCCTACATAAGCATTGGAAAAGATAACTCCTCTTGAAGCTACTTCGTCGATAGGAAGGGTGCAATCTTGTGTATGACCGTAGGCGCCAACGACGCGTTGTGTAAGATGGTCGCATTGGATAATCAGAAAATTGGGCTTTTCTTGTGCTTGGGCTGCTATGCCGCAAAGAGCCAATCCCATGAAAGGATTAATTGTTTTCATTCTTGGTTAGAATTAAGTGATACTTGATTTTGAAGCAAAAGTAGGAAAAAAGGGAAAGCAAAAAAGGGGGGAATACTTGTTTTGGACGCAAGTGAAAGTTTTTTGTACAAAATTGGAATAAATGACGGGTGATAAAACTATAAACGGTGAACAAACTGCGATTATAACGCATTCTGTTCACCGTTCATTATTTATGGTTTACTGCTAATTAGCTGTTCATGCTCATCAGGAATTCATCGTTGTCTCTGGTTTTTTCCAGACGGTCTTTTACGAAGTCCATTGCCTCTATCGGGTTCATATCGGCAAGATACTTGCGGAGAATCCACATGCGATCCAGCGTTTGCTTGTCTTGCAGCAAGTCATCGCGACGAGTGCTGGAAGCAACGATATTGACAGCCGGGAAGATGCGCTTGTTGGACAGGTTGCGGTCGAGTTGCAGTTCCATATTACCAGTACCTTTGAACTCTTCAAAGATCACTTCGTCCATTTTGGAACCGGTATCTATAAGCGCCGTAGCAAGGATGGTCAGCGAACCACCGCCTTCAATGTTGCGGGCAGCACCGAAGAAGCGTTTCGGCTTGTGCAGTGCGTTGGCGTCCACACCTCCGGACAATACT